>Ga0222712_10004560_pt1 | contig 14448 bp, 13 predicted proteins | sample C33_657DmetaG_FD_165043 | JGI IMG/M metagenome (GOLD analysis project Ga0222712, IMG submission 165043) | Estuarine water microbial communities from San Francisco Bay, California, United States - C33_657D | ecosystem: Environmental > Aquatic > Marine > Unclassified | place: USA: California... | reverse complement strand
TACCTTCAGTGATTGTTCTGCATTTGCCAGCTTTTGGGTTGTTGCCTGTAGATGAGTACGAGCACTTTCGACTTCGCTACGTAGTTGCGCTTCTTGTTGGCGTAGCGCTGCTGCTTCTTGATCAAGTGCTTCGGGATCACGTCCTGCACTGCGTGCTTCTTCGGCTTCTTCGGCTAGGAAGCGAGAACGCTCTTGCGCCAAAGATTGCGTGCCCCGAAATTTTTCACGGAGCGCACTAAGTGCGTAGAAATTTTCTTGAGCTGCGATAAGTAGAGGGCTTTCAAAAGCTGCTTGTGCATCGAGTGATTCTTCACGCGCCCGAACTTTCTCGAGTTCAGCATCGACGTTAGATCGACGCTCACGAAGCGCTGTTTCATCAGCAACTTCAGCATCAAGAGTTTTGGAGAGCGAGATGAAGTCATCGGCGAGTAGGCGCAACTTGGCATCACGTAGATCGGCTTGGATCGTTGCCGCTTTCTTGGCAACTTCAGCTTGCTTTCCTAGCGGGCGAAGTTGGCGGCGAAGTTCAACCGTTAAATCTTGTACGCGCGCCAAGTTGGCCTGCATAGAATCTAATTTGCGTAAGGCTTTCTCTTTACGTTTGCGGTGCTTAAGTACTCCAGCAGCTTCTTCGATAAACCCGCGGCGCTCTTCAGGCGTAGCCATCAAAATTGCATCAAGTTGTCCTTGACCGACGATGACGTGCATTTCGCGACCGATACCTGAATCGCTGAGAAGTTCTTGAATATCTAATAAGCGCGATGCTTCACCATTTATTTGGTATTCACTCTGACCGTTGCGGAAGAGGATGCGTGAAATTGTGACTTCGGTGTAGTCAATTGGAAGCGCGCCATCTGTGTTATCAATCGTTAACGACACTTCTGCGCGACCAAGCGGAGCACGCCCGCTTGTTCCGGCGAAGATAACGTCTTCCATCTTGCCGCCGCGAAGTGACTTTGCGCCTTGTTCACCCATAACCCAGGTGAGAGCATCTACAACGTTAGATTTTCCAGAGCCGTTTGGACCGACGACGCAGGTGATGCCCGGTTCTAGGCGCAGCGTCGTTGCCGATGCGAAGGATTTAAAACCCTTCAGCGTCATACTCTTTAAATACACGGCGTAAACCTACCGTTTAGGTGGCGTCTTTATACACGCGACGCAAGTGAAGTACTACTTGAGGGTTGCCAGAATTTCATAGGCAGAACGCGCCGCCGATTGCTCTGCTTCGCGTTTGCTCTTACCGACACCTTGCGCGATTGCTTCACCCGCGACCATTGCTACAGCAGTAAAACTCTTGTCATGATCTGGGCCTTCTTCGGTTACTAAATATTCAAGGCTGCCTTTTCCAAGTGATGAAACTAATTCCTGGAGCGCGGTCTTTCCATCAAGGCCGGCCCCCTTGGCCATGGCGCTTTCCATAGTCTCTTTGATCAATGCACGGACAACTGTTGTAGTAGTTGCAAAGCCACACTCTAAATAAATGGCGCCAATTAGCGCTTCCAGAGCGTCAGCCAGCAAAGAGTTTTTATCGCGACCACCGGTTACTTCCTCACCTTTTCCAAGGCGAATGTATTTACCGAGTTCGAGGGTGCGCGCAATATCTGCGAGCGCGCGCATATTTACAATTCCAGAACGAAGTGGGGATAAACGAGATTCATCTAAATCTGGATAACGAAGGTAGAGCTCTTCAGTAACTATTAGACCTAGTACCGAATCACCTAAAAATTCCAAACGTTCATTTGTTTCTTTAGCACCGGATTCATATGCAAATGAGCGGTGGGTAAAAGCTAACTCGAGCAATTCGGGCTTTATAGTGATCCCGAGTTGCGCAGTTAAAGAAGCGAACAGATCAGACCTCGAGAACCTGGCGGCGGTTATATGTTCCGCAGGTTGGGCAAGCTGTATGTGTGAGCTTTGGCTGCTGGCACTGTGGGCATGCTGCAAGAGATGCTGCAGTTGTCTTCCACATAGAGCGGCGTGAGCGAGTCTTCGAACGAGACATCTTTCGCTTTGGAACTGGCACGGTAATCGTCCTTAATCTCTTTAAATTTTAAAGGTCTAAATCTTGAAGGATTTAAATCTGGTAGGGCGTAAGTATCCCTTATTCATCCGATTTCTTAAAATCCAGCCCAGCCAAGCCCGCCCAGCGAGCGTCGATCGCCTCGTGCTGGTGGTCTTCTGGCAGATCGGCCCACTTCTGGCCGCAATCAGGGCAGAGTCCGAGGCAATCTTCGGAGCAGAGCGGATTGATGGGTAGGTCTAAGACCACTGCATCTCGAATAGGTGGCTCAAGGTTCATCACATTGCCATCCATCCAGAGCTCATCATCTTCTTCAAGATCAATATCGTCTTCGGCTGCGCGTTTAGACCTTTTGCTCTTCTTGCCAGATTCTTTACCAGGCTCATAGCGATAGAGCTCTTGGATCTTGCGCTCAACGGTAATTTCTACTGGATCAAGACAGCGAATGCATTCACCTTTTGCAACGGCATACAAATCTGCGCTCAGCAAAACACCTTCAGTGACCGATTCCAGGCGTATATCTAATTCAATGACGCCACCTACCGGAACGCTGACCAGCGGTACGCCGATAGGTTCGAGGATTTCGAGATCTAGTTGGTACTCCTTCATCTCCCCCGCACGTCGGGGAAGTTCATGGGTGCTGAAGTGAAATACCTGTTCCGCCTTTGACATATTTATTGAGCGCTTTTCGTTGGGTTATTTATCGTCAGCTAATTGCGACAAGACATCTTTATCGTTTGCACCGTCTAGGCGCTCACGTCCGCGCGCGACTGCATCCATGGTCTTATTTAAAATAACTTCGAGCGTAGCGAGACGACCGTCAATATAGCTCTCGACTTCAGCGCGTTCATCAGCGGCTAAAGCACGAGCATCATCGAGAATTCGTTGCGCTTCGTCGCGAGCTGCTTGAACAATTGCCGTCTGCTCGATCATGCGCGAAACTTCTTCACGGGCAGAAGCGATCATCTGCTCGGATGCAGAACGGCCTTCTTCAATTAAGTTATCGCGTTGCACCAAGATATCTTCTGCCGAAAATAGATCCTGCGGAAGGGCGACTCTTGCGCCTTCTAAAATTTCCAGAATTTCGCCACGGTGTACGACGCAGGATGCAGAAAGTGGAACTCCGCGCGCTTCTTCAATGAGAGTGATCGCGGTACTTAACTTTTCAATTGAGTCCATTTTTACTTCCCTGCTACTCGTGCCTTGAGGGCATCATTTACAACACTTGGAACCATAGAGGATACATCGCCACCAAAATGTGCGAGCTCCTTTACGATTGAAGAAGATAGAAAAGAATGCGTTGGAGCTGTCGCCATGAACATGGTTTCTACGCCTGACCCCTGTAAATTGACTTGCGCCATCTGCAGCTCGTAATCAAAGTCAGTTACCGCGCGCAGGCCTTTCACGATCGCTTGAATAGAATTCTCTTTACAAAAATCAACGAGCAATCCATGCCATGAATCCACTTTTACATTTGGGAATTGTGAAGTTGTTTTGCGGATCATCTCCATGCGCTCTTCAACGGTAAAAAGCGAAGCCTTGGTGCGATTTGCTAAGACCGCAACGATAACCTCATCAAATTGACCGCTGGCGCGCTCGATGATGTCGAGGTGACCAAAGGTGATTGGATCGAATGATCCAGGGCATACCGCGCGCTTCATGGAGTAAACGCTAGCAACGATCTGCGCTGTTATCCATTTTCAGGCTCAAAGCTCGGCTGGAACCCCGTAGAAAATGGTGGCTTGGCCATAATTCTTTTCACGTAACGCTTGATAACCATCAGGCCAAGAAATTTCTTTTACACGTGAATTTCGTTCTACTGCGATAAGCGCTTGCGGATGAAGAAAGCCACCTTCACGCAATTGAATTAAGGTCTCGATTACATCTATATCTTCAACATCGTACGGTGGATCAATATAAATAAAGTGATACTGCACTGTTGCTCGGTCGAGCAAGAACCGATTTACGCTCATTCCAAAGAGGTGAAAACTTCCGGGACATTGTGCGCTCTTAATACTTTCAAAGTTGGCTGCAATCGCCTTCTGCGCTTGGTCATCCTTTTCTACCGCGTGAACAATTGCTGCACCACGCGAAAGAGATTCAAGTGCGATCGCGCCAGTACCCGCGTATAAATCTAAAATATTTAGCCCTTCAAATTCACCGAACTCAGATGCCAGCGTTGAAAATAGCGCTTCGCGGGCGCGGTCTGAGGTGGGGCGAGTTGAGTTTGCAACAGCGGCAATATTTCGACCTTTAGCCAGTCCGGCGATGATGCGCATTCTCAACCCTTATCGATAAATGAAGCAGCGGTATCTTTCTTAAGCGCTTCGAGTTCGTCTTTTAGCAAAGGATAGCGCTCAAGTGAACTATCACTTTCAAGTAATTCAGCAGCTGCTTCGCGAGCGGTTTGGATCAATTCCTCATCACGAAGTACACGCAATAAGCGAAGATGAGAACGATTGCCAGATTGTGAAGCGCCCAGTACATCGCCTTCGCGTCGTTGTTCAAGATCAATGCGCGAAAGTTCAAAACCATCTTGCGTCTTTGCAACCGCTTCTAATCGCTCGCGCGCCGAAGTTTCAATTGGAGCTGCAGAAACTAATAGACATAGCCCCGGTGAGGTGCCACGGCCTACGCGTCCACGCAGCTGGTGTAGTTGCGAAACACCAAAGCGATCAGCATCCATAATCACCATCACGGTGGCATTTGGAACATCCACGCCAACTTCGATAACAGTTGTCGAAACAAGAACATCTATCTCACCTGCGGCAAATGCCTGCATCGTTGCATCTTTTAACTCAGTGGATAGGCGCCCATGAAGCGGTGCGATACGTAAGCCCTTTAGCGCTCCCCCGTGCAACTTCGGCGCTAGCTCTTCAACGGAAGCAATATCAGGTGATTGTTCTCCATATAGAAAATCCAAATCAGCATCCTCTGAACTTCCGGCAGCAATGCGCGGTGCGACGATGTATGCCTGATGGCCTTGAGAGATTTCTTCACGAATTCTCTCCCAAGCACGATCTAGGAAAGTTGGTTTCTCCATCGTCGGAACCACATGCGTCGTTATCGGTTGCCGTCCCAGCGGTAGTTCGCGAAGCGTTGATACATCCAAATCACCAAAGACTGTCATTGCTACCGAACGTGGAATTGGTGTTGCAGTCATTACCAATAGATGAGGTGGATTTACAGCTTTTGCTTTCAACGCATCGCGTTGTTCGACTCCGAAACGATGTTGTTCATCCACGACGATTAGCCCAAGATCGTCGAATTTAACGCTCTCGCTCAGCAGCGCATGTGTGCCAATTACGATTCCTGCCTGACCTGATGCGGCAAGCGCCAGCGCCGCTTTACGTTCTGCGGCGCTCTGCGAACCGGTAAGAAGGGTTACCTGCGTTGCGTTTTCTGGTCCGCCCAACATTCCACCATGTGCAAGCGGTCCGAGAAGCTTTTCAATAGTTCGTAGATGCTGCGCCGCCAAAACTTCGGTTGGCGCAAGCAGCGCGGCTTGTCCGCCGTTATCAATTACGGCGAGCATTGCGCGCAGCGCAACCACAGTCTTTCCGGAACCGACTTCGCCTTGTAGTAAGCGATGCATCGGGATATCTGCCGCCAAGTCGCTTTCAATTTCTTTCGCAACTGCTAACTGACCTGGAGTTAACTTCCAAGGTAGAGATTTATCAAACTCATGCAATATCCCCGCCGGCTTAACTGGTCTGGCTGTAGTTTTTAAGGCTCGCAGTTCGGCTCTGCGTTCTAAGAGTAATAGTTGCAAGAGAAAAGCTTCGTCAAAGGTTAGACGCGCCTTAGATAACTCTGCGCTATCTAAATCTACTGGATTATGGATTTGGACTAGAGCTTGATTTGTACTCGGATAGCCAAACTTTTCCAAAATACTTGCCGGCATGAAATCGGGAATTTCATTTAGAGAGTTGATCGCCAAATTAACGCATTGCGCAATTTTCCAAGAAGGAAGTTTTGAACTAGCTGGGTAGAGCGGTAGGAATTTTCCAGCGAATTCAGCTACCGCAGAATCAACATCGCTTCCGTCCGGAACCATTTCATAATCAGGATGTGCCAGTTGCCGCTTTCCATTGAAGACGCCAACTTTTCCTGCGAATAAACCTTGCCTGCCAACGCGCAGTTCTTTCTCACGCCAGGCCTGATTGAAGAAAGTTAAAGACATTTTTGCACTGCCATCAGTGACGATTACTTCGAGAATACTTCCCTTGCGCCCGTGCAGCTTGCGGCTACTAGAGGAAAATACTTCGGCAAGAACTGTGACTTCATCGCCCTCATTCAGCTCGGCGATATCACTTAACTCGCCACGGACTAAATAACGACGTGGGTAATGGTGCAATAAATCGGAGACGGTGCGATAACCAAAAACGGTATCTAAAACTTTTGCGGTGCGGTCACCAACGACGTCAACGAGGCGGGTATCGAGAGTCCCCGTTGTTATAGCCATAGGCTCCATTCTCGCGTGATTTCCATGGAATTCGCGTGAAGAGGGCCTTCTTGCTACCCTTACGCCCTGTTCAATTAGTTAAAGATCTAAAAGGAGTAACGCTGTGGCATCAACATGCGATATCTGTGGCAAAGGGCCCAGCTTTGGTAATAACGTTTCGCACTCTCAGGTAAAGACTCGTCGTCGCTGGAATCCAAATATCCAACGCATCAAGACACTTGTCGGTGGAACAGCTAAGCGTCAGAACGTATGCACTTCCTGCCTCAAGGCCGGAAAAGTTTCTCGCTAACTGCTTCTTCTTTCTAGCTATTTTTTCTTATAGCCAGCAGGACAGGTTGGCTTAACGCCAGTTACCTTCTTTAACTGATTTCCCTTTAGGCATGAAATCGTCGTTGCCTTGGGAGTTGGTGTTGGTTTGGGTGAAGCAGTAGTTTTCACCGTACCTGCGGCAGACATATTGCTATCGCTAAGCGCAGATGTGGCCATAACGTCATAACTTGGGTTGAGCGAGATATCTAGCATCGGATCTGGAAATTCAAACCCGAACACTTGGATGATGATTCGCCCGTTCTTTACCGCAACAGTCTTTGTCGCCGCAGTCGATCCACCTTCACTCGTGCGAACTGAAACGATCAAGGCAGATGCTGCCTCTTCTGGTTTCTTTAGACCCCAAAGCGCTAGCGCGTCAGCTGCCGAAATTGTTGCGTAGTAGAAGCCAGTGTTAACAGTCTTTCCATCTGATGAAAGTCGAGGCGCCGACGCCTTATAACTCAGAGACTTCTTCTCTGAACTCCAGACAGGAGTTGAAAGTTTGCAGAGACCGTTTGATCCAACATAGATCTTTCCGCTGCCACCTTCAAATGAAAATCCCAGCGGATCATTTGATGGGACCAGGATTGACTGGAATTGAGTGACGAGCGCTGAAGCAACGCCTGCATCCCCTGAGCAATCCTTCGTGCTCTTAGCTTGAGGAACTTTGACTGGATAGCCAGCGATTTCAAACACCCCTGCTTGCACATCAACTGTTGCTTCAGTAGCAATTCCGTAAGTAACGCCAAGTTTGAAATCAGAGATTCGCATCTTTACCGATATCAGTGCATCTGAATTGAGATTTACCGGAGTAGTAGCGCTAGTTGTTGTGGCCGCTAAGGCAACGTTATTTCCAGGAGAATAAGTAGGCTTGGCATCGAGCATGATCCATGGCACGAATTCATTCGCAGCTTGTGCTTCAACATAGAGTCCGTCGTAATTTTGATTTGCGAACGCGCCATCTGCACTCCAGCGACCTGGCAAAGATTTACCAGCTGCTACACCAGTTGAATTGCCAGCAACTGCACCTTGTGATCCAGTTGCTACCCAAGTAAGTGCAATCGCTTTTCCTCCACTTGGTGTGACGCTTACAGATTCAATGCAATAAGAACCGCCACCTGCAGAACATGGCAAGAATGCACCCTTTGGAAGTGTGACGCTGGCGCTGGCTGATGTGACTCCTACCAATACTGCAGAAAGAGAAAGCGCTGCCGTTGCCAAGGTTGCTATAAATGAGGTTCTTTTCATATCGCAAAATTATCGCCTTGCGAAATCCTAGGCAATAGCACCGCACCTAATTTTTAGTGTATAAAATTATAAAAAAAGTTGGTTGTTGGTGCATAAAAATGGCGAGGTCTATTTAAAGTGTTTCCACGCGCTTGATTCAACGCCTTCTGGAAGGCCTTGTAGTCCCGCGCCATCTACAACCTCTCCAATCAAAATTCCGGGTAGATCTCTGCCGGTTGCCAATAAAGCGTGATCTTCTCCTCCAGCAAAGATCCACTTCCAGATATCTAAACCTAAATCCGCAGCCAGTGTGAGCAACTCTTGGAATTCGGAAGAGTTTTCAATCTTGGCTAAATCAAATTTGAAGGCTACCTTGGAAGCATTCGCCATTTGTTCGGCTTGAATAGCCAAGGCATCGCTAATGTCGCAGAGAGCGGTTGCACCATTGGCAACGTATCCGTAATCAATCGTTGGTGATTTAAATTCAGTTAGCGCTTTTTCCGCCACTTCCCCGAGATCTTGGGAATCAGATTCAAGTATGGATAGCCCCGCTGCTGACCAACCAGTTAGCGACGAGAGATAAATACCATCACCTGGCTTCGCACCTTTTCGCGAGATGGCTTTATCCGTTGAACCTATTGCAGAGATTGATATGACCACTTCATTAGCCCGAGATAAATCTCCGCCAATTACATGCGCCCCAGCAAGATCGGCTTCAAATTTAATGCCGCGGGCAAGATCTGTAATCCACTCGATGCTTTCGCGTCCAGTTAAGGCCACCGCCACGAGTAGATAATCTGTTGTGCCAGACATGGCAAGAATGTCAGCGGTATTTGCAGCTGTTACTTTGCGCCCGATTTCAAATGCAGTGGACCAATCTTCACGAAAGTGAACTCCAGCAACTGCCATATCTGTGGTCAACACTTGATTAGCCCGGCCGCTCACCACCGCAGCATCGTCGCCAATTCCGATTGATATTCGTGGATCAGAAGAAGCAAATATCTCTATAAGCCGTGCGATCACCTGCGCTTCAGTAAAGCCTGAGTCAGAAATCGCCATAGCGCCAAGACTAGAACATGGGGTACCTTTGCGCTTACCTTCAACGCCGAAGTTCTCACGAGAAAGGCAGACCACCATGTCAGTTCAGGCATACATCTTGATTCAAACCGAAGTTGGCAAAGCATCTAGCGTTGCAAAATCTGTCTCTGCTATCGCCGGCGTTACATTGGCTGAAGGCGTTACAGGTCCTTACGATGTAATCATGCGCGCCGAGTCTCCATCGATGGAGGATTTTGGCCGCACTATTTTGTCTAAGGTTCAGGCAGTTGCTGGAATTACGCGCACTTTGACTTGCCCGGTTACTTACTAAAGCTACTTTTTCTTATATCCGCTCGGACATTTTGGATTGATGCCTGAAATTTTCTTGGAAATCTTTCCCTTGATGCACGTGATCACACTGCTTTTCTGAGGGACTGCTTTCGTTGGCGCTACTTCAACTGGCTTAGCTTGAGCAACTTCTGTCGCTTGGCTTAACTTCATCTTGATCGTAGGTGAGGAGAATGTGAAGTTATCTGCTTGCAACTTAATGAAGCCATCCTTCTCGGATACCAAAACCGACGCGACCTGTGAGGCGTTGTTTGCGGAGACAACTTCAACTCGCGCTTCAATCGGAGCAGCAGAGAATCCATAATAACAACGGGCGGTATCAGATCGAACAATATAGGTATACCTACCTTTGAACTCCGAGCCATCCAAATTGTTGTGCACGCCCGCAACCCTGTAATTGAGGGAGCCATCCTTAAATTCTGGCGGCCCATTCTCGTAGATCGGTGCGTTTGTAACAACTAATCCATGTAACTTCGTCTTATCCGATGAACATTTGTTGTTCCCCAGATACGCATTGGCACCAAAATTCCAGAAAATTGAATTTGTTTCACGAAGAATATTTCGGCCATTATTGCTGGCGGCTGGAGAAAATGGTTTTAACTGGTCCTCAAAAGCTGCGAAGAGTGCGAACTTTTCAAAATTTACTGAGATCAATCTGGTGGTTGTTTGCGCGTCTAAAAATCCAGCATATGTCGTTGATGTGTTACCGCCGACGCCACCATCATTGAAGGAGCCACTGCCAGGATTAGGCACTGAAACTCCAACTCGGCCTACCGTGAAGAAATCGCGAAGATATTTCTCAAGTTTGGGATCTTTACTAATTTCAGATTTAGCTACCTTTGCGGCTAACTCTGGTACCAAAGTTACGTCGCCACCAATGCGGATCTTGTTATAGGAGGCATCGAGTGAAGTAACAGAGAATTCCGAATTTTGCATCCGCCCAAAAATCCAACCTGTTAAATCCTTATTCATACGCAGGGTTACGGCTAGTTTCTCGTTACCTGCAAAATTTGCAGAGTTAATGCACTGTGTTCCGATTGCAAATTCTTTACATATCGAACCCGACTTCAAAGATACTGGGTAGATTTGGCCTTTGAAATCTGAAAGCACAATCTTGTCAGCCGCTTCACCTGACTGTCTGCTAGAAGTCGCGATATATCTCAATAGAATATGTGCTGCATACAAACGATCTGATCCATCGGCGTTCTTTTCAGAACTCTTCCAAATAGAAAGTCCCCCACCCGCTGGCACATCAACCAGATTCGCTCCGCTCTTAAATTGATATCGGGCGATCTTTTGGGATGTTGCCTCTCCATACAACGTTAACTTTTCTAGCGCACCACTTGAATTCTTCGCCTCTATTCCATCTAGGCACGCACGATCGGCTTCGTTCAAACATGGGCTAAGGATCAAATCCGCAAATAAATTATCGTAAACGCTGCAACTTGGATCATCCCAGCCAGAGCACCATAGCTGCTTCCAATCTTCAAGTTTCTTGCTACCTTTTTGATCTTGTCCGTAGATGGACGACTGGCTCCAGAGCCCAAAATCATTTGCGGCAAAATCAGTGTAAACAAATGAATCAGCGGCGCGCGCTGGTGGCGTTGCGGCTGCTACGGAAAATAAAAGAATTAATGAAATAAATGGAGATGCGAATTTGGTAAATCTCTGATTCATTTAATTACCCAGTACTCCGTTATTGCGGGTCAGCGCTGCATTAAGTAAATAAGTAATTACTTCTTTATATCCAACCCCGGTTGCCGCCCACATCTTTGGGAAGACTGAAGTGGCGGTAAATCCGGGCATCGTGTTTAACTCGTTGATAATTACTTCATCATTTGGCGTTAAGAAGAAATCCACGCGGGCAAGACCTGAACAACCAAGTGAAATAAATGCAGAAACTGCCTTGGCGCGAATTTCATCACTAATTTTCGGATCTATTGGCGCCGGGAGTTCGATGGTTGTTGCTCCATCTAGATACTTTGCCTCAAAATCGTAGAAATCATATTTTGGGTCAATCTTTATCTGACCTACGACTGAAGCTGTTGGTACTCCATCAATTTCAAGAACAGCGCATTCAATCTCTGCTCCACGTATTTCCTGCTCGACCAAAGCCTTGGTATCAAATTTAAATGATTCGCTAAGTGCAGCCTCAAATTCAGTGGCAGATTTAACCTTGGTAGTTCCACGTGATGACCCACCGCGAGCTGGTTTTACGAATACGGGATAGCCAAGTAAATCTGCTTGCTTCTGAATACCCGATCTATCTTTTGCCCAATCTGATGCGCGTGCAACAAAACCTGCAGCAACTTTAATTCCATGCGATGCAAAGATTGGCTTGGCAAAAGATTTATCCATGGCAACTGCTGAAGCAAGAACACCCGAACCGACGTAGGCGATATCAGCCATTTCAAGGAGTCCTTGAATCGTTCCATCTTCGCCATACGGGCCGTGCAGCAACGGGAAGACAACTTCGATATCTAGATTTTTTCCTTCGCAGGTAAAGCCGTTTGCATCTAAGGCAACCGCCTTTCCGAATTCTGGAATCGATGGAAGCGCGCCATCCTTAATTGAAAGTGGAGCGCTCTCATCGAGTAAGAACCATTTCCCAGATTTACTGATACCAATTAACACTGGCTCGTATTGAGAACGATCTATTGCGGATAAAACTCCCCCAGCCGAGATGCAGGAGATTTCATGCTCGCTGGAACGCCCGCCACAGATTATTGCTACACGAATGGTCATCTAATGAAGTTCTCTGCTTTGGTGGTGATCTCCATTAAACGTTGTAGCGCTTGCTCTGGAGTTAGCGAACCATTGACGATATCTGCAACGGATTCAATTACCGGTACTTCGATTCCAACGCGGTGCGAAATCTCAACGATCGCACCGGAAGAGGCCACACCTTCAACAGTCTTTGCCCATTGTCCTAGCGCTGCTTCCATGGAACCGGTTTTGCCCAGTAATTCACCGAAAGTTCGGTTGCGAGACAGTGGAGAACCGCAGGTTGCAACTAGATCTCCCATGCCCGCAAGCCCGGCGGCGCTAAGCGGATCTGCACCGTGCGCTGCACATAAACGTGCAACTTCATTTAAGCCGCGCGTAATCAACATCGCTTGAGTATTTTCGCCATAACCCATGCCGATTGAAATACCAACGGCAAGAGCGATTACATTCTTAATTGCTCCAGCGAGTTCGCAACCGAGCAAGTCGACAGATGTGTAAACACGGTAATAAGGGGTGCGGAAAAGTCCACGGACTTCTTCAGCGATAGTTAGATTCTGAGCTGCGGCGACAGCGCCAGCAGGTTGGCGAAGTACTAACTCATCTGCCAAGTTTGGTCCGGTGATAAGAGCGACTCGCTTATCCCCCAATATCTCATTTATCACTTCGGTCATACGTAGTTGGGTACTAATTTCAATACCTTTAAGCGTGCTCACAATCAGGCAGTCACGAGAAAAGCGAGGCGTCCAGCCAATGAGGGTTTCGCGCAGTTGCGAAGATGGGATAGCTAAGACGTAGATATCGCTAAAGGCGAAGGCCTCATCCAGGTCATTTGTGGCGTTAAGTTCGGAGGGGAGAATATGTGCCGACAAATACTTTGAATTGGTGTGAAAATTATTTATCTCATCGATTACAGCTTTGTTGCGACCCCAAATGAGCACTTCGTTACCGGCATCGCTGAGCACTTGGGCCATGGTTGAACCCCATGCACCTGCTCCGAAAACCGTTACTTTGCTCATTAGTTAAATCAGCGCCCCTTAACGTTTCTTCTTTTTGAAATTACCTGTTCGCGGCAGATCTGAGGTGTGTGGGTCAAAGATTACTTCAGGTCGCTTCTCTCCACGAATTTCCTCGAGAAGGGTCGTTATTTCACGCATAACCTTGGCTGTCGCCTCAATCAACGCCTGCGGATCATCGGCCTTTCCATGCCAAGGCGATAGATCTACAGGTTTGCCGGCGACAATTGTGATTTGAGTTCTTGGAAATAGCTTTATCTTCTTTGAGTAGGTAGGCATCAAAATCTGTGCGCCCCACTGTGCAACCGGGATCACTGGAGTGTTCGTTGATAGCGCAAGTCTTGCTAAACCAGTTTTTGCAACCATCGGCCAATGATCGGCATCGCGCGAGAGCGTTCCTTCGGGATAAACACCTAAGAGATGGCCGGCTTCCAATAATCGCTTTGCGTGGTCAACGGCTTTACCTGCATTGGGAGTTTCACGTTCAACTGGAATCTGTCCAGCGGCCAAAAGTATTCGGCCAATGATCGGAACCTTAAAGACGCCGACTTTGCCGAGAAAGCGTGGGGCGCGGCCATTCTTGTAGAGAAAGTGCGCAAAATTCAAAACATCGAAATAAGAGAGATGGTTGTTGGCAACGATTACACGGCCACTCTTTGGAATATTTTCTGCGCCGATCCAAGTGTGCTTGGTAATCAAATTGATAATCGGAATTACTATCTTGCTGCAAATTTTAAATGTTCGGTTTGTTCCCAGCGGATAGCCGGTGGGAGGCGCATATGAAACGCGCATTTCGGCCATGTTCAAATCTTAGTGGGCAAAGAAAAACTGGGGCCGGCAAACGCTGACCCCAGTTCTATGAAGTTTTTTAAGCAAATTTAAGAAGCGAGAATTAACGCTTCTTAGCTGCCTTCTTCACAACCTTCTTGGCTGCTGGCTTGCGCTTAGCAACCTTCTTTACAGCCTTCTTTGCTGCTGGCTTCTTCTTAGCAACCTTCTTGACTGCTGCCTTCTTTGCAACTGGCTTTGCAACTGGCTTTGGTTCTGGCTTTGGAGCAGGACCTAGCTTGCGCTCACCTGAGATGACATCCTTCAAACCCTTTGCAGGCAAGAAGCGAGCCTTCTTTGAAGCTTTGATCTTGATTGTCTCGCCTGTGAATGGGTTACGTCCCATACGTGCTTTGCGATCAACCTTCTTGAACTTACCGAAATCGTTGATCATTACATCTTCACCCTTTGACATGGTGCGTGTAATTGTGTCGAAAACGATTTCTACAGCATGTGCTGCTTCCTTCTTGCTG
>Ga0222712_10004559_pt1 | contig 14450 bp, 21 predicted proteins | sample C33_657DmetaG_FD_165043 | JGI IMG/M metagenome (GOLD analysis project Ga0222712, IMG submission 165043) | Estuarine water microbial communities from San Francisco Bay, California, United States - C33_657D | ecosystem: Environmental > Aquatic > Marine > Unclassified | place: USA: California... | reverse complement strand
GAGGAGGAGCGTTGGCCGGAAAAAACTGGCAAACAACTTAAAACAAAGGTTACGGTATTCAACCCTGCTTCCAGACAGCAAACAGCTGAGCGACTGCAGAAACGCTATCCAGAAATTCAGTTTGAATCTACGGAAAAAGGTTCTCCAAAAGTTGATGATGATGTTCTGGAAGCCCTTGGTCAAACTTATCCAGAAGCAAAACTTTTAGCTGAGTACCAGCTCCTGAACAAGCGCCTCGGACAAATTGCTGAAGGCAAGGAAGCATGGTTGAAACATTGTAGGGTTTATGGTGATGGCCGTATTCATGGCGAAGTTATTACTAATGCTTGCATCAGTGGACGCTGCTCACATAAGCGGCCAAATATGGCCCAAGTCCCCAGTGTTGGTCACGCTTTTGGAGCTGAGTGCAGGGCTCTCTTTTATGCTCCTGATGGTTGGCGTTTGGTTGGTGCTGATGCTTCTGGATTAGAGTTGCGTGCCCTTGGAGCTTGGCTCGCTTATTTTGATAGCGGTGAGTATGCCAGGCTTGTTAGCACTGAGGGCTTTGACATCCACACTTACAATGCTCAACTTTTTGGAATCTATGATGGTAAAGAACCTATTGAAAAGTCTGTTCGCAATCTCAGTAAGTCCCTTATTTATTGCGTACTATATGGCGGTGGCGCTAAAAAGACTGGCTCCCTCATTGCGCCAGACAAAAGCGAAGACCAACAATATCGGCAAGGTAAAAGAACCATCGATACGTTTTACTCTAATTTGCCAGCAATTAAAAAACTTAAGGATCTCATCGAGCAACGTATCAATGAGCGCGGCTATCTTAGAGGAATTGACGGCAGAAGGTTACAGATTCGTTCTAAGCACTCGGCACTCAACCAACTACTGCAAAGTACTGGAGCTGTAGCCGTTAAGAAAGCTACAACAATTCTTTATGATGATTTAGAAAAAGCGGGCTTGAAGTTTGGTCAGGACTGGGGCTTTGTTGCCCACGTTCACGACGAGTACCAGGCTTTAGTGCGCCCTCAATATATTGAACTGTATAAGGAGTTAGCTATTGATTCGTTCCGTAAATCTGCTGAGTACTTTCAGTTAAAGTGCCCGTTTACTGGTGAGGCCAGGGATGGGCAGAACTGGATGGAGACCCACTAAGTTATTGGAAGCGGATTATTTGCATCAAAGATGTGACGGTTATAGATGTAACGCTCGACGTTTGGCTGGTTAAGGGGGTTCTTTATATCTTCAAAGAACTGTGGTTTTGTATTTTCCGGAAATGCATACTGCAGTCCTTTCTGAGCTGGAGATACCCCAAAGCTAGGAACTGCTTCATATTCACGATGAAACTGCTCAACAGGATCTTCAAATACTTGGCCAGCGAATCTCATTTTTTCTTACCACCATTTTTAGCTTTGTTGGCCATCGCGTTGCCTGCATTCTGCTTGGCATTTTGCTTGCCGGCGGCAGACTTACCTTTCTTGTTCTTAGGCTTGGACACAATTAAACTCCGCGAAGGCGAACGCCATTGATGCGATTGATTAGTTCATCAATCTGTTTTTGCGGGACAGGACCAAGCTCACCGCGTTGAATAGAACGCAGCAGCATTTGATCCTCTCTCTTTTCTTGAGGAGAATAAGCAACTGCCTCCTGCGGTTCGGCAGGTTGCATCACATCACCAGCAAAACGCACGATGATTACTGACTCTTGATCTATTTTAACGGATGGTGGACTTTGTTTAGCGGCTGATTTCTTCCCAGTCCATTGATGCGTACATGTCCGCACCGTTGGTATCTGCTGCTGCGACTAGTGTCAACTCAAAAGGCGTACTGGTAAAAATGTTTCTCTCCAATTGGAACGTAAACAACGCTTCCTTCAAGATGTCAACTGGGGTAGAACCCTGGTTAGAACCATTGAGAAAACCAGATGCCAAAATGCGTCCACCAGCAAAGCTAGCGCCTGTGAGATTGTACTCAACAGCTGAATCAGAGCCTGCACTTGTCCAGGTTCCTCCTGTTGTTGTGCCAGATGCTACAACTTGCCAGCTGTAGTTGGCATTGTTAGTGATGCCAAGAATGGATAACGCAGTAAGAATGACAATTGCATCCAAACGATCAGGTGATGTTTTAAGTCGAATTGAGATGAGAGGGTAATAAGTAAGTGCAGTTGTTAAATCGCGAGGACTGCCAATTGGAATTTGAATTCCCTGTTGAGCACCTCTAAGCTCATAGCCACCTTCTGAAATAACAGAAGAGCAGACTTGTTTTAATGTGCTGTTGCTTGCTGTTGTTGCTGTGTTTTCAATTTCATAACGCAGCGGAAGCGAACCAGTCGAAATGTATGTAGAGGCAATTCGGTTGGCGTGGTGAAAAACATGGCACGGAATAAAGCGGCCATCAATAATGAACCCCATGCGCACAGAACCTAAGCCCAACCACTCAATGTCCATCCACAGGATTTGAGCTTTACTAATGTCTAGAACAACAGTCGATGGTCCAGTGCCATCCAGCTTGTCAACATTCCAGTTGGCCTGAGCAACGCGTGATTCAGTCAGAACACCAGAAGAAATACTGCGCTCAACAAACGACAACGTTGAATTATTGAGCTCAATGTACATTCCATTGTCATCACCAAAGTAACCAATACGCTGCCGCAGTCCTGTCTTAGCAGGAGCCATGACAAATGTGTTAAGAATTAACAGTGATTTTCCTGGTTGGTATGAAAATACTTTTGTTGTTTCCCGGTAAACCAAAGAGCCTGAGGTTGTTGTTACTGCAAGGTCGACCAGACCTTCATTTGCTTGGAATGTAACAGAGCCGCCACTGGCAGTATTGCTACTCCAAAGTCCATTGTCCCTATAGCGATGACTGGAATCAAACAAAGTCAACGGGTTGGAAACCCTCTGGCGACCAAAAGCATCTGTCGCTGCCGTGGGGTTCCCGGTCAGTGGGGAGGTAATGGCTACATTTAGAACCTGGTTATCTGGGTTTAAAACCTTGACAACTTCATATCTACAGTTGTCGTTTTCAATTACAGTTGCCATGTCAATCAGCGAGCAGCAAAGCTAAGGCGGACAACAGCATCAGTGCCACCCGTCTCAGAGAAGAATCTAGCTCTAACATACTTCACTGGACTACCTGTGATGTTGTAAATATAGGTTCCGTTCTTTGTGATGCAATTTGAAATTAACGGCCCAAAACGAGTTCCATCAATGCTCCCCTCCAAACGAACTACAACTTCAGTATTAATGTTGGTTACAGTAGCAACCAAAGTGTAGTCACTTGTTGAGAAGTAATTGTTTTCGTATGTGAGCACATCACTGGTGACCCCAGGGGCAGTGAACTCACCCCCGTCAAAAAACAGGGTGTCCTGAAAACCTGTATATCTGGTCACACTTAAGATTCTTTTTCTCTTGACATTGTAGAACTTCCAATTACGCTGTCCCAGCACCCACCTCAATCATGGAACCACAACGCCTCCGCGACATCAAAAAGTCCCTCACCGACATGACCCTGGAAGAGCTTCAGGAGATGAGTGATGATCTCAGTAATCTCATCTCTGTCTTAATGACGCGCCAGGTAGCGATTGAGGATACGATTCTTGACATGTTGGAAGCTGCTTTTTCGGCAAAATGACTAAGAAAAAAGACCCTACCATAACAAAATCAGAGGCCAATCGCAGGTCTTCTTTAAAGTTAAAACTAAAGAAGGAGGGAATTTTTTCCGAGGAGTCGCGCTTAAAAATGCAAGAAACTCGAAAAAAACAAGAGCAGGCAGCAAAAAAACAAAAATCAAAATATATGCTTCCTTATTTAAAAGTTGTATATCTTCATTATCATTTAAAAACAAAAGAATATTTTTGGTGTGGTCACGGCAACTGGTCAAGACCGTACAAAAACGGAAACCGACATGAATCCTGGAAAAAGTACATTAAAGAAAATGGTAATAATTATGAGGTAATTATTGTTCAGGCTGGATTAAAAAAAGAGTTTGCTCTTTGGTTGGAAATTCAAATTACAAAACAATTGGGAACTATTCACTCAAAAGATGGTCCGCTGTTAAACAAAATTGGCAACGGAAAAGGTACAAATCAAACCGAGGAATTTAAACAAAATGTCAGCAAAGGAATCACTGAGTGGCATCGACTTCGTCGAGCAAGAAAAATGGCACCTTAGATTTTTAAATCTAGCAAGCCAAATTTCAACGTTTAGCAAGGACCCTTCTACAAAAGTTGGTTGTGTTCTGGTTAAAGATAGGCGCATCATTAGTACTGGATACAACGGATTTCCAAGAAATATTAGTGACAACTTTGAAAGACTTATGGATCGTGAAAAAAAATATGAAATTACTGTACATGCTGAAATTAATGCAGTCACAACAGCAGCGCTACATGGAGTGAGCACAGAAGGGTGTTCTGCGTATATTACTTTTAGCCCTTGCAGCCGCTGTGCTGCTGTTTTAATTAATGCTGGTATTAAAGGTGTTTACGTAAAAGGTGGTAGCATAATTCCGGATCGCTGGCTGGACAATCTGATTGTTGCGAGTAACCTTCTGGCAGAGGCTGGTATCCTCTACAGAGTCCTTGACCCATCCTGAACACTCATGAACTCGTTCATCGCCACGGGGACCTACGCCGGTGAGAGGTTCACCGACAGCGGGTTGCGCTTCATGCACCTTAACCTTCCCAAAATTGGGAAGAAGGGTGATGAGGTTCCTCTGCTTATTGTCCCAAACCGAGCCGCAGGTGAGACATTTGATGTGTTTCAGCCAGGGTGCAAAATTCTTGTTGGTGGTCGTCTGTATCCAAATAAAAAGGATTACAAGATGTATGTAATTCCCAACATGCCAATTCAACCCGCTGGCGATATAAATATTAATCGTGTCAATCTCTCTGGTGGTGTTGGCTTTATTGCAGACACTGCTATTGAGGATTTGTTTAGCTTTACGCTGATGTGTACGGCTCCCAATCAGGCTGTCATCGGTCACAACTGGCAAGACAGTCTTGGATTTAAGATGGAGGCGTGGGGTGAAGACGCCACACGATTGCGCCAGCTGTGCTCCATTGGTCGTCAGATCAGTGTTGAAGGCGTGCTTCGCTATCAAACATGGTCGGCAGAGGACGGCAGCAAACGCGGTGCTTACCAAGTTCGGGTCCGCTCTTCCTTGTATGCAGCCTTTGGCAAGAACAAAAAGAAGGAAGATGAAGTAAATGTAAAAAATGATCCTCCTGTTGTGAGTGCGCCAGTGGTTGCTACCTACAAAGCTGATGAAATTCCTATGTGATAAGCAGAGCTGATGATTCTATTGAGTGCAAGGGTCTTGCACTTTGACTAAGCTCAAGCCGTGGGATCCAGGCTGCAGACGGTGACTGCAGTCTTTTCTTCTCCAGGTCAGTGCCAGCAACGCCAACTTGTTGTGTGGGTGCAACTCCCACTCTGGAGACCGTCCCAACGTCCACGAACAAACCGTCCTATCTGAACAAACTGCAATGTCTAATGTACTGAATCGTTACCTCAACACTGAGAAGTACCAGGGTGTCCTGCGTGACTTCTGCAACTGCCAAATCCTCAACGACAAGACCAAATGCGGTCTGTTCCTGAAGGATTCGGTGCTCTCCCGTATTGGGTGGAACGGCACTCCCGATCAGTTCCCTGAAGCCGAGGAGTACGATCACACCTACAACAACGGTGATAGCAACAAAGGAATCTTCTTCAAGACTCCTCGAATGGTTGTGTTGCACTGCGGTTTCAGAAAGGATGTCACCTTCATCGAGAACTCTGAAAAGGGTGGTATCGAGGGTATCTATCCTCGTGATTCCTACCTTTACGACGATTGGCAGGAGAAGAATCCTGGCAAGCCCTCTCCGTATAAGCGGCGTCGTCTTGTCCTGATCTTCCTTGTTAATGAGAAAGGCGCTCCGGTTCACAAGAAGCCGCTGCTCCTCTCGATCCACGGGGGTGCATCCAATCTGTTCACCGACGCATACGGCACCTTCATCGAACAGCTGGAAGCAGCATTCGCTGAGCATGCCGGTCTTAAAGGAGGCGCTGGCTTCGATCCCAAGCAAGCTGCTGCTGCAATCTTCACGCCTACGTTTGGCTCTCAACTCTATGGAGAGAGCAACAAGAGCTGGATTGCATTCCCCAAGAGTTGGGTTACTCCAACTGCTAAGAACATCGCAAGCTTCTTCCCGAAGACCGATGAAGACATCGACTTCCTGGAGGAGGTTTGGGAGAGCTGCACGCCTGAGGTCTACGCCAAGTCCTTCTTTGATCAGTGCCAAAAGGAGATTGGTTATCACGCCATCCGTCCGGGTCTTGACTTCACTCTTCCGCCCGTTCAGAGCCAGAGTTCCACTGGCATGAAGGTGCTAAGTGGTTCCCGTGATCCTGAAACAGGAGAAATCGAGCTCTGATCTTTGCTGACAAGTTCAATGCCGGGCCTTCGGGTCCGGCTTTTTTTGTGCTTTCTATTTGAGGTATCCTCATGAACACTGCCCTGACACTTGAATCCAGCAACAAAAAGACAGGAAGAATTCCGGTCAGCACCACGTCTAGATCCAGCTGCCCAGACACCTGTCCGTTGATCGGGGAAAATGGCTGCTACAACGAAGCCGGTTTCCATACGCGTCTACATTGGGACTACGTCACAGCAGGTAAGCGCGGACTGCCTGAGCTTGAATTTATTGATGCGGTTGCCAGGCTCGAAGTTGACAGTCTGTTTCGCCACAACATCGGTGGTGATCTTTGGCATGTCGCTGGTGTTATCCGCTCAGACCTGCTGCAAAAACTTGCGGCAGCAACACGACACCTCAAAGCGGCCTGGACTTACACCCATCACATCAGAAACAAAGCCAACTTGAGTGCAATCAAGATGGCCAACAACATGGGTTTTACCGTTAACCTCTCAACTGAAATTAAATCAGAGGCTGCTGCCTTTGCTAAAAAGGGATTTCCTGTGGTCTGTGTCGTACCAGAGGATGCGCCAGCAAAGTTTGAGGTTGATGGCGTTCAATTCCGTCAATGCCCAGCAACCTTCAATGGTTCGCCAACCCAGTGCAAAACCTGTGGTGGCGGAATCCCACTTTGCGCCAGGGCTGACCGTAACTTTGTCGTGACCTTTCCAGTCCACGGCGGAAAAGCAGCTGCTGCAGCAAAAGCCTGTGGTTAATTCAGTCTTCGTAAAGCTTTGAGACCACGTCAGCTTCTAGGTTGCAAAGGCGGCGGACAAGACCTCTAATGACAGCTTGCCTACCAACAGCTAAGTGCAGGAGCTTGAGCGTCGCTTCTTTTAAAACTTTTGGATCAGTAACGGATTCTATTTCTTTTGTCAGCTTTGTTATTAGGAACTCATCCTCCAACGACATTTCAAAATCGTCTGGATCGAATTGGAATTCAATCAGCTCAAATTTGGACATTGAAGCTGAGCATAATGACTAGTTTAAACATGAAACATTTATTGTCAATTTTGTTATTGGTGAACACTTGACACCAGGGGTGATGATCCTAGACTACGGCTGCCTTTTTAGCCCCTTTGATCGATGGCTAAGAAATCCTTAAATGGATCGATCCACAAAGAGTCTGTGCCTAAACGTACCTCTATAGGTCATGGGCGGCGCAAGCGTGGCTCTTTTTCTGTAAAAGGACAAAAGGCTTATCGGGGACAGGGAAAAGGATGAGTGATGGACCTGGAGGATGTCCTTAAAAGACTCACGCACACACCGAACCGACTGTAATGACTGTTGTAGAACAGGAGCTCTCAGCAGCTCAACGCCTGATTTATGGGCGCAAACGCATCGTTGATGCTCTCTACCAAGACCAGCCTGATAAATTTAGTAGCCTTCAGGCTGCTGACATTCAAAGCATCTCTTTGGAAGATGATTTGATTTGCTGTGATCTTGGTGAGTGTCTTTTGTATGTAGAAAGGTCTAAAGTAATTAGTAACTTCTGGACACATCGAACCAGAACACCTTCTTACTTTGACTACAAGGTTTGGCGAAATGGTTTGGTTGCTGGCAGTTGGAAAGGAACTCCGATTGCTGCTCTTGATTACAACCCTTCTCCTGTTCGAGCTGCGTTGGAATCCCACTTGGGGCGTCCACCTCGTATTGCTACTGACAAAGACGGCGTACAAAAACTTTATTTTGTCAATGAAGAAAGTAAAACATGCAGTTGCCAGTCGTGGACGCAACTGGATGAAAACAAAGAGGAGTTAAGGGCTGAATTTGAGCGTTATTCAGACATTGAATTCACGCCAGTTTGTAAGCACATGCAGTGGGCAATGGCAAACATCCGCCTGCACGCCCTGTCATTTGCTGCTAGGAAAACCAATGACGGATATAACCCCAGAATTTGTGTGTATAACTTTAATCATCAGCGTGGCATTCTTTTTTATCGCCTTACTTATGACGGGATAAAAGCTGATGCTCGTTGGTTGCCAGAGGAGACCTGGAGGGAGCGTCAAATTTATTCGGCGCCAGGTGTTGCAACAGGTGAGTGCTGGGATTTGTTTGTTACAGCCCTGAGCCAGGATCCACCCTTCCGTTTATCTGCTTATTCCCAAAGTCTTGCTACAGTCCTGACCGGGTCACGTTCTCGGTAATGGATTACTACACCACAGCACTTATTTGGCTTGTTGTCGGACTTTGTTTTGGTGTCATCCTCTACGAAATCTTTCACCCACCATTTTGACCATGGCTGACAAACTCTCGTTGATTCAAATTTCAGAATCCATTCAGCACATTGGTTTTCTCAAGGACTTGCCTGACATCCCAGAGGATGAGCGGGCCATGCTTGAGCAGCACTTGCTTGATCTTGCTTCTCGCCAGGAGTCAAAGTTTGATTCCATCATTGGCATGATCAAAAAGTGTGATGCTTATATCGAAGCGTTGGAAGATGAGCTTGATGAGATCAAGTCAAATCTCGAGGCTTGGAAAAAGAACCGCGAGAAAATGATTTCCATCATCAAGTTCGCTTACCAGCAGGAGCTCATTGGTAACAAGCCAACGGGCATTAAGTATCAGGCTACGATCCGTAAGGTCAAGCCACGACTGGTTGATAACTTTGACCATTGGGATGACTCGGATCGTGCTGAGTTTGGCCTGAGGAAGACCACAACCATCACCCGCATCAAAGATGAGACGGTGGTTGACGTGAAGCAGGAGGAGCTGCCCGACAAAGACCGGGTCCGTGATGCCCTTACTGCCGATGATGGTTCGGCGCCAGTGCAGGCCCAGCTGGTTCCTGGCTTCTCGTTTGTTTATGAGCGCCGCAAGCGTCTAACGACCTAAGATTGTTGAGGGGGTGCAGCTGAGGCCTGCTGCATTAAAAGAAGAGTGCCCGTGGGCCGCATCGTAGAATGGCGAAACCAGCTTCAGCATAAGTCGCAAGGTCGCTCATCGTAGGCGGAGACTCTCGCCCTCTCCCAAATCTTAATGTCTTGTTTCCCAGATCCCCCCTAGCCATTTGGCTTTGGGGGATTATTTTTGATGAGCCTCGTTCCGGCTTCTCCGCACCATGACCGAGTATTACTTTGAAGATTTTGAGTCTTACTCTGAGATTTTCCGTCAACATGCCGTGTATATGGCGGAAATGATGAAGACCCTTGATGACGAGATCATCGGCAACGGTCTGCCGCCAGTGGGGCGAGCAAAGGAGTTGTTCCGCATGACCATGGATCTCACCTATCATGCAGATCAATCGTATAAAAAGAAGTTCGACATCGAAGAGGCTGATTTCAAACTCACCACTTACATGAGTCAAGATGAAGTCATTAGTTCGATGCGAACTGCTCTCAAAGACGAATTTGATCGGTTTCTGGATGTCAGCAATGGAAACAAATGATACGCAACAACAAGACGCAACCGAGCACTGGACAGGTCATGTTGATGAGGACGGTGTTCTCACCCTCCCCGATGAGCTCTGGGAGAAACTTGGCTGGGAAGAAGGTGATGTCCTTGAGTTCATTGATCGAGAAGATGGTTCCTTTCACATCGTAAAAGTTGAGGGCACTGATGAAACTCTCTGAGTTCATGCACCTTTTGCAGCGCTACCACGATCTCTATCCAGGTATGGACCCCGATGTAATCATGACTGCCATTGATTACTGCCCTAGTGATCGGAACAAGCAAAATCCTCAATACAACTGTCACACCTGTGACATCAAGTTGTTTGAGACCAGGACTCTAGTTCACATTCCCTCGGATTCTTTGTTCTCAGAGAGGGGTCCTTACCTTAATATTTTTTATGAGAAAGAATTTATTGACACAATAGAGGACTTCTGGAAAAACAACTACTTCCAACAACATGGACAAAAGCAAACTGGATCTACTCATTCAGGAAGCTGCTCGCCAGCAGCAACAGGAACTGAGCTGGGTGGGCAACCTGTACCGCCAGAGGCTTAAGGAGCTCCAGGAGTCCAATGAGAAGTACACACAATGGTTAAACAACAGTGAAGCTCAGAGCACACGCGGATCCGAAACAACCTGACTGGGTTTGCCGTGACTGCGGTGGCCAGTGGGGCATCTGGTGGGACGATGGTCGGTACTATGGTCCCCCAGCCCACTGTGCCACCTATCACCATGGAACCTGTGGTGTTTGTGGGGCAAAGACAGGTGTAACAGAAGCCCGTGATTATGGGTACCTAAAGGAAGGTTGGCACAAACATTCACCCTCTGTACATTTGGATGGTTCTAATCAACCTTCCAATGAAGGACAGCCGCAGATCACTAAAGCTGACGCCAACCAAGTACAAGGGTAAGCCTTCTGAAATCCTTGACTCGATTGAGTACCAGGGGTATGAAATCAAGGTGTTAAAGCATGGCAACACCGGTCATACCCTGTACCGCGCACCGCGTCTGGAAGACCTTGAACCTTGTTGGTTCATGGATCTGGAGACCGCAAAAAAGGGAGTGCATAAGCTCTTGCAGACTGAAACAGTACAAGAGTTGAGCACTTTAGAATCAATGCTGGAGTCTTCTAAATAGGGAACATAACCAGGTGGCACGACCAGTCATGACAGATTTGATGGATGATCTCGCTTGGAACATCCACGAATATCTCATGAACGAGGCCACACCATTTAAAGGTGGTCACCTGGTCCTCATTCCAATCACGGCAATTGTTAAAAAATTCCAACGGAATCATCGGACCATTGCCCGTCGCCTGACAGCCCTGAAGGATGAGGGGTTGCTTGTTCCAATTATTAAGAAGGATTACACCACCCTTTATTGGATCAAGGAACAGGAGGACGACCAATGACAGAAGAACCAAAGGAGTCCGGCCCGACACAGGACCTGGTCTGGTTGCTCAGTTCATTCACGGACAACGGCAGATCCCTGCGTTCTTTCATCAACCACCCACAGGAGCTCGGCATCTGTGTGCTGACCGCTGGTTTGCTTGCCAATACCAAGCTGATGATTAGCCCAGAGGATGCCATCAAGAGTTCGTTTGACATCTACAAGCGGATTCAAGACCATGTCGCTCGCTACCAGTCGATGACCTTTGCCAGCAACATTGAGAACGTGTTCTCGGAGCGGGCGCCAGAAGTTGACGGCGATTGATCTGTTGCACTTTTGCAGGTAGCCGCTACTTTGCGGCATCTTGCAACTCCTTGAATGCCTGCTGTTCTGGATGAAATTCCTGCAGTTGTTCTGCTGAAAGAGGAGTTAGAGCGCAAAATTTATACGCCGTACTCTAAAACTGCATCGTACTTGCAGTTTTTGGATTACCGCAGCGAAGGCGACACGCGCTTAACCATTAACGGGAGTCGTCACTACAAGACTCCATATGGTGCGCTCCCCTCGGTTACAACCATCCTCTCAGCAACCAGTGGTAACAAGGCTGCACTGGAGAGGTGGGCTAAGAAAAACCCAGGTGGAAGGGAAGCTGCAGCTGCCAGAGGTACCAGGGTTCACTCCTTGATGGAGGAGTATCTCCTTGGCATCAACAAAAATCCTGTCATTGACGATGAGGAGATCGCTGAGTTCTGGAGTGGTCTCCCTGAAAAGCTGGACAAGTTGGATCGCATTGTCTGGGCTGAGAACCCCGCCAATCCTGATGACTTTGCTTGGACCATGGGCGGTGATGGCATCAGCCGCGTTTGGCATCCAGGTAACCATGAGGCGGAAACCTGGGGCTGGGCCGGCGCACCAGACATTGTCGCTGAGTACAAGGGCAAAGTTGTGCTCGGGGATCTCAAGACAAGTAATGGGCTTTACTACAGCCGCTGGCCAGGTCCTGAGACACTGAAGTCTGAGTACGGAATGAAGCGGGCTGGTTTTATGAAGTACCAGAAATGCATGATGCAGATGGGGGCCTACGCCATGGCCCTAGAGCACACCATCGGGATCGTGCCCGAAATCTTAATGATCTTTGTTGCTACCAGAGAGCGGTCCCAGGTGTTTGCTGTTCAAGGTGGAACCATCGAGAAGTACAAAAACAAGTGGTTGGACGCTGTCAATAAGTATTACTCTGAGATTCTCCCGGCTCAAAATAAGACCGAGATTGATATGGAAGTTATTGATGGAGACGGTTGAGTACAGGGTTCTTCCCCGTACATTGGAAGAAATGGAAACGACAGGTTTTCTTCCGAGTGCGGCCCAATTTTGACCGCTACCTTAGCCCTGTCCTTGCCCTGCTGACGACCATACCTGAACGTGACGACCGCTGCTCCGACCCCACCCCGTAAATCACTTGCGCCAGGTGAGATTCGGCTGGATTACCTTCCCGTTGATTTCCCCTTAACCCCCTTAAAAGGTAAAAAAGCGTACCTCCCAGGTTGGACCAGTAATTCTCAAACGATTGCTCAAGTTAAAAAGGAGCTGGATGAGGGTCGCGCTACCGGTGTTGGTCTGCTGTGCGGTCAATGGAGCAATGAACTAGCGCTCATCTTTGTTGACATTGATGGGCCAGAGGCAATTCCTGAGATTGAGAAGCTCGGTGGTGGTCCCCTCAGTGAAATCTTCCCCAACACACTGACCATTACCAGTGGCAAGGAGGGGAAACTGCGGATGCTCTTCCGGGTTCCGCCGGAGAAAGTTGATTGCCTCCCCGACAAAGCAACCATCAAGGTTGATAAGCATCCATGGGAGATTCTTTGGCGCTCCCGTCAGGGTGCATTGATGGGTGCTCACCCCGATACTGATGGGTACCGCACCACAGATAATGGCGGGTTTGAGTACGCCAAAAACCTGCCTGAGATGCCCCAGTGGCTCTATGAAGCCATTGAAAAGGCCTATCCCCACAGCCGCTACCGGAGGCGCTCCAGGAGTTCAGGATCGGTCATCACCCAAAGCATCACCATCAACTACGACGAGGACTCGCAATATGCGCTTGAGTCCCTGATGCACGAGGCAGTTGAGTACCTAGAAGCCCTTAACGCCAGCCGCGCCGACAGCTACGAAGACTGGATCGCTGTTGGCATGTCGCTGCATCAAATTGCTGATGAGCTGCTGCCTGCCTGGGTTGATTGGTCCTCTCAGTCCGAAGCCTTTGAGCAAGGCGCCTGTGAAGAGAAGTGGGTCAATTTTGAGCGGCTGCCAGGTGGGCCAAACCCTGAAGAAGGCCGTGGTCTAAAGACCCTGCGCGCCATGGCCAGGGAAGATGGTTACGTTGATTTTGGTGGCTTCACAGTACCGACGGCTGATTCCATCACCAAAAAATCCGCTGATGAGCGCGGGTTTATGGTTGATGCCGACAGCATTCGTGAGTTCTTTGAGGGCGCCACGGTTGGCCTCTCAGCTGATGAGGATGATGACGATGATGACGATGATAAGGGTGCTGTAGCACAAATCTTTAATCCCTTTAGTCAAAAGCGCAACCGCGATCGCAGCAAAAGTGAGGGTGACTCCAAAGGCAAAGGTAGGACTCCGCCAGCTTCTGAGGTTTGTCTATTCATCCAAGACGAGTGCCGCGAACTCTGGCGTTACGATGCCCGCTACGACAGCTTCTTTTTTTATGAGGCGCGGCTTGGCATCTGGCGTATTGAGGCACACCGCAAAGAGTTTCACCATTACGTCCAGTGTCTGATCAATGACCTGAGCTCTGTCCATGGCTACAGCAGCAGCTACATCGCTGATGTCTGTACACTGCTTGAGAGTCATCTGATTGAGCTCAAGTGGAAGGACACCGAGCACCTGCTCGCCTTTAAAAATGGTGTTCTGGACTTGCGCCACGGGGACTTCTTTGAGCACAGCAAGGACCATTACATCACCTGGGGACTGGACTTTGACTACAATCAGGACTGCGTTGCTAGCCCCATTACTGAGTGGCTGTACCGCACCCAGTATGGAGATGAAGCCCGCGTTAACGTGCTCCGGGCATGGCTGCGGGCCTGTCTGGTCGGGCGTGGAAACGAGATCCAGCGATTCCTGGAGATTATTGGGCCTGGTGGACGCGGTAAATCCACCTTTGCCAACCTCTGCTGTGCTCTCGTTGGCATCGGTAATTACGCAAGCACTACCTT
>Ga0222712_10004557_pt1 | contig 14452 bp, 13 predicted proteins | sample C33_657DmetaG_FD_165043 | JGI IMG/M metagenome (GOLD analysis project Ga0222712, IMG submission 165043) | Estuarine water microbial communities from San Francisco Bay, California, United States - C33_657D | ecosystem: Environmental > Aquatic > Marine > Unclassified | place: USA: California... | reverse complement strand
ACCAGAGATTTTAATGCGGCTACGGTTCAAAAGCGTCAGTTTATATTTAAGACCATCCAATCTGTGTTTGAAACCTATGGGTTTCAGCCATTGGAAACCCCTGCTATGGAGAACTTGGAAACCTTAATGGGCAAGTATGGGGAGGAAGGCGATAAACTAATATTTAAAATTTTAAATAACGGCTTAGACAACCCACAGAAAAAAGAACAAACACTAGAAGGGGTTGAAAAATTATTCGCAGGCAAAAATAGCACGGCCATTACAGAGCGTGCTTTAAGATACGATTTAACCATTCCCTTTGCAAGATATGTAGCCATGAACCATGGCTCAATGAATTTTCCTTTTAAAAGATATCAAATACAACCTGTATGGCGTGCCGATCGACCTCAAAAAGGAAGATACCGTGAATTTTATCAATGCGATGCAGATGTGGTGGGAAGTGAAAGTTTATTAAACGAAGTTGATTTAGTGGCGGTGTATCTTACTGCTTTTCAAAAATTAAATTTACCCGTTGAAGTAAAAATAAATAATAGAAAAATACTATTAGCGCTAGCAGAAATTTGTGGAGGAGAAGATAAACTCATTGACTTAACCATTGCAATAGATAAGTTAGATAAAATTGGATGGGATAAAGTAAAAGAAGAATTGCATAACAAAAACTTTAGTGAAGCGCAACAAAAAATTATTCAGCAGTACTTAAACATACAAGGAACTAATGCAGAAAAATTAAAACAGTTAAGTGTTTTACTAGGCAATAATGAAGTAGGGCTAAAAGGTATTGAAGAAATTAATTATGTACTAGACTACCACGTTCAAACCGGCATGGACAAGCATTTGATGGCCGACTTCACTTTAGCAAGAGGTCTTAATTATTATACAGGTATTATATTTGAAGTGAAAGCCATAGATGCGCAAATGGGTAGCATTGGAGGCGGTGGCCGTTATAACGATTTAACAAGTTTATTTGGCGTTCCTAATATTGCAGGCGTGGGTATTAGTTTTGGAGTAGACAGAATTTATGATGTAATGGAAGAGAAGAATTTATTTCCTTCCACCATTGATCAAACCACTCAAGTATTATTTTTTAATTTAGGCGAACAGGAAACTAAAGCAGCTTATTTGCAAATGATGCTATTAAGGAATAAAAAAATTGCTTGTGAAATTTACCCTGAAAAGAGCAAATTCGACAAGCAATTTAAATACGCGGAGAAAAAAGGAATTCCCAACGTTATTATCATAGGTACAGAAGAATTAGCTAAAAATGAATGCAGTGTAAAAAATATTATTACAGGCAAACAAACCACTATTTCTTTAGCGGACCTTTCTAATTTTGAGTTCTAGAAATTTTTATTCGCCCAAACCTTAGCGTAAAAATCTTCTTCTTTTAATGCAAAAGTAGTAGCCGTTCTTTTAGCAGTTAATTCCATTCCTTGAACAATAATAGTTAAGGTTTCTACTGAATTATCAGCACCTCTTTTAAAAATAATAGGCGCATCATAGGCACTTAAATAAAAAGTATCTACTCCTTTCTTTTCCAAAGGCGTAGAACCCATTGCAGAATTAATAGTTAAAACAGTATCTTCTGCAGTCAAGGTTACTTCTGTTACTGGACTTCCTTCAGGAAATACATATTTGCCTAAATAATCTTTCAAAGAACTAGTTTGTGCGTTTGCTGTAGCGATTACCCCCATTAGGATAACTGCCATTAAGAAGATTTTTTTCATAATTTATTATTTATTTGATTCAAATTGTTTTTCGAAAATAAGTAAAATGGCGCCCATTTGGCAATAATTTTATATTAATTATGAAAGGATAAGAAAGAACTGAAAAAGGGGCTCAAAAAAGATTTAAATGTATCCAAATCCGATCAAGTATCTTTGCATTATGGAGAAGACAAGACCTAATATTAGACAAGTAGAAGTCGCTGAGATTGAGCGATTTATATCAAAAATAGGCGAAAAGCCTTTTAGAGTAAAACAGATTGTAGAATGGTTATGGCAAAAACATGCACATAGCTTCGACGAAATGACCAACTTAAGCAAGGACTTACGTGGCTTATTAGAAAATGAATTTCAACTACCTGCTTTACAAATTAATACCACTCAACAAAGTGAAGATGGTACTTTGAAAACACGTTTTAAAACCTATGATGGTCATATGATCGAAGGGGTTTTAATTCCCACTACTTTAAGAAAGACCGCCTGCGTGTCTTCTCAAATTGGATGTAGTTTGAGTTGTAAATTTTGCGCAACAGGTACCATGGAGCGAAAAAGAAATTTAAACTTTGATGAAATTTATGATCAAGTCGTTTATATTTTACAACAAAGCGAAGCCACTTATGAAAAACATTTAAGCAATATTGTTTTCATGGGTATGGGTGAGCCTTTGATGAACTACCATAATGTTTTAAAGGCTATTGAAAAAATTACCTCACCAGATGGTTTAGGTATGAGTGCTAAAAGAATTACCGTGTCTACAGCAGGGCTTATTAAACAAATAAGACAATTAGGAGACGATAATGTGAAATTTAAATTAGCCATTTCACTACATGCCGCGAACGATAAAAAGCGAAATGAAATTATGCCTATCAACGAAAGCAATAATATAAAAGGACTCGTTGAAGCCATTAATTACTTTTATAAAAAGACAGGCACTGAAGTTACTTTTGAATATATCTTATTCAAAGACTTTAACGATTCAGAAAAAGACGCTGAAGAATTGACTAAAATATACAGACAAGTACCTGCCGATTTAATCAATGTCATAGAATACAACCCAGTGGATATTTTTCCTTTTGACAAACCAGACGAAGCAGGCTTTGAAAGATTTGTAGAAATTTTACAAAAAAATAGAGTGAATGTGCGCGTAAGACATAGTAGAGGAAAGGATATAGACGCCGCTTGTGGTCAATTAGCGAATAAAGATAATTTTTAATAGTAGGACGCATGAATCAAAAAAGATCGGACAACTTTGACAAGTTTTCTAATAAGAAAAAAGGAAGTGCTGTTAAAGAAGAATATAGACAAGAAAAAAAGAAAGCTAAAATTGAAATGAGGGCGGCTGGAGAAGCCATGCGTCAAAGAAAAAAAGATAAAGAAAGAGGTATTCCTGTTGAACCCTTAGGTAATAATAAAAGAATTCCTCCTGCTTCAAAAAGAACTCCTACTTCTTATGTAAAAAAAGGAGAGGCTCCTAAATATGGTGAACTAGCTAGCCCCTTTCCTGCTAAATCTAAGTTTACCAATAAAAGAACGCCTGCATCCATGGATAAGGCAGATGAAAAAAGAACAGCCTCCATTGGTAAGGTGACTGCTGCTGCCGATGCTCCTTTTGAACAAATGCCTTTGAATAAATACATTGCACATGCAGGTATATCGGGTAGAAGAGAAGCCGCTGAATTGGTAAAGGCTGGGCATGTGGCAGTAAATGGCGATACCGTTTTAGAGCCTGGTTATAAAGTGAAGTACAAAGATGTAGTAAGATTAAAAGGTAAAGTTTTACAATTACAAGTAACGCCAGTTTATATTTTATTAAATAAACCCAAGGATTATATCTGTACAGCAAATGACCCTGAAGGCAGAAAAACAGTTTTAGATATTATTAAAAACGCTACTACACAAAGAATGTTTCCAGTAGGGCGTTTAGATAGAAACACAACAGGTGTTTTAATTTTAACCAATGACGGCGACTTAGCACAAAAATTAACGCACCCTTCCTACGAGATTAAAAAAATATACGAAGTGACTTTAGATAAACCTGTGACCAAGGCCGATATGGAGTCTATTGCTGCAGGTGTTGAATTAGAAGATGGATTTATTGCAGCCGATGCTGTAAGTTATTTATCGAACACTTCTAAAAATGTAATTGGCATTGAAATTCATAGCGGCCGCAATCGTATTGTGCGTCGTATTTTTGAACATTTAGGCTATGATGTAAGACATTTAGATAGAGTGATGTTTGCAAATCTTACCAAGAAAAATGTGGACCGCGGTAAATGGCGTTTTTTAGCAGAGAAGGAAGTAAGATTGCTTAAGTTCTTAAATAAATCATTTACTAGAAAATCTTCCAAATAAAAATTACATGTTATCTATTTTATTTGAAGATGAGGATATGATTGTTTTGAATAAGCCTGCTGGTTTATTAAGTATCCCTGATAGGTTTGGCAAAGAAGTTTCTTTAAAGTCTTTATTGCAAGAAAAATACGGAGAAATTTTTACCGTGCACCGCTTAGATCAATTTACCAGTGGCTTAATTGTATTTGCAAAAAATGCGGAGTCCCATAAATTATTAAGCGAATTATTTGAAGGAAGAAGCATTGAAAAAAAATACCTAGGCTTAGTTTTAGGCAGACCGCCCGCAGAAGGAAGTATTGACCAGCCTATTATGGAACATCCTGTAAAAAAGGGGACCATGGTCGTACATGCCAAAGGAAAAATTGCTTTAACTACTTACCAGGTGATAGAAAATTACAAACGCTTTGCATGGGTTTCATTTCAAATTCATACCGGAAGAACGCATCAAATACGCTTGCATGCCAAACAAATAGGACATCCTATCGTAGCCGATGATGTCTATGGTGATGGAGAGAAACTATTACTATCTTCTATCAAAAAGAAAAATTTTAAACTTAGCAAGGCCGAGGAAGAAGAAAGACCCCTACTTGCTAGACAGGCCTTGCATGCGCATTCACTAAAGTTTCTCTACAAAGAAAAAGAGCTTCATATAGAAGCTCCTTTACCTAAAGATTTAACCGCTACTTTACAGCAGTTGGATAAATGGAATAAAGAAAAATAGTTTTTACTTGAGCGTATTTTTATACACTACGCCATCTTTCATTACGAAGTTTACCTTTCCCATTTGATATACATTCTTAGTAGGATCGCCCTCTACGGCAACAATATCTGCTAATTTATTTTTTTCAATACTTCCTAAAATTGCTTGTGTACCCATTAAGTCTGCAGCATTCCATGTAGCTGCTTGTATTGTTTCTAAAAAAGGCATGCCTCCTTCTGTCATGTACACAAACTCTTTCCAATTCGTTCCATGCGCATACACACCCGCATCGGTTCCAAATGCAATTTTAACGCCCGCTTTATACGCTTTTGAAAAAGTATTTTGAATTTTAGGCCCAATTTCTAAAGCTTTTTTAGCAACCATCGGTGGATAGTAACCAGGAATTTTTGCAGAATCTGCTGCAGATTTTCCAGCAATAATAGTAGGCACTAAATAAGTACCGTATTGTACCATTAATGGAAATACCGACTCATCCATTAAAGTGCCATGCTCTATTGAACTAACTCCACCGCGAATAGCTCTTTTCATTGCTTCTACTCCATGACAATGTGCAGCTACTTTAAAACCGTAATCTTTGGCAGCAGCCACAATGGCTTTTACTTCTTCTTCAGTGAACTGAGGATTCTCTCCATTAGTAGCCATACTAAGTACACCACCGCTTGCTGTAATTTTTATTAAGTCAGATCCATCTTTATATCTTTGTCTTACTGCTTTGTAAGCATCTTCTGGTCCATTGATGACACCATCTTTAGGTCCTGGATCTCCCATTAAATCGGGTCTATAATTATTGGTAGGATCGGCATGTCCTCCTGTTGTCGCAATAGATTTTCCTGCAGTAAAAATGCGAGGGCCCACAACATATCCTTTTTGAATGGCTTTGCGCATAGCAATATTAGCACCTGAACCACCCAAGTCACGCACTGAAGTAAATCCGGCCATTAAATCTCTTTCTGCAAAACGCAGTGAACCATAGGCAATATCTGCTTGACTTTGCGTGAAGCCTTCTAAATATCTATTGGGATTAGTTTCGTTTTCAACATGCACATGCATATCCATTAGGCCGGGCATCACAGTACTATTTTTTAAATTCACTACTTTATCAGTAGCTGTACCTGATTGATAACCATCTAGTACATCCGTAATTTTATTACCCTCAATTACAATTGTTTTTTCTTTTAAAACTTGCAATTGTCTTACATCAATTAATTGACCACATTGCAAATAGGTTTTTTGCGCTTGGACAGAAATGACTAAAACAGCAAAAGATACACTGAATAAAAAATGCTTCATACGTAAATTATTTAGAGATTAAATATACAAAAAAACCTCAGCCTTTTATAGCGGAGGTTTAATTTGTTGGGCAATGACTCGAATCACCAGTGACACACTGTTTACTGAAGCGTTCACTGCCTAAGATATTTAAATGACTTAACCTTATTAGATTAGATTCCTAAGAAGCTATTTATTCGGCTGCGGGGTATAGCGTAAATAAGGTTTTACTATATTCAATCCTTTGGGGAATTTAATAAGGGCGTCTTCTGTTTTAACTGCAGGTACTACAATGACATCTTCCCCTTCCACCCAATTTGCAGGGGTGGCTACACTATAGTTGGCTGTTAACTGTAAAGAATCGATGACTCTTAATACTTCCACAAAATTTCTTCCTGTAGAAGCAGGATAGGTTAAGGTTAATTTAATTTTTTTATCGGGACCAATAATAAATAAAGAACGAACTGTAAATGTTTCAGAAGCATTGGGATGTATCATATCATAAGCATGCGCAATTGTTTTATCATCATCTGCAATAATGGGAAAGCCCACAGTTACATGTTGCGTTTCATTGATATCTGTTATCCACTTTTGATGACTTTCTACTCCATCAACACTTAAGGCTAATACTTTTACATTACGTTTTGCAAACTCTTCTTGTAAAGCAGCAGTGCGTCCTAATTCTGTTGTACAAACCGGAGTGAAGTCGGCAGGATGAGAAAATAAAATGCCCCAACTGTCTCCTAAATATTGATGAAAGCTAATATCACCAGTACTTGTTTTTGCTTTAAAATCGGGAGCAATATCCCCTAGTCTTAAACTCATTTTTTATAATTATTAGTATGTAAAAATTAGATGTCCTTCAATGATTATGATTAGATAATGATGAAGAGAACACAAAGATATGCATTTCCTACTAATTTAGTAGACTTTTGTATAAATATTTTAAAAATATTTTTTACCCTTTTAAAAAAATAGAATGAATAGTGAATTGTTACACTCAAAAACAATTATTCTTGAGTGGGGGCCGAGGTATATAAATCTAATAAGCCATCGGGTAGTTCAACACTAATGGTTTTGGCCTTATGATTTACCGCTTTTAAACTTTCTTCATGTAAAGGAATATAGGCTTCTTGGCCTTGGTATAATATGGTCACCATTAATTGATGAGGTTGTTCAATCACTTCTTGAATAACACCTAAAGACTTTCCAGCTTCCACCACCGTGTAGCCTAGCAAGGCCAAAGGAGATTGCTTATCCACTAATTTTTGAAATTCATCTTGAGGTAACCATACTTTTTTACCTAAAAGCATCGCAGTGGCTTCTCTACTATTAATGCCTTCCAATTGTACATGCGAAATGGTTTCTGTTTTAGCAGATGCGCTTTGAATAAAATAGGGAATAAAACTTGCTGCATTTTTTTCTACAAATAAAGCATCAATGCCTTTAAAATGAATGGGCTTGCCTAAGGCATGCTCAATAATAACATGACCAGTAATTCCATGCGGTGCTACAATTTTTCCTATATGTATGTACTGACTCATTTGCTAATTTAATTCATTTATCGACAAAATCATTTTCAAAAAAAACCCCCAATTCCGTTGATAGGAACCAGGGGCTTTTATAAAGCTAGATTAATTTTTAAAATTATTCTGCAGCAGGCGTCTCTTCAGTTGTTGCCTCTGCTGCTGGTGCAGCTTCCTCTTCAACTGGTGCAGCAACTTCTTCAGCTACTGGCTCTGCTACTTTTTTAGCAACAGGTACATACACTTTTTTAGCAGCTTCTGCTTTTTTGTGTGTATCACTAGTGCTTGCAATTTTTGTTTCATGTGCTGCATACCATGTTTGGAATTTCTCCATCGCAGTTGCATCATCAAACAAACCTAATTTTACTCCACGAAGTAAATGTTTCAAATAAAGAACCCCTTTGAAAGATAAAATTCTGTGAACGGTGTCTGTAGGTTGAGCACCTTTGTTTAACCACTCCAATGCCTTTTGACGATCCAATTGGATAGTTGCAGGAACTGTTAATGGGTTGTAAGTACCAATTTTTTGGATGAATTTACCATCTCTTGGTGCACGTCCGTCAGCCACTACTATAAAGTAGAAAGGCCTTTTTTTACTACCGTGACGTTGTAGTCTCATTTTTACTGCCATGTTAAATAGAAATTTATAGGCGTTATTAAATAGGGTTAACCGGCTGCAAAGATAGTCAAAACCACTGAATATACAAAGGAAAAAGAGGTCTAAAACCTATTAATATATGATTATCAATGACTTAGCTTAGAATTAGCGTCTCAAACCAGGCATTTTACCGGCCATTGCCCCCGATGACATCTGCTTCATCATCTGCTTCATTTGGTCGAACTGCTTAATAAAGGCATTGATTTCTCCGATATCCTTTCCTGCGCCTTTGGCAATTCTTTGCTTACGACTCTGAGAAAGTAAATCTGGATTTCTTCTTTCTAAAACGGTCATCGATTGAATAATGGCTTCTACTCCTTTAAAGGCATCGTCTTTAATGTCTACATCTTTTAAACTCTTGCCCATGCCTGGGATCATGCCCATTAAATCTTTCAGGTTTCCCATTTTTTTGATCTGCTGTATCTGTGTCAAGAAATCTTCAAAATCAAATTGATTTTTTCGAATTCTTTTTTCTAATTTTTTTGCTTCTGCTTCATCAAATTGCGATTGCGCTTTTTCAACCAAGGAAGTAATATCTCCCATGCCTAAAATTCTTTGCGCCATTCTCTCTGGATGAAAAACAGTAAGCGTATCTAATTTTTCACCACTGCTCATAAACTTAATAGGTTTATTCACGGTGTATTTAATAGATAAAGCGGCACCCCCTCTAGTATCACCATCTAACTTGGTTAATACGACTCCTGTAAAATCTAAACGCTCATTAAAAACTTTGGCGGTATTCACTGCATCCTGCCCTGTCATTGAGTCTACAACGAATAATATTTCTTGTGGTTGAATTTCATTTTTAATAGCAGCCACTTCATTCATCATTACTTCATCCACCGCTAAACGCCCTGCTGTATCAATAATAATTACATTTTTATTATTTGCTTTTGCGTAGACCAATGCATTTTGCGCAATAGAGACTGCATTTTTATTTTCTCTTTCTACAAAAACATCTACGCCAATTTGTTCTCCTAATAAGGTGAGTTGATCCATGGCTGCAGGACGGTAAATATCGGCAGCTACTAATAAGGGCGATTTTTTTTGCGCTTTTAAATAATTAGCCAACTTACCAGAAAAAGTAGTTTTACCAGAACCTTGTAAACCCGCTACTAAAATAATAGTGGGACTTTTTGAAAGGTCCATCAAAGAAGCTTCATTACCCATTAAAGCCGTCAACTCATCTTGCACAATTTTCACCATCAATTGTCCTGGGCTAATGGCATTAATAACTTTTGCACCAATGGCCTTTTCTTTAATACTATCTGTAAATTCTTTGGCTATTTTAAAATTGACATCGGCATCCAACAAAGCTTTTCGGATATCTTTCAGGGTATTGGCAACATTCAATTCATTAATTCTCGCCTGCCCTTTTAGGTGCTTAAACGCAGATTCTAATTTTTCACTCAAACTATTAAACATATTTACAACATTAAGGGGAGCAAAGATAAGTGATCATAATGAGTCAAGCATCATGAATTCAAAAGGTATAAATACGTTAAAATTAAAAAATTTCGCAGGTCCAGATTAGGTACAATTTATTGATTATCAATTACTTGTAAGTAAATAGAGAATACGCTAAGTATCTCTTGACAGTTTGTTAACTAATAAAGAATAAAAAATACTTGGAACCTAACCTTTATTTAATATTATTGCACCTAACGAATCAAATTTAAGAGGAGCTAGTTATATATGAGTAAGAAACAATTATTTACACTTGAATTTCCGGTGAGATGTTCACCTAATATATTATTTGAATTTTTATCAACCGCCTCTGGACTTCAGGAATGGTTTGCAGATAAAGTAGATGAATGGGAAAATGTTTTTAGTTTTTCATGGAATGGAGGTGTGCCAGACAAAGCAGAATTAGTGGACCAAGAGCCTGATAAATTTATAAAATTTAGATGGTTACATGGCGAGAAGAATGAATACTTCGAATTTAGAATTGAAAAAACAGAAATTTCAAATCAAACTATTTTAATCGTGAAAGATTTTGCTGAGAAAAACGAAGTCAAAGATCAAAGCCGACTTTGGGAATATCAGATTAAAGAACTTTTTCATCGTATAGGTAGTTAGCACCCACATTTTGTTCAAGAAATTAGACATACTAATTCTTAAAGCCTTCATTGGCCCTTTTTTGGCAGCACTCACTATTTCAACTTTTGTGCTGACTATGCAATTCTTTTGGTTATACATTGATGACTTAGTGGGTAAAGGTTTAGACTTACTTACCATTTTACAATTAGTAGGACTTGTTTCTGTAAGTACTTTTACCACAGCGCTTCCTTTAGCCTTGCTTTTTTCTTCTATCATGACTTTTGGAAATTTAGGAGAAAGCTTTGAACTCATAGCCATCAAGGCTGCGGGTATTCCACTCATACGCTTTATGCGTCCGCTATTTTTGTTCACCATTTTTTTAGCAGGTATTGCATTTTTATTTTCGAATAATATTATACCGGTAACGCAAATGAAGCTTACCAATTTGAAATATGAAATTATTATAGCTAAGCCTGCCATTGATTTAAAGGAAGGTATCTTTTATGATAAAATAGATGGCTATGTAATTAAATTAGGCAAGAAAGAATCGAATGATAGTGTAATGCATAACATTACCATTTTTGAAAAAAGATTTGGACTACAAGATAATTTAATCATGGCCGAGTCGGGTGTGATGCGTGTATCTAAAAATAAAAAGTTTTTAGAATTTATCATGTATAATGGATGGCGCTATCAAGAAAGAGGAGCACGCAGTACCACTAATACAGAATTCACTAGACTTTATTTCAAGGAGTACAAAAAAATATTCGATCTGAAAAGTTTTCAGATGAATAAGAGCAGCGACGTACTGTATGATCCAAAAATGTTAAGTGTAAGGCAACTAAGTAAGGCCATGGATTCTTTACAAAACAAAGATGCTTACTTTATTAAAAAGACCAATGCCGATGTAGCTTCTTATTTAAAGTTTATGAACTACAAAGACAGTAGTCAACTTTTTAATGCCAAGAAAAAGATAGCTCCCTTAAAAAGCTTTGACAAACTTATTCCAGATTCTTTAATAAGCAGTATTCAACTCACATCGGGCTATCAGTTCTCTTCCATATTATATAACCTTACCGCCATTTCAGATACTTATAAGGACAATAAAAAAGCAAATTCTTTACATGGAATTGAGTGGCATCGAAAGTTTACATTATCCTTTGCCTGCTTTGTGCTTTTTTTAATAGGCGCTCCACTGGGTTCCATAATTAGAAAAGGAGGCCTTGGTACACCCTTAGTGCTAGCCATTATTTTCTTTGTCCTATTTTTCTTACTTAATAATTTTGGAGAAAAATTAGCTAAATCGGGTCAGTGGGATGTGTTCTCTGGTATGTGGATGTCTTCCATTATTTTAATACCTGTTGGCCTGTTCTTAACTTACAAGGCTATGCGTGATTCCCAGCTATTTAACCAAGAATTTTACTACCGACTTTTACAGCCAATTAAAGTAACTTTACAGAAGTACTTTAAAAAATAAAAACATGTCAAAATCAACTCAAAACAGACGTCAGTTTATCACTACATCTGGTAAAGCAGGTATGGCCCTTGCCGCAATGCCTCTAATGGCAAAAATTAGTTCAATAACTCCAACTACTCCCCTTTCTACATTGAATGCTGCGAATGAATATGTACAGCAACCATTAAATTATGACTATGCAGCATTGGAACCATTTATTGATGCTATGACCATGGAAATACATTATACAAAACATGCCGCTACTTACGCAAAAAATTTAGCAGATGCAGCGCTTGCAGAAAAACTAGATACTACACAAACAAGTCTGAAGCAATTATTAAATACTATTTCTTCTTATTCGGTAAAAATGAGAAACAATGCAGGCGGACATTTTAATCATGAAATGTTTTGGCAGGTGATGAAACCTGCTCCTGCCACTTTACCCACTGGTGAATTAGCAGAAGCCATTAATAAAAGTTTTGGTTCATTGGATAATTTTAAAACCGCTTTTGGCGATGCGGCTAAAACAAGATTTGGTAGCGGATGGGCATGGCTAATAGTGAAAGCAGATAATAGTGTAGCGGTTTGCTCAACGCCTAATCAGGATAACCCGCTTATGAATATAGCGGAAACAAAAGGCGCCCCTATTCTTTGTTTAGATGTTTGGGAACATGCTTATTATTTGAAGTATCAAAACAAACGTCCCGACTACATCAATGCTTGGTGGAATTTAGTGAATTGGGAATTTGTTCAGAAAAAATTTGCTGAAGCAAAACAAGCTTAATTCATTTCCAATTGTATCCCTTGCAAAAGTCAAAACAAAATTTAAAGATTCAGTTTTTTGTAACAAGTTTAAGTATCATCTTATTTGTACTTAAATTTATTGCTTATTTCATGACACATTCTTTGTCTGTTTTATCAGATGCATTAGAAAGTATTGTGAATGTCTTAGCAGGTTTAATTGGACTCTATAGTTTATATATAGCTTCAAAGCCTAAAGACAAAGACCATCCTTATGGACACGGCAAGGCCGAATTCATTTCTGCAGCTTTTGAAGGAAGTTTAATTATTACAGCAGGCTTTATAATATTATACGAATCTATCATTACCTTTTTTGAACCCAGTACCTTACATGGACTAGACAATGGTATTTGGATTTTACTTTCCACTGCAGTACTAAATATGGCAGCAGGCCTTGGCGCTAAAGCCATTGGAAAGAAAAATAAATCTTTAGCATTAAGCTCTAGTGGCCAACACTTATTAATTGATAGCTACACCACTTTTGCAGTAGCCATTGGCATAGGCCTAGTTATTTATACTGGTTATAAAACCATTGATGCAATTATTGCTATTGGTATGGGCTTATGGATTATTTATAATGGTTATAAAATTATTAGAGAATCGCTAGCAGGTATTATGGATGAAGCCGACCTAGCCTTACTAGAAGAAGTCATAGCAGAAATTAATTTATCAAGGAATGAAAAATGGATTGACCTGCATAATTTAAGAGTTATAAAATATGGCGCTTTAATGCATATCGACTGCCACTTAACCGTGCCTTGGTATTTTAATGTAAATGAAGCGCATGCTTTGGTAGATGATTTTACTGGGCTTATAAAAAATAAATTTGGAGTCAGTGTGGAATTTTTTGTGCACACCGATGGTTGTATGCCTTTCAGCTGTCCTATTTGCACCATTGAAGCCTGTGAAAAAAGAAAGTCGCCCTTTGAAAAAAAATTAAATTGGAATGTAGAAAATGTTTTATCAGATAGCAAACATCAACTAGCATAAAAAAAATTATAAATATTTATTTTAAATTACAGCTTATGAAAGCATGGACCGAATATCAAGAAAAAAATAAAGACCGTTTTTTAGAGGAGTTATTAGCCTTATTACGTATACCCAGTGTAAGTGCAAAAACCGAGCACAATGGCGATATGCTAGCTTGCGCTAAAGCAGTAGAAAAATCTTTACAAGAAGCAGGCGCACCCATTACAAAAATTTATGAAACAGAAGGTCATCCAATAGTTTACGCTGAAATTAATGTAGATCCCAAACTGCCTACTGTGCTTGTTTATGGCCATTATGATGTACAACCGGCAGAACCTTTAGAGTTATGGCATAGCAGCCCTTTTGATCCTACTATTAAGGATGGCAAAATATTTGCACGTGGCGCTTGCGATGATAAAGGACAATTTTATATGCATGTGAAAGCCTTAGAAATTATGACTAAGACGAATTCACTATGCACGAATATTAAATTTATTATTGAAGGGGAAGAAGAAATTGGTAGCCCTAATCTTGCCGCCTTTGTTAAAACACATACCGATTTATTAAAGGCCGATGTTATTTTAATTAGCGATACCGCTATGATTAGCATGGATACTCCATCCATTGATATTGGCGTAAGAGGTTTAAGTTATATCGAACTAGAAATTACAGGACCCAATAGAGACTTGCATAGTGGAGTATATGGAGGTGCAGTGGCCAACCCTATTACTATTTTATCTAAAATGATTGCTTCTTGTCATGATGAAAATAATCATATTACCATACCAGGCTTTTATGATGATGTAATTGTGTCCACCGATGCAGAAAGAAAAAAAATGGCAGAAGCGCCCTTTGATGAAAATGAATTCAAAGCCGACTTAGGTATACAAAATGTTTGGGGTGAAAAAGGATACAGCACCAATGAAAGAACAGGTATAC
>Ga0222712_10004556_pt1 | contig 14452 bp, 12 predicted proteins | sample C33_657DmetaG_FD_165043 | JGI IMG/M metagenome (GOLD analysis project Ga0222712, IMG submission 165043) | Estuarine water microbial communities from San Francisco Bay, California, United States - C33_657D | ecosystem: Environmental > Aquatic > Marine > Unclassified | place: USA: California... | reverse complement strand
GGCATCCTCAAGCGCACCTGGAAGGAGACCCTCGGCGTCGACATCCCCACGCCCTTCCCGCGCATGTCCTACCAGGAGGCGATGGACCGCTTCGGCATCGACAAGCCCGACACGCGCTTCGCGATGGAGATCCAGGACCTGACCGGCCTCTTCAAGAACTCCGCCTTCAAGGTCTTCCATGGCGCCGCCAACACCCCGGGCTCCGTGGTGCGCGCGATCAACGCCAAGGGCCTCGCCGACCTCACCCAGGGCGAGCTGACCAACCTCGAGACCATCGCGAAGAGCCAGGGCGCCAAGGGTCTCGCCTTCATCAAGGTCGAGGGCGGCGAATGGAAATCGCCGATCACCAAGTTCTTCTCCGAGGAGGAGAAGGCCGCGCTGAAGGCCACCCTGAAGATCGAGGACGGCGACATCATCTTCTTCGCCGCCGCCCCGTGGGAGCAGGCCTCCAACGTGCTCGGCCGCATCCGCCTCGAGTCCGCCGCGCTGCTCAAGGCCAAGGGCCGCCTGAGCCTGCCGACCGACCAGTATAATTTCCTCTGGGTCATCGAGTTCCCGCTGATGCTCTGGGACGAGGAGGAGAAGCGCTACCTCTCCGCCCACCACCCGTTCACCGCGCCGGTCAAGGAGGACGAACCGCTCCTCGCCACCGACCCGGCCAAGGTGCGCGGCCAGCACTACGACATCGTGCTCAACGGCGTCGAGCTCGGCGGCGGCTCCATCCGCATCCATAACCCGGCCGTGCAGAAGCGCGTCTTCGAGGACATCCTCAAGATCCCGCAGGACATGGTCGAGAGCCGCTTCGGGTACATGCTCAAGGCCTTCGCCTACGGCGCCCCGCCCCATGGCGGCATCGCCCTCGGCTTCGATCGCGTCGTCGCCATGCTCGCCGGCCGCAGCTCGATCCGCGACATCCTCGCCTTCCCCAAGAACCAGAACGGGCGCGACCTCATGGCCGACTGCCCGAGCCCGGTCACCCCGAAGCAGCTACGCGACCTGCGCATCCGCACGGTGGAGGAAGAGAAGAAGGCTTAAGGCTTATCAGGACTAGGGCCAGGGTCAGGGCTGGGGCTCGTACCGAGCACCTAGGATCCGCGTATCCCAGAGGCGCGCCATGCGAGAATCTCGGCGAGCGCAAGGGTGGCAGGCACTATGCCCACCCCGACATGGAAACGCTCCCCTGTTTGCCCATCCTAGCCCTGACCCTAGCCCTGACCCAAGCCCTGGCCCAAGCCCCAACTACCACACTTCCTCGTGGATCTGCTCGGAGTCGCAACGCGGGCAGTGCGAGGTCTTCCCGAGGCTACGACCGGCGGAGTACGCGCCGCCGGCCCACGGGGTCACGCACCAATAGAGGATCTCCAAGAGCGTGCTGCCGGGCTTCCGTTCGACCACCTCGTTGAACTTGGCGCCGCAACGCAGGCACTCGTAGCGCAGGTGCGTGCGCGGGTCCGGCTTGCGCGGGATCGGCGCCGGGGTCACGGGTGGCGGCGTCACCGGCTTCGGCTTGGGCAGGTCGAACGTGGTCCCGACCAGGAGCCAGCCCGCCATGCCTTTCTTCCAGTAGTGATCCGAGGCCTTGACCGTGCCCGCCCCGACGAGCACCGGGAGGTCGGCCTCCGGGTAGCGGCCGAGGATCTGGCCGGCGCGGGCGATGTGGACGAGGACCATGGGGACGGGTCGGGTCTAGCCACCCCGGACCATGGCGCAAGCGGGCTCCGCGGCCGCAAATTACAACTTCGGGGGCGAAAATGGAGGACTGACGCTGGGTGGACGCCCAAAACGATTATTTTAGACGGGATTAGCGGGGCGGGACGCTTATAAAGAACCTCCTCCATGCGCTCCCTGCCCCGCCTGCTCCTGGCCAGCCTCACCCTGCACCTGGCCGCGGCCGAGATCCCGACCACGGGCGCGAAGATCGCCCGCGTGACGGTCTACGCCGACCGGGCCGAGGTGGTGCGGCGTTTCGCGACGACCTTGCCCGCGGGCGAGCACGCCCTCGTCTTCGACGCCTTGCCGGGCGACACCGACCTCTCCTCGGTTCGCGTGACCGGTCAGGGTTCCTTCAGCCTCATCGACATCCGCGCCGAGACGATCCAGACGCTCGAGGTGCCCGACGCCCAGGTCCGCAAGCTTTCGGCGGACCTCAAGGCCGAGCAGGTGAAACTGCAGGAGGTGATGCAGGCCCAGTCGCGCAACGCCCAACGTCGCGCGTCCCTCGACAAGGTGCTGGGCCGCCTCACGGCGGTCGGCAAGGAATCCGCCAACCCCGACCTGGACCCGGCGAAGTGGGCCAGCTACCTGACCTACCACGTCGAGAGCCTCGCGAAGCTCGACCAGGAGACCTTGCAGCTGAAAGGCCGCGACGACGCGTTGCGCGCCGAGATCGGCAAGCTGGAGCGCGAGCTCAACCAGCTCAACGGCAACCGGACCAAGTCGCGCAACCTCGCCCGCGTGAAGGTCGAGGTCAAGCAGGCCGGGCCGCAGGAATTCGAGCTGACCTACGTCGTCGCCGGGCCGAGCTGGTCGCCGCATTACGACGTGCGGGCCGACACGGTCGCGAAGAAACTGACGGTGGCCTACCAGGCGCAGGTGCGCCAGCGCACCGGCGAGGATTGGCTGGGCGTGAGCCTGCGCCTTTCCACCGCCCAGCCCGGCGTCGGTGGCCGCGAGCCCGAGCTCGCGCCTTGGGCGCTCTACAAGGCCGAGCCGGTCGTCCTGACGGGCGGCGACAACGGGCTCGGGCTGGCCGGCGGACTCGAAGCGGCCAAGCCGGGCGACGAGCGCCGTCTGCGCCGGGGCGCGGTGGCCGCCAAGCAGAAGGCCGAAGGCCTCGCCGACCTGGACTTCGTCTCCGCCAGTTCCCCGTTAGCGCCCGCCGCTCCCGCCATGACCGTCGCCACCGCCACGGTCCAGGCCGGCGCCACCGCCGCCCTCTTCCAGGTGCCCCGCGCGTACGACATCCCCTCCGATCCCAAGTCGGTCAAGGTCGCCCTGACCGAGCAGACGTTCTTCGCGTCGTTCCGGCACAGCTGCGTGCCGAAGCTCTCGCCCAACGTCTACCTCAAGGCCCAGGCGGTCAACGCCAGCGACTACCCGTTCCTGCCCGGCCCGACCGCGGTCTTCCTGGACGGCGCCTACGTCGCGGCCGCCTCGATGGATCTCGTGCCCGCCGGTCAGGAGTTCACGACCTTCCTCGGAGTCGACCAGTCGGTCAAGGTGGAGCGCCGTGTGCTCGCCCGCCGCGAGGAGGTCTCCGGCGTCTTCGGCAAGAAGACCCACCGCACCGTGCATGACCAGCTCTTCAAGGTGACCAACGGCAAGCAGGCGGACATCGACCTCACGGTCGCCGACCAGCTGCCGATGAGCAACCACGACGCGATCAAGGTCGTGCTGGAGGAACCCCGCCACGAGAAGGACACCGACGCGCTCAAGCTCACCGAGCAGAAATTCCTCGAGTGGCGCCTGCGCCTCGGGGCCGGCGACAAGCTCGATGTCCCCTTCCGCTTCGCCGTCGAACGCCCGGAGGACGTCATCGTCCTCGGCCAGTGAACCCCAACATCCTTATCTTCAACATGAAACTCCCCCCCACCCTGCTGCTCCTCGCCGCCGCCCTCGGGGCCGCCGAGGTCAAGACCGACGGCGCCCCGATCACCCGGGTCACCGTCTACGCCGACCGCGCGGAGGTCGTCCGCACCTTCAAGGGACGGCTCGAGGCCGGCGAGCAGACCCTCGTCTTCGACCGCCTGCCCGGCGCGACCCGCCTCGACCAGCTGCGCGTCGAAGGCCGCGGCGAGTTCACGCTCCTCGACATCCGCCCCGAGACGATCCAGACCAAGGAGGTCGCCAACGAGCAGGTGCGCGCGCTCCAGGACGCCCTCAAGGCCCAGGACCTCCGCCAGCAGGCCCTGAACCAGACCGAGGCCCGCCTGACCTTCCAGAAGTCGGCCTTGGACAAGATGCTCGCCCGTCTCACGACCGCCGGCAAGGAGTCGGCCAATCCCGAGATGGATCCGCTCAAGTGGGCGGCGTTCCTCGACTTCCAGGACAAGCAGCTGGCCGAGGTCGACCGGCAGATCCTCGCGCTGCAGGCCGACCGCGAGGCGGTGCGCGCCGAAGTGGATCGCCTCAACCGCGAGCTCGGCGCCCTGCGTGGCAACGAACGGCGCTCCCGCCTGCTCGCCAAGGTCAACCTCGACGTCCGGGCGGCCGGCGAAGTCGAGGTCAACCTCAGCTACCTCGTGCGCGGGCCGAGCTGGTCGCCCTCCTACGACATGCGCGCCGACACGAAGGCGAAGACCCTCGACGTGACCTACCACGCCGAGGTGCGCCAAGCGACCGGCGAGGACTGGAAGGGCGTCTCGCTCCGGCTCTCCACCGCTCAGCCGGGCCTGCAGGGCCGCGAGCCGCGGATGGATCCGTGGTTCCTCACCAAGGCCGAGCCCGTCGGCGCCGCCAGCGGCTTCACCTCCTTGCGCATGGACGCCAACGGCCGCGCCGCCGGCGAAGGCCAGATGTTCAACGAGGTCCGACTGATGGGCAACAACATGATCGCGGCCGGCGGCGTCGCGCGCGAGGAGGTCGCCAAGGAGATGAAGGCGATGGAGCAGGGCCGCGCGAAGGTGCAGGCCGGCGGCACGGCCGCGACTTTCGTGATCGAACGTCCTTCCGACATCCTGACCGACAACAAGCCGGCGCAGGTGACCGTCATGCGCTCCTCCTTCCCTGCCTATTTCCGCCACACCTGCGTCCCCAAGCTCTCGCCCTTCGTCTACCTGAAGACCAAGGCGACGAACAAGACCGAGTTCACCTTCCTGCCCGGCCCGACCGCGGTCTTCCTGGACGGCGCGTTCGTCGCGCAGGCGAACCTCGACCTCGTGCCGTCCGGCCAGGAGTTCTGGACCTACCTCGGCGTCGACCAGGGCGTGAGCGTCGAGCGCAAGGTGCTGGCCCGCCGCGAGGAGACGTCCGGCGTCTTCGGCAAGAAGACGCTCCGCACGGTCTTCGACCAGGTCTTCAAGCTGAAGAACGGCAAGGCGACCGACATCGAGCTGGTGCTCTGGGACCAGGTACCCGCCTCCAACCACGAGGACATCAAGGTCGTCTTCGAGGAGCCGCGCTACGAGAAGGACACCGACGACCTGAAGATGAACGAGAGCAAGTTCCTCGAATGGCGCCTCCCCCTGAAGGCCGGCGCCAAGCAGGACCTGCCCTTCCGCTTCGCGGTGGAGCGTCCCGAGGATGTCCCGGTCGTCGGGCTCTGAGCCGGCGACCACCCTCTAGGGTTGCCTCTCCCGCGGCGCCCGCCTTGCTTCCCGGCATGTCCACCGAGCCCGCCGCCGACTCCCCCGCGCCCCACGTCGTCGGCGCGAGCTACGAGTTCGACGAGGTGCGGCGGGCCCACGGGGGCGACCCGAAGCCCCCGAACTTCGTCCTCCACCGCGAGGGCAAGGTCATCGGGCTCTGCCTCGGCCTGGGCTGGCACCCGCGCGCCGAGGCCGAACCCTGCGAGGTCTGGGTCGGCCGCAAGGGCGACCAGGCGAAGTGGGGCATCAAGCTCGCCGAGACCAAGGGGCCCCTGCCCGTCTACGTCCGCCGCACCGAAGGCGGCCGCTGGTTCTTCAACGGCCTTCACGAGGTCACGAGCCACACGACCGACCCCGCGTTGATCCGTCCGCGCCTGCAGCCCCCGAAGATCGTCGCCGTGGCGCAGGTCGTCTTCCTGCGCAAGCTGCCCGCCTGACCGCATGAGCGACGCCCCTCGCCAACACCCGCGCGACCCCTTGCACGGCGTGACCTTGCAGAAGGTCCTCGAGACGATGGTGGACCGCTACGGGTGGCGCGAACTGGCGGAGCGGATCCCCATCCGCTGCTTCATGTTCGACCCGACCATCAAGTCGTCGCTCATCTTCCTGCGCAAGACCCCCTGGGCGCGCGAGAAACTGGAGAACTGGTACGTCGGCGACGCCAACAAGGCCCGCGGCGGCGGCCTCTGAGGCCGAAAACAAGCAGGCCGGAGCTCGCTTCTTCCGACGACGCCGTTTGACCCCGTCACACGGGTCGGTAACCTTGATGCCGATGTGGCTCCTCCCGCCCAGGCACCCCGCCCTGCGTATCCTCGCGGCCTGCTTCCTGGGCGCGACCGTCGGACGGGCCTGCGAGCAATGCCGCCTCAGCTATTTCAGCGGGATGGAAGCCGCCCCCAAGGCCTCCGCCCTCCATCCGGCGGCGAAGGTCGTGGCTTACACGCTGGAGGTCGGCGAGCGGACGTTGAGCCCGGCCGGCCAGCCCGTGCGCGTCCTGACGATCAACGGCGGCACGCCGGGCCCCGTGCTCCGCTTCCGCGAGGGGGACGTCGCCCGGATCACGGTGCGCAACACCTTCGCCACGGAGGATGCCTCGATCCATTGGCACGGCTTGCTGGTGCCGAACCTCGAGGACGGCGTCCCCGGGCTGACGACGCCGCGCATCGCCCCCGGGGGAAGCCGGGTGTTCGAATTCCTGATCCGGCAGAGCGGGACCTATTGGTATCATAGCCATACCGGCCTGCAGCTGCAGGGTGGCGTGCATGGGGCCATCGTCATCGAACCCCGGACGCCGGTGCCGGCCGAACGCGTCGACCACGACATCCCTCTCCTGCTCTCGGACTGGACCGATGAGGCGCCCCGCGAGGTGCAACGCACCCTGCTGCGCGGAAGCGATTGGTATGCGTTCCGCCGCGGGACCGCGCAATCGATGCTCGGGGCCTACCAGGCCGGCAAGCTGGGCGACTACCTCTCCCGGGAGAAGTCGCTCGTCCCGGCGATGGACCTCTCCGACGTGGCCTTCGACGCCTTCCTGATGAACGGGCAACGTGCTTTCCGCCTTCCGGGCAAACCCGGTGAGCGGGTGCGGATCCGGCTCATCAACGCGAGCGCGGCCACCTACTTCTATCTCGAGAGTTCGCCCGGCCCGCTGCGCGTGACGCACGCCGACGGGCAGACGGTCACGCCTTTCACCCAGCGGCGCCTGCTGATCGCGCCGGCCGAGAACTACGATGTCGTGCTGGAGATCCCGGCCGCAGGCTCCTGGGAACTCCGCGCGACGGCCCAGGACGGCTCCGGCGGCGTCTCGGCCTGGTACGGCGAGGGCACGGCCCACCCGACCCCCGCGCCGCCGAAGCCCGACCCGTACGGGATGAACGACTACCTGCGCGCCATCCTGGACCAGCTGGATCCGGAACCGGGCGCGACCGAGCCGGCTCGCCCGCTCTCACCCTACGGCAAGTTCCGCGCGGCGCAACCGCACCCGGTCGCGGGCACGCGCCGCGACCTGACGCTCAAGCTGACCGGGGACATGCTTCGCTACGAATGGACCTTCGACGGCACGATGCCGGCCGACGCGGAGGCGCTGCGGCTGAAGGCCGGCGAGGCGCTGCGGATCCGGCTGGTGAACAACACGATGATGCACCACCCCATCCACTTCCACGGGCACTTCTTCCGGCTGGTGGACCACGATGGCGCCGACCCGGCGACGGCGCCGCGCAAGCACACCCTGGACGTGCCGCCGATGAGCGTCCGCACCATCGAGTTCACGGCGGACGAAGGGGCCGGCGACTGGCTGCTGCATTGCCACCTGCTCTACCACCACACGAGCGGCATGATGCGGGTCATCCGCGTGACCGGGGCCGATGGCGCGGAACCGCCCCACGCCCCTTTCCTGCATCAGATGGAGACCGGCTTCGCCTGGGGCGAGGCGTCCTTCCTCAGCAACCATGCCCTGGGCTTCGCGACCTATCAGGACGGACGAAGCAACTGGACCACGAGCTGGGACGCCGGCCTCGGCCGCCGGGCGGGACATGAGGCGGAACTGACCTACCAACGGTGGCTCGATGCCCGCCTCGGTGTCTTCGCCGGCTATCGGTTCGACAGCATGGACGGGGGCGTCAACGGTCCGCTGGTCGGCCTCGCCTACCTCTTGCCCTACTTCGTCGAGGCGCGGCTTTCCCAGCAAAGCCGGGGCGAGACCCGGCTTGGGCTGATGAAGTCGCTGGCCCTGACCGAACGGCTCAAGCTCGACCTGTCCGTCCAGCACGGCACGCTGACGGGGACCGCCGGCTCCGCCCACCTGCGCTACCTGCTGGACAAGGAGACCTCCCTGATCGGCGGATGGTCCTCCGATTTCGGACTCGGCGGCGGTCTCACGCTCCGCTTTTGATTTTCCATGAAAACCCTGCTCGTGCCCTGCCTCCTCCTGCTCGCCGCCTGCGCGACCGGACCCGTCTCATCCGGGCTCGCCCCGGGCGTCAAACCCTACCCGCTCAAGACCTGCCTGGTCACGGACAACGACCTGGACTCGATGGGCGAACGCACGACCGTGGTCCGCGCCGGGCGGGAATTGAAATTCTGCTGCGAACCTTGCGTCGGGAAGTTCGACAAGAACCCGGCCAAGTATCTACCCAAGCTCGCGGGCCAGTGAGGACTCCGATGCGCCGTCTCCTCCTTCTCGCCCTCTGCCTGGCCGGCTTGCCCGCACCAGCCCGCGCCGCCGAACCGGCGGCGGAGCCGGCCCCGTCCAAGAAAAAAGGCTTCGGCCTTCCCGAGAACAAGGGCATGGGCCTGGCCCAGCTCGAGGCCCTGAAGGTCGGCTGGTATTACAACTGGGGCAACAAGACCGCCCTGAACACCCGCGCCGTGTTCGTGCCCATGGTCTTCTCGGCCAAGCGCGCGGCGCCGGCGAACAACGCCGAATACGTGCTCGGCTTCAACGAGCCGGACCACCCGAAGCAGGCGAATATGACGGTGCTCGAGGCCCTCGAAGCCTGGTCGACGGTCACCGCCAAGGCCCGCTACGCCGTCGCCCCGGCCATGGCGGGCAACCCGCTCACCGGGGACTGGCTGCCGGCTTTCCTGAAGGCCAAGCCGAAGGTCGACGCGATCGCCGTGCATTGGTACAAGGGCGCCGACGCCAAGAAGTTCATCGCCGACCTCAAGGCCATCCACGAGGCCTACGGCAAGCCGCTCTGGGTCACCGAATATTGCCCGCAGACGAGCGCCTCCTCGGAGCAGTCGCCCGACCGCTACGCGGCCGCCCAGGTCGCGGACTTCATCGCCGAGACCTCCGCGTGGATGGAGCAGACGGACTGGGTGCAACGGTACGCCTGGCATCACCCGAGGGCGGGCAGTTGCCGGCTCTTCGACGACGAAGGCAAGCTGACCCCGGTCGGCAAGGCGTACGCGAAGGACCGGCGCTGAGCCGGGGTTTGGGTTTACTTCGCGGCGGGGCCGGATTTCCTCGGCGCATCCCCATGCGCTCCCCCGCCCTGCTCGCCTGCCTCCTCGGCGCCGCCCTGCTCCCGGCAGCCGACCTCCTCGAGGCCAACCGCGAGCCCGCCGTCCCGCCGACGGCGGACTTCTGGCGCCACGCGAACGCCCGCTGGAACGCCGCCCACCCGCTGGCGGAGGACCGGGCCTCTTATTATTCGTATGACTGGCTGGACGACCTGGTCCGCGCCGACGTCCTGGCGCTGCACCGCGACCTGCTGGCGACGAGCGGCGACCTGACCCCGGCGCAGCGCAAGATCGCCGACTTCTGGCGCTCCGCCCTGGCCTTCGAGACGGGCCCCGCCGAGCTCCCCGCCGGCGTGCGCGCGATCCTGGCGCGGCTCGACCAGGCGGAGACCCCGCAGCAGCTGCTGGAGATCGCGGCCGACCTCGCCCGGGCCGGCGTCGGCACCTACGTCGGCCTCGGCGCGGACCAGGACGCGCGCGACGAGCACAAGGTCGTCGTGCTGCAAGGCCAGGCCGGCCTCTCGCTGCCCGAGAAGTCCTACTACCTCGGGACCGAACCGGAGACGCGCCGCGTGCGCGAGGCCTTCCCCGCGCATGTCGCCCGCCTGCTCGCCCACCTCGGCGACGCCCCCGACCGGGCGGCCGCGGCGGCCCGGGACATCCTCGCCTTCGAGACGCGGCTGGCCGAGGTCTCCCGCGCGCTGGAGGACCTCGAGGACCCGGAGAAGAACTACCACAAGCTGACGCTCGCGGAGCTCGACGCGCTCGCGCCCGGGCTGCGCTGGGCGGAGGTCCTGCGCCGCGCCGGCGCGCCGCCGACCACGCACCTGGTCGTCGGCCAGCCCGAGTTCGTGACCGGGCTGGGCAAGATCCTCGCGACCACGCCGGCCGCGACGGTGCGTGATTACCTCCGCTTCCAGGCGATCGCCGCCTTCGCCGACGTCCTGAACGGACGCACGGCGGCCGACGCCTTCCTCTTCGAAGGGACGGTGCTTTCCGGGGCCAAGCGGCAACGCAGCCTCGAGGAGCGCGCGCTGAAGATCGAGGACGGCGCCATCGGCGACCTCGTCGGGCGCGAATACGTGGCCCGGCATTTCAGCCCCGCCCAGCGGGAGCGGTTCCGCGGCGTGGCCGAGAACGTCCGGGCGGTCTTCGCGGAGCGCCTCCGCGCCAACCCGTGGATGGATGCCGCGACCCGCGAGTGGGCGCTCCGCAAGCTCGCCGCGGTCAAGACCCGCGTCGGCTACACGGACAAATGGCGGCTCTACGAGGACGCGGCGATCGGGCCGGGCCGGCTGGCCGACAACCTCGTCGAGGTGCACGCCTGGAACCTCCGCCGGGAGTTCGCCCGCGTGGGCGGCCCGCCCGAACGCGAGGAATGGGGCATGCGCCCCTACACGGTGAACGCCTACTACAACCCGCTGAACAACGAGATCGTCCTCCCCGCCGCCATCCTCGCCGCCCCGGGGTATGCCGGCGCCGAGCTGGATGACGCCGTGCTCTACGGCTACATCGCCACGACCATCGGACACGAACTGACCCACGGCTTCGACGACTCCGGGCGCCACTATGGGGCGACCGGGCGGCTCGAGGAGGGCTGGTCCCGGGCGACCGAGCAGGCCTTCCGCGGGCGGTGCGAGAAACTGATCGCGAGCTACGACCGCGAGGAGCCCCTCCCCGGCCTCCACGTCAACGGACGCCTGACGCTCAGCGAGAACATCGCCGACCTCGGGGGCGTCGAGCTGGCGCTGGACGCGTTCCAGCATACCGAGGCCTGCCGCTCCGGGCGGAAGATCGACGGGCAGACGCCGCTGCAGCGCTTCTTCCTCGCCTACGCCTTCAGCTTCGCCGGGCAGGTTCGACCGGAGACCTTGGCCAAGCAGCTGCGGTCCGACACCCACTCGCCGGCGGTGCAGCGGATCAACGTGGTGCTCCGGCACACCGACCGTTTCCACGAGGCGTTCGGCACCAAGCCGGGCGACCCGATGTGGCTGGACCCCGCGGAGCGCGTCCGCATCTGGTGATCGTCACCAAGGGTTGTAGCGCAGGCCGAACAAGGCGAGGACCGCGGCGACCAGCAGGGCCAGGGCGGGCACGAAGAACGGGTCGTAATAATCGGCCGCCTTGGGCTGCTTCTGCAGGACGACGACCTTCTTCATCTCGTCGATGCGCTTGAAGACCGACTGGAGGGCCTCCGGGGTCACGGCGTTGAACGCCTCACCGCCGGTCGACCGGGCGATGCCGATCAGGGCGGGCTCGACGGGCTTGTCCGTCATGAGGATGGCGAAGACGCGGACCCCCTTGGCCTGCAGCTCCGCCAGCACGGCCGAGTCCTTCGGAGGCTTGATGTCGTTGCTCTCGCCGTCGGTGATGAGGATGACCATGCGGTCGCCTTGGGCCTGTTCCGCGAGGTGTTCCGAGGCCCCCAGCAGGGCCTTGCCGATGAACGTGCCGCCCCAGAGGTTCTCGGGGAAGACGTTCGGCGAGATGAACGGGCGGGCAAGCGCGATGGCCTCGACGTCCTGCGTCAAGGGCACCCAGTGGATGAAATTGCGCGAGAAGATCGTGAGCCCGAAGGCGTCGCCCTTGCGGTAGCGGATGAACTGGAGCGTCGACTCCATCGCGGCGTCGAAACGGGTACGCTTGCCCTCCCCCTGGGGGCCGTAGGCGGTCGTCATGCTCCCCGAGGTATCAAGGACGATCTGGACGTTGGTCAGCTGGCGCTCGACCTCGGGCGGCTGGAAGGTGACGGGGTGGGCCAGGAAGAGGATGGCGAGGGCCAGCAGGCCCGCGGGGAGGCAGTTCGCGGCGAGGATCAGCCCGCGGACGAACCAACCGCGGGGCGGCCGCGCATGGTCGAACGGCAACGCGACGCGCGGGCCGGGGCGCACCCACTCGTAGAAGGCAAGGATGACGGGGAGCGCGAGGAGCGCCAGCCACTGGGGATGGAGGAAGATCACGGGGCGGACGCGGGGCGCGGCGCGGGCGCGGAGGGGTGCGCGAGGGGACGGATCAAGGCGGCGATCTCCTCGCGGGTGACGGCCGACTCGCGTCGGTAGAGCCAATCCTGCAGCGCGCGCAGGCCGTCGCGGGTCCGGTCACCGGCGGCCACGGCGGCGAGGACCTGCGCCATGGGGGCGTCCGCGGGCACCAACCCCTCGCGCCAGGCGCGCAGCAGCAACATCTCCAGCCGGGCGGCGCCGGCGGCATCCAAGCTCCCCTGCTCCACCCTCGCCAACAAGGCCTGCAGCTGCTCGGCCAAGGTCGGCGGCGGGGCCGGCGGGACCACGACGGGCGGCTTGGGGCGGCCGTAGAAGATGAGCAGGAGAAGCCAGCCGATCCAGGCCGCGCCGAGCGCCCACAAGGTCGCGGTGTAATAGCCGCCGATCTCGATCGCGGCGGGCTCGGTCTCGCGGATGCGCGACTCGAGGTCCTTGGAGAGCTTGGGGTCGCCGGTGAAACGGAACGAGGGCAGCCCCTCCAAGGGCCGGCCATCCTCCGCGCCGAGGTAGTCCTTGAGGTCGAAGGTGCCCGCGCGGTTGGCCAGGTAGCGGATGTCATACACCCGCAGGCCGTCGCGCTCCGAGACCTGGGCGATGCGGAGGTTGACCCCGACGCCCCACTTGAAGGGCTTCACCATGAGCGGGGGGCCGCCGTAGGTGACGATGGCGGCCTGCTCGACGCCGAGCGGGACATTGAGCGAATCGTCCGTCCGCAGCAGCCACCAGAGGCCGGCCCCGAGCAGGAGCAGCGCGGCGACCGCGGCGAGGCGGCCGCGCCAGGGGGAGCGGGCGGGTTCGGCGGCCATGTCAGCGGACGGCGCCCGGGCCGCGGACGCGATGCTTCAGGAAATGGCGGAGTTTGCCGACCATCGGCTCATCGGTGGGCAGGTGCAGGTAATCGATGCCGAAACGGGTGAGTTCGGCCTTCCACGCCGAGGTGTCGACCCACGGACGGCCGCCCCGCCCCAGGAAGGCCTCGCCGGACTCGGCCTCGCGGCCGCGGAAGAAGCCCGTTCCCGCGACCCCGCGTTCGGCGGGATCCTCGAAATGCAGGACGACGCAGTCATGCTGCTGCGCGAGCACCTGCAGGGCCTCCAGCGAACCCGGGTCGTGGAGGTCGCTCAGGACCACGATGGTGGTGCGCCGCCGGAGCGACGGCGCCAGCTCGCGGGCGCGGCGCGCCAGCGAGGTGGCCTCCGCGAAATCGTGTCGGCGCAGTCGGTGCGACCACTCCATCACGATGTTGCGGGAGAGCGTCGGCCGGATGTGGAGGTCGGCGGCGCCGCAACCGAGGAGGCCGACGGGCGTCACCGCGGACTGCGCGGCGAGGGCCATGCCGGTCGCGGCGCGGATCGCCCAGGCATATTTGCTGAGCGGCAACGAGGACACGCACATCGAGGCCGAGGTGTCGAGCAGCAGGTAGAGCGGGAGCTGCTTGGTCTCGTGGAACTCCTTGACGAACAGCTTGCCGACGCGGGCCGAGACCTTCCAGTCGATATACTTCACCGCGTCCCCGGGCACGTAGAGCCGGGATTGCGCGTATTCCAGCCCCGCCCCGTGGAAGACGGAGTCGACCTGGCCGAAGTCCAGGCTGTTCGCGAGGTGCTTGACGGCGACCTCGAACTGCCGGGCATCGACCGGGTCGGGGGTGAGCTGGTGCGTCCGGCGCATGCGTTCAGCCGAGGCCGGCGAGGATGGACTCGAGGACCTGCGCGCCGGTATGGCCGGCGGCGGAGGCCTCGTAGCTCACGCGGATGCGGTGCAGGACGATGTCCTCGGCGAGGGCGAAGAGGTCCTCCGGGGTGACGAAGTCGCGGCCGTGGATGACCGCGCGGGCGCGGGCGGCGTTGACGAGGGCCAGGCCGGCGCGCGGGGAGCAGCCGAAATCGAGGAGCTTGGACTCGCGGGTGCGGCGCACGAGCTCGACGCTGTGCTTGAGGAAGACCTCGCTGACGTGGACGGCCTGGACGGCCTCCATCGCGGCGACGAGGTCGGCCGCGGTGCCCACCGGGCGGTCGTCGATCATGTCGAACGCCGAGCGCGGGACGGCGCCGCCGTCCTCCTTGCGCAGGCCCATGCCCAGCTGGCGCTGGAGGATCATCTGCTCGTCGTCGCGCGTCGGGTAGCCGAGGCGGTGCAGGAGCATGAAGCGGTCGAGCTGGGCCTCCGGGAGCTCGAAGG
>Ga0222712_10004555_pt1 | contig 14455 bp, 14 predicted proteins | sample C33_657DmetaG_FD_165043 | JGI IMG/M metagenome (GOLD analysis project Ga0222712, IMG submission 165043) | Estuarine water microbial communities from San Francisco Bay, California, United States - C33_657D | ecosystem: Environmental > Aquatic > Marine > Unclassified | place: USA: California... | reverse complement strand
CACCAAAGATAAAGATTGCTGCAATAAGAAGTGCAAAGAGAGTTTTTAATCCCACTCGTGGCGCTCTGAAATACTCCAGACTTTGTAGGCCTAGAACATATATAGCGAAGTAGAAAAACAACCCAGCAACTACATTGCCAAAGGTTGCATTGGCATAAGGAATATCTTCAAACCAGCTTGTGGGTTGCAGCCTTCCTGCCACAAGGGTTAAGACCGACAGGGCAATCAGCGTGCTGCCCAGCCGTAGGTTTCTCATAGGGCCACCTTAAGTAGAGCTTCTGACATATCCAGATGCGAAGGTTTTCCCGCACCACAAAACAGAAAGGTGAGACCTAAAGGACTGACGTAGTTTTTAGTAAGTGTTTTCATATTCATTCCTTGGTTTCACCTTTCTGTGAGTGGTGCCAGTGGGGGAAGGAGAGGACCCCCACTGGCTGTTAGCGCGCTGTTTATAGAAGTGAGTGAATCTCATTCACGATGCTTAGAGCATCTTTACGCAGATCCGTATAGGAACCCTCAATTTGATCGATTCCTTTTCGAGCAAGCGACACACCTTTTTCAATAGCACGTGCTTGGTCGATCACCGCAGCCAACTTTTCAATTGCCGCCTTTACTTGGACATCATCCGGTGCGTCTTTGGCAGACTTGCTGGCTGATAACGCCAAACCTCTTGCGAGATTACAAGCGACTTCCATTTCCAAGTTGTTCGTTTCTGCGTTACGTGCCACCAAAATACGATTACCTGAATAGAGACGAAAAGACACTCCATTTGTAGGCATTTGATCGGTGTGTGCAAAGACTAGGACTCCAGAAGAAGTACCACGATTATCCTTGCAAGAGTCCAACTCTTCTAATGCCGCTGTTAGCGTCATTTTCTTGTCTTTAGACTCAACAACGTAGGAGACATTGGCACCATTTGTTTCATCAGGATTAAGTTGCACTACACAGTCACCCTTTTGCGTGCCATCAAGACCAACTACTTTGCTGGTATCAACCACCAAATCCTTCAGTGGTGCTGAGAATTTCTCAACAATATTGAGAACAGAGAGTTCGTGTTCTACTCCCTTTGATGTGAGTTTTCCCTTGGCATCAGCCAAAGCTTCATCCATCTGCAAGCGAGCTGAGATTGCCGATAAATCCTTGAGAATATCAACTTGCTTTTTCTCAACTAGATTGATTTTGTTCTCAATCGCTGTACGGACACCAGCCAGAGGGCCATTTTGGTCGTTGAGCAGTGACTGAATTGCTTGCTGGCTACTTACGCCATTTTGTTTAATCAACTCATTCACCTGATTTTGCACACTGGATTGGCGAGCAGGATCAAGGAATTGAGCCATTGCCTCTTGCAGTCCAGCCTTATGTTGATTGAGGATTTGTCCATATTCTGTAGTTGATACATAACTTAAGCGATCGATAATGCGTTGAATTTCGGAACTAATCGAGTCAACTGTCACGCGAGAGTTTGCATTCTGCAGCACGGTTGCTCCAGTTTCCAGAACTTTGTTTACAACATTCTCTGGAGTATCACCGTTGAGGACCGCTTCCTGTATGAAGCTATTGGCTACACCTGTAACGATGAAGTTCGTTAGTACGGCATGGTCGGATTCAAAGGAGACCAGAGAGGTCTTTCCTGTTGGTTTAGTGTTTGTATCTATTGTTTTTCCTTTCGTTTAATGACAAGTAATTCTTGTCAGTGTTTTAGATATGACGACTTTCAAGATATTCACGACCCTTGCGAGTAATGGAATGGCCTGAAGCCCCCATGTTTTGAACGAGATGCTCTTCACGTAAGAAGTGGAGTTTCTCCCGAACAAAAGTCATGTCAAGTCCAAGGACATCGACAAATTTAGACATCCCAGCAGGACGCGTGCATTGGTCACGGAGAAATACCAGCATTTTGATTTCGCTCTCATCAACGCCACGAATGTCACGTCCTGTTTCATCAAGGTGCTTTAGGAATGCATCGTGTGTGAGGAGTTCCCCGTCGTCGACCAACATTTCAGACTCTGCTATTAGAGATGTAATACGAGCTGGATTAGATCGAGCTGATCTTGCGATTGCAAGAGCCGCACTTTTTTCCAGAAGTAGTCCTTCACCCGCTGCACGTTGAGCGACTAGAAGTTCTGCTTCCTCAAGTGAGTAATCTTCAAGTGCAATGTGCATTTGAAAACGACGGCGAAGTGGAAGGGCTAGATCGCCTGGATCAGTAGTTGCAGCAATAACTGCGAAGTTTCGTTTGCGACCTGGATCAAGATGGACCAGAAGAGCATTCTTAGTTGCTCGCTTGGCTGCCTGGAGTTCATCCAAGAACAACACTGCGCCTTCTTCAGCTAGTTCGATGGCATCAAGTAACTCGTTTGTGGTTGTGTCTGCCATTGAGACGCTGATAAATGGAATTTGTAAGTGACCACTCACAAGACCAGCAATCAATGTTTTACCAGAACCTGATGGGCCATATAGCAGCATCGGGATTGGCATTTCGCCGGTTTTTTGAGCCTTACGCAAATTCTTGAGGATCTTATTCTTGGCATATTTTTGCCCAATAAGTTCATCAAAATTTGCAGGATTACCAGGCTCAGGCTTCCATGACATACCATCATCATGGTTTGCGAAGGCACTTATATTAGTAACATCAACGATGTCTTTAATATTCCGTGCCTCAGTTACACCTTTATCTGTACGGCGATAAAAACCGCGGCCACCTACTCGGCGACGTTCAATAAGGCCATCATCCTTCAGGCGTTCAAGTACGTCGTTGATCATTCGCTTACCAGAACTGCCACCGCTTGCTAGGTCAAGTAACGACTCTTCGTTTACCCAACCTTCAGGGTTAGCATCGATGGCATAGATCAGAACTATGGATGCGAATCCGGTTAGTTCTGTTTTATTTGTTTTCATTATTTCCTTTCTAATCTTGAGTTTGTCTCAAGATTAACTATGGCTAAGTGGGAGGGAAGTGCTTCTAGCTCACTTTGGTTTTTACTGAAGTGATGGCCGCAGAAAAATAGACGACCAATTGCTAGAAGAATGAGGTACTTTGCTCGCGCGCTGCAAGAGTCACAACGGACATTGAGATTGAACGGAACATCAGTTTCAGAAGAGTTTTCAGCTGTCAATTATTCTCGATTCTGTGGAGAGCGTTGTTGAATTGGCTTAGTAATTGGTGAGAGTTGCAGACCGATATCTCGGTGGATACACATCAAGGAAGAGCGCAACAAGTCTTCAATGGTCTCTTGCGCATTGGTGAATGAGTGGCGCACAAGATTCTTCTTTTGATCCTTCTTGATCAATTGGATGCAGGCGCGAATGGACATTTGATACTCAGGTGCCTTGGAATTCGACTGTTGTGGTGAATTGTGATTGTGTGGTTTGTGCCATGTAAACCATTCGGTTTGCCCGCATGGACCAATATCTACGGGGGAGACCCATAACTCAAATGGATCATTGAGCGCTACCTTAAAAATTGTAGATTTTTTTAGTTTAGACTTTGTAAAAACTACTTCTAAAGATCGTAGTTCTGTAAGTAAAAAGTAGTCCTCTAGGAGGCGTGCCTCCTCTGGAAACATTTGACGAAGTTCCCATGGATCGGGAGTGTTTTTCCACATAGTTCACCTCCAAAAGGCTAGATAGATTAATTGGATAAAGAGTTTTGTATGTACAAAAGTAAATTACTTATTGCACGGTGTGAAAGAAGCGCGGATGGCATCTTCCAATTCCGGTAATTCGCTTATAGAAATTGTTGCGTGTGCAGATGAGCATGAACCTTCCAAGCCCATGAAGTACAATAATTGTGGATCGGCCAAGAATGAAATACGAACAGTTGTGTCCGAGTTGCGTAGGAATGAAACTTCAAAACCAGGAATTGTATCGAACTTGATACGTTGACTTGCTGTGTGTGATGTGCCGAAAAGTACGGCTAACTGCGTTAGTTCGAAACTACTAGCAGGTGGCAATGTAAATTCCTTTACACCGTCGGCGCTTGACAATTTAAATGTAACGGAAGCTACGGATTCTGATTCAGGATCGCATCCAGAACAAGCAAAGTGTTGAGAAAAAACTGAAATTACAGATGTATTTAGTGGTGGTGATTTTAGTATGTCAGGTATCACTACCTGAACTGTTTCTAAAAGAAACGACATATAACTCCTTTGTTATTTGTGATTGGTCCTATTTGTATTAGCTATCTACTGTGAGGACCGATGTTAATTTTCGATCATGAAATGCAGATTGCTATATCTCTCTAGCTATTTACAGTGAGGATCGATGTTAATTTTCGATCGTGAAATGCAGATTGCTTTATTTCTCTAGCTATCTACAGTGAGGACCGATGTTAATTCCTGACTCACTCACAGTAGACGCCTAGAAGTCTCTAGCTATCTACAGTGAGGACCGACGTTAAATTTTCTTTGCCGCAGCAATCTTTAGGAGTGCTCTCACATCAGTACCGACTTGATCAAAGAAGCCCTTTGGCCAGTCATGAATCAAACCGTCAGTATCTGCATGGACCGCTCTATAGGTTGTGCCTGCTTCACTGTCCCACTCTGTGAAAATGAAGTTGAACTGGTCCCTGACTTCTATATCCTCGGCCACACGTAATCTCAAACGAGTCACTAAGTATTCACTGTGTGTTTCAATCAAGAGTTGGCGATCAGATTTAGATACCGCCAGGAAGAAGTCACCTAGTTTTTGTTGAATAGCAGGGTTCAAGTGAAGTTCAGGTTCTTCAAGAAGCCCCAATCCACCTTCTGGAATCATTAAACAAAGAGCGATTACAGGTAGTACTTGACTCACTCCAGTTCCCATGGCCGGTAGACCTCGCCCATCTACCAATAGTTTGTATCCGTAAGAGGCCTCAGGAGTAACTTCGATCCCCTCATGTTCGGCTAAGCCCAAATAGATGAGCCATTCGTTCAGTGCCGACTTAAATTCCATCTTTACTACGTCTGGACGACCTTGTTTAGGTGGGACTGGAAAACGAGCAGACTGATTTTCGTAAATACGACGAGCTAATAATTCACCTTTCAAGCCCAGTGGAAGCTGTGGAGAAATTTGAGAGACCGCGCGGTCATAAACGTTTCTTGGCTCTAGGCGAAGAGGCCCTAGGTAAACAACTTTTCTAAGAGTCTCGTTAAGTTTTCGAACGCCACTTGAGACTATTGAGAAAGGTTCATCATCAACTTGTCTTGCTCCAAAGGTTACGCCTGCAGGCAAATGATAAAAAGTTTCTCTACCCAATGGACTTGATTCAAAATTGGCTATTAGATCAGAACGCAAGTCATTCCAAAAAGCTTGAAGGGCAGGAATAATTTGGTCCTCATACTCCGAGAATAAGAATGAAGTTTGTGCTGGACGTAGCTTTTCTATGTCTTTCATCAATGCAGTCAATGAAATTCTTTCGCTACTTGTAGTTTTGTTTAACTCTTCTTCAATTATGCTTTTCTGCTTCTCTAAGTGCGTAATCACCAATTCATAATGATTTATTTCTTCGGCCAACTTAATCTTTTCAGAGCTTGAAGAAGCCTTTTGTACCTTTTTCTTCAGGTGATCCCTCTTTTTGTGGGCAAGAGCTAGTTCTTCTCTTCCCATTTCTAGATCAAGAAGTTCGCGCTGTTGGTTTCTTTTGGCCTTAACAATTTCAATTGGCAAACTCAAGATTGGAAGTAGAAAACCGATACTGCGCTCAAGCTCCCGTAGGCTGTCAATTTCATTGAAATTAAGTTTCTTTAAGTATTCTCCAAATTGGCTGATGTAGTGAGCTTTTGCTTCGGATAATGAATTGAAAACAAGTTCTGATTCAGTTTCATTTGTAGCATGCCGAGCCCTATGAATGCTTGCGGCTTCTCCAAATTTTCCGACTGTTAAAGATTGACGAAAAATCGAACTTACTCTGTTTCTACCATTTGGTCCCCAGAGATTTTCCTGCACACTTAGAAGTGCGCCAAATTTAGTTGACCGAATTAATCCTCCATGAGGAATACCACCATAGAGGCTCATTGCTTCAAATTCCATAGTTCCTTCGAACATGAGTCCTGAAGGTATTGTTGTAGATTTGTAACCTTTTAATCCGCCAGAAACTTTCTTGTCGTATTCATTATGAGCAACATCTATTTCCATGGTTGTCGTAGTATTTTGAATGGCATGGATAGTCTGTAACTTCTTACCATTCTGAAAGAGAGTCGCTTGACTCTCACGGATGTTAGCTAAACCAGTTGTAACTCCTCTTCCAGGTGAGGTAAGAATCATTTCCCAGGCTATACTCAAGTTGCTTAAATCAAGAGTTGAAGGACTCTCCATAACAGTTTGGGTTTTGCCAAATCTTGGAGATCGACCTTGAAATAAGTTAATTCCAAATGCGGTCTTACTTAAGTTGCATCGGGCTTTGCCAGAAATCTCAATTTGAGATCTACTCTTTTTAGCATCGCTATTTAGTACCTCTTGGTAGGTACCCAAATTCACTAGGAGGCCATTTAAGTCGATGCGGTGGAGGGTCCCATTAGGATCTGCCGTGCTTTGTGAATTTTGTGCCATAAGCAGAACAGTTTGAATGAGTGAGCTTTTACCCGATGAATTCTTTCCAATCAAAATTGAGAGAGGAGCTAGCTCGATCTTGGCTGATTTGATGCTCTTAAAATTGCGGACGTTCCATTCCGTGATGGACGCTTGGTTAATGTCACTTCTCATATTGTTAGCCATCTTACATCCTTACCAGGCATAGAGTTAAGTCATCGAGGGCATCGATGGCTTCATCGGTTAATTGTGAATTCGAACTATTTCTGAGCAGGTCAGCTTGAAATTTAACTTGCTTGAATGAAACATTTCTAGCTTGGCGAGCAGCAATCTGTATCTCACTTAGATGAATAGTTTTTTCATAGAAATTAGCGAACTCGTTATTTCTTAGATGCCATAACTCTTCGTTTACTTGCAATTTATATTTTCCAACTTTTAGGCAGGAGTGGTCGAAGTAAGGATGAGCAATATCGCCATCTGGATTTTGACTTGAAACATAGAGGCTATCAATGCACATATTGCACAGTGTTCCTAATACAGGATTATCGCTCAGTTGCATAAAATCCACTGTGCCATAAAAATCAGCCCAAACAACGGCGTCAAATGTATTTTCATTAGTTTGTGAGAGTGAAACAAAGTCTCTGGTAGTTGCTAGCTCTACTAGGTTATTGAGTAGAATGACTTCTGCAGTCTCTGCCCATGGTTCAATTTTTGCAATGACAACTATTTGCCCTCCGCGACCCCTATCTGCGTTCGATAGTAAACGGATCTGCCCAGGCTGAACTGCTTCCCCAGATTTCGGCTGGATTTTTGAATCAGCCTTGGCGGCATCAATTATTCTTTGGATTACCGCTTTGCTATGCATTTTGAACTCCAAGTTGAACCCACATCTCTTTTACAACATCGTTCCGGACCTCTGCAGGCACAGGTATCTCTTCAAATAGATTTGGAATAGTCTCCTTTAAAAGCTTTTTGGCGTAGTCACTATATTTTTGGCGATACTGCTTTCCAGGCAAGCCTCCAATTTTTTCAAGTTTTTCTACTTGAGAAATCTCTAAATCGGGGAATTCGACGGCAAAACACTTCTGTTCCTTATGGTCTAGATTGCTTAACATTTTTCTAGCTAGCTTGACCACCTGAGGATCACGGATGCTTGAACTCTCATCGATTCCCTTGTTGGACATTTTCGCGACTCGGGAGTTGCCCCTGCCGCTTTCACCGGAAATTGTCGGGAATCCGCCCCCAGAACGTTGCATGCCTTCATAACTCTCTGCTGTGGAGATGTTGGTTAAAACATTCTCTTCCGTTGGCGCTTCATCGCCCTTGCTACGCTTAAAAATGGGGTCAAATGGGGTGAATGTGGCCTTAAGTGAGGTCAGCGACCCGGCCACCCCATTCAATACGCCATCAACACCCCATTCGAGAATTCTGACGGAAACAGAAGCCTCTGATTCGACCATGGCGATTGCGACTTCTACTAGGTCTTGTGAGTCAAATATGTAGGAAAGCTTGTGCTCTTGGCTCTCGTGATGCTGCTCAAGATCGGCGAAATGCTTGGTAACCTCTGAAATTTGGCGTTTTTCAGTTTCTTCAAGACTCTCTAGGGCTTCCATCTCTTCCTCGAGAGGTTCACCGTCTTTGTTGGGTGCTAACTCTGTAGGTAAAGGATCTGGATGGGAGCTCTTTTCCTCACCCTCTTCAGCCATTAAATCAAAAATTTCCTCAACTTCAGCCTGCTTTCTCTTGGCAATTTTCACCATGGTGTCAATCTGAGCAGGGGTAAAACTACGCTTGGGCAAAGTGATGGGTTCTTTACCGACCTCGATTCCCATAGATCTGAATATGTCTACTAATCGGCGGCGTATATTTGAATTAATAGTTGGCTTACGGTGCCTGCTCAATACATTTCTACAGATTAGCCAAAGTTTCCTACGAATGTCTTCAATATTTTCAACTTCTGGAAGGATCCAAATTCTTAGTTGTCTCTTTTTCAGTAATTGATCGTAGAGCACTTCTGCAGTTAGCTCATGGATAAAATCCCAATCCCAATAGTTAGATGCAAAAGATTTGCGAAGTTCATCTCGGCCAAAAGCCCATTGGGGCCAGCGCTTTGTATTAGTCAAAAGCATGTGTTTTACTTCCTGCCACCACCAAGGCAGAATTTCATCAGGATACTCGTCAACCCGTAGTAAAATTTCAAATGTACTACCAGCAAGACTTGGCAACTTTTCAGCATATAAATCTTTGGAGTCAATCATTTCCCAAGTCCTTTGTAGCGTTCTTGTGTCTTTGCAAGCTCGGCATCAAAGTCTTGTAGCCACTCTTCGTTATCCTCCGTGCAAGAAAAAACAAAGCTTTCAAGATATGAAATGGGTATTCTCTGGAAGCGTTTTAGGTCGACATATCCCGTTTTGTTTATTCTGCACCGGCCATGATTATGTGGATTATGCGGTATCCATCGTGGCCTCGGCCCGAAGTCAGAAGTACTTCTGATCCAGACGGTAATAAAATTGTCCTTGAGCGTCTTTCTACTGCGAATAATGCAGGGGTGGAGATTTCCGTCCCGATTCTTAATCTGAGTTGTATGATCCGGAGCCATATACCAATTAGCCTGCGCATTTAGAGCGCTGGAAATCAGCTCACCTTCTTTAGATTCGAGATCAATTTTTTCACAAAGTAAGTCAAGAATAGTCGCCATTTTGCCCCCTTGACTTTGCTTGAGCTTAGATTAGTTGAATATTTTCCATGTGCAAGGTTCACGCAAGGGCTTATCTTGAGTCGGCTTGGGAGTGAAAACTTATCTTAAATTGCTTAAAGGCAGTTGATGGTTCCAACATTATTACTCAAACATTTATTCCCTTTACCCCACCGGGATGGCTATCGAAACCCCCTAGAACTAGGGAGTTTCGAGGGTTGAGAACCTTCTGGTGCGTTGCCGTATGTGCAATAACGAAATAAGGAGTTATGGCACCTAGCCTGAATAAATGTCACCCCTTCGTTCTAGGCTCAACTCATGTTAGAGACCCTCTTTATTGCAACCCTAATCTTCCTCTTTCTTAATCGCACAAAGAGAAAGCGCCGTGCGCGAACCCTCGATGGTGAACTCAAAGAGTTAATAGAAACTGATCAAGAGAACAAAGGCATTGCACTTGAAATAAAGAACTATCTCCTATGGATTATTGAGTGCAATAACAATGATGAAGAAAAGTTCAATGATCTTCAATTATCAAAAGCCCAAGAGATCATTGATAGAGCAGCCCCAGCTGCCTTCTATTGGATGAGTGATATCGCAGCACAGCTAGCCCTGCTCTCTGCAGCCCAGATAAATGGCATACCAACGAATGTGAACGTGGAGTTGGGGCAGAGTGCAACGGCGGGGGATGTGGTGAGGGTGGTTGTCAAGTAATTAAGAAATCTCTGCAAGGGGAATGCGAGAATCCAAAAGTCTCGCTCCCGCTGCAAGGAAAGCATGTTCTGTTGCATCGAATTCAGGTTTTGGTGGAATGAAAACGATTATCCCCTCACGACTTCTAGTGAGTAACACACGGTAACTATTGAGTCGAAGTTGGTGAGGATCAACTTGGGGAATTCTTGTGCGCATCTTTCTTAATTCCCAGTCTTTGCCAGACCACATAAAGTCATTTCCCCAAGCAACGATAGCCATATCAAGTTCAAGGCCTTGGCACCCAAATTCGGTAACCACTTCTTGCATGTTGCAACATGAACCTGGTGTACCCAAATCTTCGTTGTACCACTTGGCATTCTTTACACGTTTTGTGTCCTGAAACCCATTTGGAATTCCATACTCAGGAAGGATTCGGTCCTTAGATGAGGCAAGAATTCCGTACCGTTTGCTTATCTCTCCCTCAAATCTTGAACTTACGTATTGCTTAGCTTCATCCAAATTGCGTGTAACAAAAATTGGAAAATTCTGCAACCAAATTTTCTGCGCAAAAGCTGATGCGTCCGCAAACTGGCCATCTAAAAGATGCTGGACCCACATATGTAAGTGCTCAGCTTGTTTAGATCGCAATGTATGGTTCAGGTCGAGTTCGGGGTATTCGATTACAGATTCTCCTGGGAATGCGTTTGCAAAACGTGGTGGCGTATAAACCTTCCAATCGCTTGTTGCATGTTTCGATTGCAATGCTTCAAACCAACCGGAAATGCCGGCCTCTTCACCTGTGTGTATTTCTTGGCCATGTCCTATTAATCCGACTAGAGTTGCCCACCCAGGAATTCGCTCACCGATTGCAATTAGCAATTCCGGCTCACTATAGGGAACGGATTTTTTGAGCATCATGTGTGAGGAATCCCAGGCACGCTGGGCTTCATCGAAAACAATTATGTTTTGTTTTGGAATTTTTGATGTCATCCCGTAGCTCTTAATGAATGCATGCAAGTCACTAACAAATGCCTTGCTCTTCAATGCATCACGCAAGACTTCGACGAGAGGGCCGTTACCTGACAAGAAAATTGCTTGAGATGTTTGATCAGACTCTTCGTAAACAAATTGGAGTCCTACCAAAGTTTTGCCAGCACCAGGTACGCCTGACACGAAGGCAAGAGACCTCTCAGAATTTAGTTGAGAGTGATTTGCAATTTCTTTTAATCGATTTACAGCGTTAGCAACTCCATATGACTCTGCGCGTTTGATAGCAGGAAGCCGCTCATTACTGAATATCATTTTTGCTGCTGCGATCAGAGTGGGGAGCGGTGCATAGTCACCATCAAGCCAGTCTTCCAAATCGATTGGCTCGCCTACTGGATAGCCATCTAGGGCAGAAGCGATTTTGTCGGGGGAGATGACAAGGACAACATCTCGTAATTCAGATTTGTCGGTCGTTTTGGTTGGCACCAAAAAGGGTATAACTTCGATCCCATGAGACTTTGAGTGATACTCGGCTAAATCGCGAGCATAGGCTGCAACTTGATCAAGTGAAGATCGATTGAGAATTGGCTCTTGCTTGAATTCAAGTACAAAAATACGACCTGGTCCGAGAATAATTACGTCAGGACGGCGACCGCCTTCAAGTGGCAGTTCAAATTCCAAGATAAGAGACCATTCAAGGCAATCTATTCTTGCAATTGCGAGATCACGGAAACTTTGTCTAAGGACGTCAATTTCTTCAATCCATGCTTCGAATTGCGAGTTCGAAGGATTCATGCCGAGTAACCCGAGCAAATGTTCTTGAAGCTTGGATTCCACAAGGCTTTTCGGCTGATCTAAGAAAGTTCTCACAGAACCGGACCAACCGTGGGTCCTTCTGCTCGTATCCATGCCGCAAGCTAAGCAGCTATAGCTGACAGATCAAAGTGTTTCAGCAATAAACTGACAAGCGTCGGACCTGGGCAATAGCCTTTCCATGTGCTCGCCTACCTAGCTACTAAAGAACAGTTCCTTTTAGATGCCCACGTCATCGAGGACAAAGTCCGCGATGCAGTCAAAGAGAACCTGCATATAGGAGTGAGCCCGAACGAAGTAACTTCGTGGCGAAATTCCTTGGGCAATGCAATGGTCCATGTAATGAGCAGTCCTGCGATCCCAAATGATGCCGGCGTCGCTATTGAGTATCAGATTAACAAACACAAAAATCGTATTGACTTTGTAGTCTCAGGAATTGATAAGACAGGAAATGAGTCAATCGTCATCATTGAGCTCAAGCAGTGGACGGGTGTTGAATATTCCATTCTTCCAGAGCATGTAAAGACCTTTGTAGGAAAAAAAGATAGGGAAGTCTTGCATCCTTCTTACCAGGCACGAAGTTATGCGAGTTTGCTTGAGATGTATAACCAGTATGTATATGAGACTCCTGTACAAATAACTTCCTGTGCCTATCTTCATAACTGTACAGAAAATGACGTAGTCAATGACTCGCGCTATGAAGAAGCACTGAGAAATACACCAGTCTTTATCCATGGAGAAAAAGATGCCGTGGTAAATCTGATAATTGAGAGTATCTCAACAGGCGGGGGCTTAGATTTACTACGCAGAGTGGACGCTTCACCGACAAGACCCTCATTGCAATTAGCTGATGCAATATCAAAGATGTTGCAGGGTAAAGAAGCTTTTGTTTTGATCGACGATCAAAAAACTGTACTTGAGACAATAGTTTATTCTGCCTTCAAAGGACTCGAGGAAAAGAAACAGGTTGTGATCGTCAACGGAGGACCCGGAACAGGCAAATCAGTTGTTGCGATTAATGTTTTATCACGCTTGATGGGTCAAAGAATGAACGCCCGCTATGTCACGCCAAATGCTGCGCCACGGGCTGTATTTGAAGTAAGACTCAAAGATTCCTTTAAAGGCGGACAAGTGCGCGAACTCTTTAGTGGATCAGGGAGTTTTACTGGCTTAGAGCAAGACGAGTTTGACATTTTAATTGTAGATGAGGCGCACAGGCTTAAGTTGAGAACACAATATTCAAAAGGTGGAGACAATCAAATCAGGGAGATAATTCACGCTGCGAGAACTTCAGTCTTTTTTATCGATGAAGCGCAAAAGGTGACCTGGAAAGACATTGGAGAAGTAAGCGAAATCGAGAAATTTGCTCGTTCAATGGATGCAGAAGTGATACATCTTGAGCTCAACTCACAGTTTCGTTGTAATGGATCTGATGGTTTTATTGAATGGCTAGAAGAATCACTCGGTATTAAGGAAGTCGAATCACCATACTTCTCGAGGAAAGATTATGATTTCAAGATTTTCGATAACCCCGCCGAGCTGTATGGAAAGATTCGGGAAAAGAATGTTCCTGACAATAAGTCTCGAATGCTTGCAGGTTATTGTTGGAATTGGGTTAGTAAGAGTGATCCAGAAAAATACGACATCGAATTTCCTGAGTTTAATTTTAAGGCAAAGTGGAATCTCGAATCACGTGGAAGTTCTTGGATCATCGATGAAGAGTCAATCGAAGACATTGGTTGCATTCATACAAGTCAGGGTCTGGAGCTTGACTACGTTGGAGTGATCATTGGCCCAGATTTCCAAGTAAACGACGGCAAATTGGTCACAAATCCCTCGGGCAGAGCGGCAACTGACGTATCTCTGCATGGCTATAAAAAGGAGAGCAAAGAGGACCCTGAAGCCGCTGAGAAGAAAGCTGATTTAATCATTCGTAACACGTATCGCACGTTAATGACGCGTGGGATGAAGGGCTGTTATGTTTACTGCACTGACCCAGCCGTGGCAAAGTATTTTCGAGAGCAACTAGAAAAAGGGAATAGATAGTGTCAGAAATTCAAGAACTCAAGAATGAAATCCGTGCATTCGCCGATGCAAGAAATTGGGAAGTTTTTCACACCCCTAAGAATCTATCCATGGCGATTGCGGGTGAAGCAGGCGAATTAGTTGCAGAATTTCAGTGGCTGACAATGGATGAGTCAATGCGCAAGAATTTAACTGACAAACAAATGCAAGATATTAGATTAGAAATTGCAGATGTGGCGATCTATCTATTTCGGTTAACTGATGTACTTGGCGTAGATCTTGCTGAAGCTATGCGAGAAAAGATGAAAATTAACGAGTCTCGCTTCTAACTATCCAATAAACACTTCCCCCATCCCTCTCCAAGATCCCGTACTCAATCATGTGCCGTCTAATGGCTGCGGTATCTGGGTGGTAGGTGGCTATTACTGCATTTAACTCTTTTTCAGGGTATTTAGTGTCTGGAGATAGTTTCTTTGCTATTTCTTTAAGGACTGCAATTTTCTTGGCAGGTTTAACTGGAATTGAGATCAGCGTGCCATCAGGGGCAAAGAACTGATCTATCTGCTCACTCATACGCTTTGCTTCGCACTTTGATTGCAGTTGGAACAACACCCTTTGCTCTATAGGTTGTGCGCGGTTGTGCTTTTGGCATTTGGTTTGAGGTGTGGAACTTATGGGCAACTAATAACAAAATAAGCCGTGATTCAGCAAGTGCAAAGGATTCTCCTAGGCATTTGC
>Ga0222712_10004553_pt1 | contig 14457 bp, 13 predicted proteins | sample C33_657DmetaG_FD_165043 | JGI IMG/M metagenome (GOLD analysis project Ga0222712, IMG submission 165043) | Estuarine water microbial communities from San Francisco Bay, California, United States - C33_657D | ecosystem: Environmental > Aquatic > Marine > Unclassified | place: USA: California... | reverse complement strand
TGTAGTTGGTGCCACCCTTCTTGCCTGCGTAGTTGTCGTTCACTGCCGTGATCACTGCAGCACCGATGTTCTTCTGTGCTGAGGTCAGGAGCGTTCCACAATACTCAGGAAGGCTGACGCACTGGTCAAGGTCCACGCCGACCGAGTACTTGCCTGCATCAAGCATTGCCTGATACGTGCCGTTACCCGTGGTGCCCGCAACTGCGTGCACAACGTCAGCGTTCTGGCCCATGAATGCATCAGCGGTCGTCTTACCAAAGTCCACGTCGTTGAACGGCGCGGTGCTTGGGTTGAACGTACCAGTCTTGGCTACTGGATCCCAGCCCAAGACGTCTGTTGCAACACCCTTCTTGTCAGCGTAGTACTTGGCGCCGGCGACCCAGCCATCCATGAACTTGGTTACGCCTGGGTAAGGGGCTCCACCGTAGGTGGCGATGACGTGGGTCTTCGAGATGCCAGCTGCCAAGTAGGCGGCGAGCATTGAAGCCTCGTCGATCTGGAAGTCGATACCGGTGAAGTTCGCCGGAATCGTGCCATCCTCAAGTGTCCAGGTTGCGTCTACCCAACCGAATGCAATGTCTGCATTGGCTGCGTCAACGACGGCTGCCTGCAGGGCGGTGCCCTGGTTGTAGCCGACGGCGATCACGGTATTGCATCCCTGGTCGATCAACTGCTGAATGTTCGGCGCGTACGACGAGTCATCAACAGCGGTTGTGTAAGCCGTCTGGAACCCTTCAGCCTTGAGTGCCTCCAGGCCCTCGTAAGCCGACTGGTTGAAGTTCTTGTCGGCAGGTCCACCCGTGTCCAACGAGAGGCATGCCTTGTAATCGGCCTTCCCGGCATCGGCAGAAGCTGACGGCGAAGCCGTCGAGCCACCGCACGCTGCGGCGAGAAGAGCGAGAACGGTGAGGAGCGCGAACATTCGCGTCTTCATCTGTATGTAGCCCTCCGCTAATTCCTTTTGCTCAGACGCCGGCGGCGCCGAGCGGGTCAGCCATTCGCTGACCGTGGCGGCATTGTGCCTCATATCGGCGCGAAATGCGCTCGCATTGCAATTCGGTAGCGGGAGATGGTTGTGACTCTGTTACACACCCCGCCGCGAGAGCCAAGAATCCAGGGTGTTCCTGAGGCGAACTTTGGTTCCCTGGTCGGCAAAAGAAAAATCGTAGCCCGCACGGGCGAGGGCAATCAGGTCGGCTAAGGGGAGGCCGAGGCGCCGGTGAACATTGAGGTATTCCTCGGAGAGGGTGACGTCGCTCACCACCAGGTCGTCGGTATTGAGGGTGATCGGCACACCTCGACGGCGGAGTTCGGCGATTGGGAAATCGCCGTAGCCTGCGACAATGGCGGCCTGCGTGTTGCTCGTCGGACAGAGATCAAGGGATACGTTGCGCGCCGCGAGCTCTGCACAGAGCGATGGGTCATCAACCGCAACGCCGCCATGAGCGATGCGCGCCGGCTGTACCTCAAGGGCGCGACGCACCTGCGCAGCGCCGCCCCACTCCCCTGCATGGAGGGTGATCGCGAGCCCACCGCTGCGCGCGATGTCAAATGACTCTTTGAATGTGAGCGGGTCAGGGAAGGCCGCCTCGCGCCCCGCAAGATCAAACGCGACAACGCCAACGTCCTGGGCGGCGACTGCGGCAGTTGCGAGGCTTCGATTCGCCTCCAGCGAATGTGAGCGGAGAGCGGTGATGATGAGGCGCACCTCAATGCCGATTTCTGCGGATGCGCGACGCGCCCCCGCCGCAACGGCGGCGATCACTTGCGACTGCGTCAGTCCCTTTGCGGTGTGGAGGTGTGGCCCCCAGCGCATTTCAAGGTAGGCGACGTTCTCTGCCGCCTTGGCGCGCACCAGCTGTTCGGCGGCACGATCTAGCGCCTCGGCATCTTGAAGAAGGGCGATCGGCAGGTCGAATGCGCGGAGCAGGTCGGCCTGATCGGCGCAACGCTCTGGGGCGACCAGCGCGGCGCGCATCCCTGCCCAATCCCGCGGGGCATCAACGTTGCGCGTTGCCGCAAGTTCGAGGGCCAAGGCAGGATCCAGTGAGCCATCGAGATGCAGGTGCAGCTCGGGCTTCGGCATCTCAAAGAAGAGGCGACGAGCATCGTCGGCGCGCTGGAACTCCATTGCTCCCCTCCCCTTGCGCAGTTTCGCAGGCTGCACACGAGCGTGCGCATCTTTGCGAGAGAGAGGATACTCCCCCTATGACCTCATCACTACCGGTTGCGACAGATTCACGAGCGCTCGGGGCCTGGCTCCGCGACGCGACCCCGGTTGACCGCATTGGCATTGAGGAGCGCGTCGCCACCCTAAAGACGCGCTCGATCAAGAAGTCCTCCAAGGTGTGGGCACTCCGCCTCGCCCTGAGCATGTGCGACATCACCACCCTGGAGGGGAAAGACACGCCTGGCAAGATTCGCCAGCTGGCAACGAAGGCGATGCGCCCGCTCCCTGGCGACGCGTCGATGCCCTCGGTCGCGGCGCTCTGCTGCTACCCCGACCTGGTCGGCGTGGCGAAAGAGGCGCTCAAGGGGAGCAGCGTCAAAGTTGCCGCCGTTGCCACGGCATTCCCGAGCGGCCGCTCATGGATCGACCTCAAAATTGCTGAGACGAAGTACGCGGTTGCCGCTGGCGCCGACGAGATTGACATGGTGATTGACCGGGGCGCATTCCTGGCCGGCGATTACGCCAAGGTGTGGGACGAGATTGTCGCCGTCAAAGAGGCCTGTGGTCCAGCACACCTGAAGGTCATTCTCGAGACGGGCGAGCTCGGCACCTACGACGACGTACGACGCGCCTCTGCACTCGCGATTGCCGCAGGTGGCGACTTCATCAAGACCTCAACGGGCAAGGTCACACCAGCGGCAACGCTCCCGGTAACGCTCGTGATGCTGGAGACAATTCGCGAGCATTGGAATCGCACGGGCAAGGTGGTGGGCATGAAGCCAGCTGGCGGCATTCGCACGGCGAAAGAGGCGATCCAATATCTGGTGGTCGTTCACGAGACGCTCGGCCCTGACTGGTTGACCCCCGACCGTTTCCGATTCGGCGCATCAAGCCTGGTCAATGACCTGCTGATGCAGCTCGAAAAAGAGGTGACGGGCGCCTACGCCGATCCGGACGACTTCACGCTCGACTAGCACGTACTGATCGGCGCGCGTCAGCGGCGCGGGGGCGTCGGCTACGAGCCGATCGGGTGCCAGACGGTCTTCATTTCGAGGAAGGCGGTAATGCCGTCAATTCGTTCGCCGCGCTCGCCGTCAAAGGCGTCTGCGCGATCCTTTACCCCATGCGGGCGGCGTGCGACGCGAGCGACGTGCTCGGCGGCACCCTGCTCCGCCTCGACGAGGAGCTCGTCGGGGCAGCCCCACAGGTCATACCCATCGATGTCGGCATGGCGCACGAGGTGCGGCAACAGTTCGGCGCGGCGCGCGGTGATGATGTTCACGACGCCCGCCGGAACATCGCTCACGGCGAGGGTTTCAGCCAGGGTGACGGCGGGGAGCGGTGCTGATTCGCTCGCAAGGACAATCGCCACATTGCCGCCGGCGAGGATGCCACCGAGTCGCGAGACAAGACCGAGGAGTGGCGAGGCCTCTGGTGCGATGGAGGCGATCACGCCCGTTGGCTCAGGGAGAGTGAAGACGAAGTGCGACGAGGCGACCGGATTGGTGCCGCCTAGTACGGCAGAGAGCTTGTCGGGCCAGCCTGCGTACCAGACCATGCGATCGATAGCGGCGGAAACCTCGGCTGCAGCGTCGGACTTTGATGCGCCGTGGTTGATCAGGTCATCACGGAACTGCGCCGCACGACCCTCCATCAGCTCAGCAACGCGATAGAGAATCTGCCCGCGCACCATTGCGGTGCGCGCTGCCCACGGCTCTGCGGCGATGCGCGCGACACGAACTGCCTCGCGCAAATCCTTGCGCGAACCGCCCGCAATGTTGGCGACGCCACCCTTTGCGAGCTGCACCTCTCGGCTGCGACCCGATTCACTGCGCGGGAATGCGCCACCGATGTAGAGCTTGGCGGTGCGGCGCACCTCAAGACGCTCGGAACCCTCTGATGACTCAATCGTCAGCGGCAAGTTGAGCTTCTCGGCGCGCTTCGACTTCTTCCCCATGACTAGGAGCTCCTCAGGTAGGCATGCAAGCCCTGCATGCCACCCTCACGTCCGTAACCGGACTCTTTGTAGCCGCCGAACGGCGCCGTTGGATCGAAGCGGTTGAACGTATTGGCCCAGACAACGCCCGCCTTGAGGGCGCTAGCAACCTGCAGAATGCGACTCCCCTTCTCCGTCCAGATGCCGGCGGAGAGTCCGTAGGCCGTGTTGTTCGCCTTCTCGATCGCCTCAGCAACAGTGCGGAAGGTAATCGTTGCTAGCACTGGCCCGAAGATCTCTTCGCGAGCGATGCGGTGGCTCTGCGCCACGTTGGTGAAGAGTGTTGGTCGGAAGAACCAGCCGCGCGTTGGCAGGTCGCAGGCGGGCTGCCAGATCTGGGCACCCTCGGCGACGCCGCTCGCAACGAGCTCACCGATGCTCTCCATCTGTGCCTTGGAGTTAATCGCGCCGATGTCGGTGTTCTTATCCATTGGGTCGCCGATGCGCAGCATGGACATGCGATCGCGCAGTCGCGCGAGGAACTCTTCGGCGATGGACTCCTGCACCAGGAGGCGACTGCCGGCGCAGCAGACCTCGCCCTGGTTGAAGAAGATGCCGTTGACGACGCCTTCAACCGCCTGGTCGAGCGCGGCGTCTTCAAAGACGATGTTGGCCGCCTTGCCACCGAGCTCCAGCGTGAGGCCCTTCCCCTGTCCAGCGATCCCCTTGGCGATCGTGACGCCGACGGAGGTGCTGCCGGTGAAGGCGACCTTCGCGACGCGCGGGTCGGTGACGATTGACATGCCAGTGCTGCCCGGGCCAGTGACGATGTTGACGACGCCGTCGGGGAGTTCGGCCTGGCGGCAGACATCGGCGAAGAGGAGTGCGGTGAGCGGCGTCGTTGAGGCTGGCTTCAACACGACAGTGTTGCCGGCTGCAAGGGCCGGGGCGATCTTCCACGCCAGCATGAGGAGTGGGAAGTTCCACGGGATCACCTGCCCGACGACGCCGTGCGCCTCTGGTCGGCGACCTGGAACGGCGTACTCAAGCTTGTCGGCCCAGCCGGCGTAGTACCAGAAGTGCGCCGCGGCGAGAGGCACATCCACGTCACGCGACTCGCGGATCGGCTTCCCTGAGTCCATCGTTTCGGTGACGGCAAACTCGCGGCTGCGCTCCTGCAAGATGCGGCTAATGCGATAGAGGTACTTCGCTCGCTCGCGTGGGTGCAGCTTTGACCAGACCTTGCGATAGGCACGATCGGCGGCCTCGATGGCGCGGTCGGCGTCGGCGGGGGTCCCCTTCGCGATCTCGGCGAGTGGCTCCTCGGTGGCCGGGTTGTAGGTGATGGTGACCTCGCCGCCCGATGGAGCGCGCTCCTTCCCGTCGATGAAGAGGCCGTAGCGCTGGCGAATCGTGACGATCTCGCGGGATTCGGGGGCTGGGGCGTAGGCCCACGGACTGCTGCCGGCGAGACCCGAACTTGCTGGGGCTACGGCCGCGGCGGGGGCCGGAGTTGTCACGCTGGCGGCACGCGCTGCCGTCCGTCGTGGTGCGGCGCCCTTCGGTGACTGATCGCTTGGCATGGGTGCATCCTAGCGCGCCCGCCACTTCCAGCGACGCGGCGTATCGCCTACCCTTCGCCCATGACAACCCGTGCAGCGCAGCCGACTCCCCCGTTCACGCCGACGATGCTGATTGACGGCGCCTCACGTGGCGCGACGGGCGGGCGCACCTTCACCCTGCGCCATCCCGCGAATGGCGCGGCGATTGGCGAGATTCCGCACGCATCCGCCACCGATGTGGACGCCGCCATCACTGCCGCTCGACGAGCATTTGACTCCGGCGGCTGGCGCACCACACTCCCTGCTGAGCGCGCACGGCTCCTCCTTGCACTCGCCGACGCCGTGGAGCGCGAGGCTGACCACTTCGCCGATCTCGAGGTCTGGCAGACGGGCACCGCACGCAAGCTTCGCCGCGATGGAGACATCCCCGCCGTCGTTGATCACCTGCGCTACTTCGCTGGCATCCTGCGCGCCCCCGAGGGGATCGCTGCTGGCGAGTACACCGGCAACCACACCTCCATGATTCGGCGCGAGCCGATCGGCGTTGCTGCACTCATCGCGCCATGGAACTATCCGCTCGCCATGGCGGTCTGGCAGGCGGCGCCAGCGCTGGCCGCTGGCAACACCGTCGTGATGAAGCCCGCCAGCGCCACACCGCTCGCAGCACTTCGGCTCGCCGAGTTGGCGCGCGAGGTCGGCTTCCCGGCGGGCGTTGTCAATGTGATCACCGGACCAGGCGCCGAGATCGGCGCGCAGTTCGCCGCTGATCCGCGCATCGACATCATTGCCCTCACGGGCGACAGCGCAACTGGCCGAGAGTTGATGGCCGCAGGTGCGCCAACGCTGAAGCGACTGCACCTAGAGCTTGGCGGAAAGGCGCCGTTCGTTGTCTTTGCTGATGCCGACCTTGAGGCCGCTGCACGCGGTGCAGTGGCAGGCGCATTCGTGAACGGTGGCCAAGACTGCACGGCGGCCACGCGCCTCTACGCGCAGCGTGACATTTTTGATCGGCTCGTTGCCCGCATTGCTGAACTCACCGCACAGGTGCGTATTGGTGATCCATTTGCACCAGATACAGATCTTGGCTCGCTCATCTCGCGCACGCACCGCGACCGCGTCGCAGGCTACGTTGACCGCGCCGTTGCCGCAGGGGCGAAGGTTGTGATTGGTGGAAGCGCCGAGCCGAGTGGCGTTCCCGCCGAGGGTGCCTACTTTGCGCCAACACTCATCGTCGGTGCGCAGCAGTCGAGCGAGATCGTGCAGCAGGAGGTCTTCGGCCCCGTGCTCGTCGCACTCCCCTTCGCCGACGAGGCGGAGGCAATCAGCCTCGCGAACGACACGCCGTATGGTCTCGCCTCAAGCTGCTGGACGGGCGATGTGGCACGCGCGCATCGCATGGCGGCGGCCTTGAACTTCGGTGCGGTACTCATCAATGACCATCTCCCCTTCCTCAGCGAAATGCCGCACGGCGGCTTCAAGCAGTCGGGATTTGGCAAGGACCTCAGCCGCTACTCCTTTGAGGAGTACACACAGATCAAGCATGTTGCGATTGAGATCACCGGCGAGGCCGAGAAGGCGTGGCACTGGACGATCTTCGGAGACCCGAGGAAGTAGTTTCGCTTAGCTCCCCAGGAGCAGATCGAGCCACGCGTCGAGCGGCGAGCGCGTTGGTGCATCGGGGCTGAATCGGCGGGCGCCTGAGCCCGGAGCATCCTCTGCAAGTGGCGCCGCATCGGCCGCCAACACGAACGGGCGCTCCACAGCGGAGCCGAGGCTGTAGCCGCGCGCCACCAGCTCAAGGAAGGCGGCGTCGTCAAGGAGCACGCGCTCTGCGGTGAGGGCATCGGCCCGCGCCTGCAGTGCGGCGGTCTCATCGCGAAGTTGCGCCAAGCGCGTATTCACCTGAATCACGCCGATCAGATTTCGCCCAAACTCCAGGACGAAGAGCGCCACGAGGAGCGCCTGCCCGAGGAAGATCAGGGCGCCGCGCGTGGTGCTGGTGCGTCGGCGAATCATGACCCTCATGACTGCAGTTTCCGCGCCCCACCCAATCGCGTCAAGCAGGGGCGCGTTGCGGGGTGATAGCCTACGGCGCGTGTACTTCTATGAGCTTCACGAGGCAGACGACGAACTCGCTATTGGCATGACCCTAGCCCATGACGAGGCCTTTGCCCCGAGCGAGTTCTTGGCGATGGTAGAGACGGCCCGGAGTCGGGTGATCGAGACCTTCACCGAGGAGACCCTCATTGAAGCGATCGCTGCTGAGCTGGAACGCGAGCACGACTTTGCGGCTTCATTGGATTCCCGCCTGGTGGCCGCAGTGGGCGTCTCTTCCGAGGAGGGCGAGACGCGCCTCCTGGCCCACGAGGGACCAACAGCACACGCTGCGGACGAAGGCGAAGAGGAGGACCCCGACCTTGCCATCGCTGAGGCGCTGCTCTCCGGCCGAGAACCGATTGGCCTGCGAACCGCCGTGGTGGATCTGGAGAAAAACGAGTCGCTCGACTCCTAGCGACGCGAGGCTCGGGCTACCAGCGCGGTAAGCCCTTGGAACCCTTCCAGACGCGGTTCATGATCGGCACACCGTCTGTGGCGATATCGACGAAATTTGGCTGCGACTGCTTCAAGATCACCGTCGGCAACATGCGGGTGCTCACCAACCGCGAGCCGATGAAGGTCGACTCAATGACGAGCCCCTGTGAGGTCTCTACCGACCAGTTCTGATCAAAGATGAAGTTCCCCATGCTGTAGAAGACCGGCTTGCCATTGATGACCTCCATGGCGCTCGCCCAGTGCGAATGCGAACCGAGAATCATGTCGGCACCCGCGATAACCGCTACTTTGGCGAACCGCCGCTGCGAGGCGGTCGGCTGTGCTTGGAACTCCAAGCCCCAATGCGGAAAGACAATCACGACGTCTGCACCAGCGCTGCGAGCTGCCGCAATAGAGGTGCGCAACTCAGGAGTTCCGATCGGCGCACTCCCCGCTCGATTGACTCGGGCGTGAGTGCTCGGGTTCACCTGGTCGACCGCAACGATGCCCACAGTGATGCCGCCGACGCTCGTCAGCCACGGGCGCTGCGCCTCAGCAAGGTTTGCCCCCGCGCCACCGCTGCCCATGCCGGCCGCCGTAACGGCGGCGATCGTTTCAGGGATGCGAGAGACGCCTCCATCCCCGATGTGGTTGTTCGCCAGTGAGAGGAAATCGATACCCGCCTCTTTCAGCACGCGAAGTAGTGCGGGGTTCCCCGTGAAGGTCGTCCCGGAGTTGTGTTGCCGCCACTTCTTCGGCGTTGGTGACTCCAAGTTCGCGATCGACAGGTCTGCATCTTGGAAGAGCGATCGCATCAGTCCATTGACGCCCCCGCCACGCACGTAGCGCGCAGCGACACGAGGAACGCCGAATTGGCTACAGCAGGTCGTGCCGGTGATGTCGGCAAAGCCACCATCAAAGAGCCAATCTGCCCCGCGCTTTGTGCGCTTCGCGTCGGCAGAGACGCCGCGATCAAGCAGGATGTCGCCACCCGCTGCAAGGGTCCACGCCGTAGCGGGATCGTAGGCGAGCGGCCCCGTGAGCCACTCTGCAGGAATGGATGCGTCGACGGGGAGTTCAGCGCGTAGTGGCCAATCGGCGAGCGATGCGACGCGATAGACACCAACGATCGCAGCCCCCTCCCACGTGAGGGTGCGGAGCGCGGGCTCAAGGGCGGTGAGCCGCACGAACCCTGCCGCCTTCTCATCAGCGGCGAGTGCCGCCTTGAGGGCGGTGCGGTCCGCGACGAGCGTTAGACGAGAGGTGATTGCGGTAGCTGAGAGGCCGAGTGCGGCAAGGATGGCGGCGGACTCCGGTGCGATAAGGACGAGCTTTGTGATCGGCAGCTTCCCTCCGACCTCAGTGAGGCGCGCGATGCCAACGCTCGTGAGCGCGGTGAGGGTGCTGCGGTATCCAGCCACGGGGATCAGCGGGCTTCTTGTATCGCTGACTGGCGAGATGTTCGGGCTACCCATCGGATCTCCGCTCGCCCCCGACGGCGCGGCGGAGGTGCCACACGCAGCGGCAAGCAGCAGCACGAGAGCAAGCGTGAAGAGGCTGCGACGTCGCGGCAAGGGAGCCTGGGTCACAGCGGGCAGATCCACACCGCTATCCTACCCCTATGCAGCAGACCTCCCGCCCTTCAGGCCCAACGCTCATTGCTGCCGCGCTCAGCGAGGAGCGCGCGGCCCTTGAGTCGCTAGCCACCGATCTCGTGCCGCACGCACTTCCCGGATTTGCAGAGGGTGCACTACTCATCGGTCACATTGACGGGCATCCGGTCGCCCTGCTGCGCTGCGGCGTTGGCAAGGTCGCCTCAGTGGTTGCTGTCACCGCCGCCCTCGCGGTTCAGCCTCGCTGCGTGATCTCGGTCGGCTCCGCCGGCGCCCTACATGCGGGGTATCGCGTTGGCGACGTTCTAATCGCCGATGGCGTCTTGCAGCATGACTTTGCCGCTGCGGAGGCCGACGGCTTTCGACTCTTCGGATACGGCGCCGACATCCCATCGAACGGCGATCCACTTCTGGTTGCCGACGCTGAGCTCGTCACCGCAGCGTTCGATGCTGCCGCTCCCACCACGGCACGCCTAGGGATCAACCTCCGCCGTGGTCGCGTAGCCACCGGTGACTGGTTTGTCGCAGATCAGAAGGTTCGCGACGCGATTGCCGTGCGTAGTTCAGCCGACCTCGTTGAGATGGAGGGTGCGGCAATTGCCTATGCGGCGCGCACACACAACGTTCCGTGGCTGGTCATCCGCAGCGTGAGCGACGCAGGTGATGGTTCGGCAACGCTCAGTTTCTGGGAGTATTTGGCACTCGCCTCAAAGAATGCAGCCGAGATTGTGCGCGCGATCTTGCCAGCGCTGGAGCGCCGCTAACCGCGCTTTGACCCGAGTGTCAGCTGTTGCGCACGCGGTGCGGTCTCGCCGAAGAGTCGTGATGCAAGGGCGTCAACCACCGCAGGATCACCGGTCGTGAAGAGCTGATGTTCCGGGAGCACGGGCGCTGACGCTGGCGCGGAGTGCCCGAGGTGACCAGGGTCAGCCGCGGTACCACGACTCGAGCCGGGCGCTTCAAGACCGTTCACGGCAATGATCTCCTGCAGGAAGCTCGCGGTTGCTGCGGCGGAATCCACCACCGCGATCGGAGCCCCGAGTGCCGTATCGATCTCTCCCCGAATCAAGGGGAAGTGGGTACACCCGAGCAGAAGTGTGTCAATACGATCGCTTGGCGCACCTGTGAGGAATGGATCAATTGCAACATGGATTGCGTCGCTCATGGCCTGGGTGTTCGTTAGACCAGATTCTATGAGCGGGACAAGTTCAGAGGCAGCGCGCTCAATCACCCTCGTGCCAGGATTCTCATCCTTAATGGCGGCGAAATATGCGCGCGACCGAACGGTTGCAACGGTAGCCAGCACGCCAACTCGGCCCGTCCGCGACGCTAGAGCCGCCGCAGCAGCCCCAGGTCGGATCACGCCAATGATCGGCGTAGTTGGATGTCGCTCGCGAAGGTGCTCAAGCGCGATCGCGGTCGCCGTATTGCAGGCAATGATGATCGCCTTAACGCCGCGCGCCACCAGTTCATCGCTCAGCTCTTCGGCAAAGGTGCGAACCTCGGCATCGCTGCGCGTTCCGTAGGGGTGCCGGGCGCTGTCACCGATGTAGATGGTGGATTCAGCGGGTAGCCGCGCCTGCACCTCACGCAGCACGGTGAGGCCGCCAATCCCTGAATCAAAGAACCCGATTGGGCGAGGATCACTCATGCGCTGACCGTAGCAGCCAGCGCAGGCGATCGTCGGCGCCGACCCTCACCACCTGTAGGCTGGCGGCGGCGGCAAGGGCCCGCACCTCGTTGGGCTGCCAGGCGCGAATCGCAAATGCCGTGCGGTCTGGGTAGAACGCCGTGAGGCGGCCGTCGACCGCCACCGCCCGATGCCGAATCTCCAAAAGAACGGTGTTAACACGCCCCTGCGGGTCGGGCGTGATCCGGCTCTCGCGGCGAACCACACCGTGATCTACATCAGCGCGCTCTAGATCGACACTCCACGCACCTTCAACCTCTTCCGCGAACAGCTGCGGGTCCATTAGAGTCGCGTCAATGCCCACGTAGCCCCCTGGTGCACAGTGCACTGCAGCGGTTCGGAAGATCGCTTCGAGGTCATCCGCTTCGGTGATGAGTGAGAGCAAATCACCGCCAATGATCACGAGGCTCGCTGCCATTGCATCGCGACGCCACGTTCGCCCATCAGCAGCAATCCATTCGGCTAACGGAGCCCGTTCCGCGGCAAGGGTGAGCGCAGTCACGTCGAGATCAAGGCCGATCAGCGTTCGCTCATCAGCGCCAAGCGCCGTCACAATGCGGCCCGCCCCACAGCCAATCTCCATGATCGGGCCAGCAGAATCCCCAGCCACCTCCCACCAATAGGCGAGGTCACCATCAGCGGCGGCGGTGAGATCGCGTTCGTCAGCGATCAGGCGCGCTCGTACCTCGGAGGCGGTTTCGTTCAGCGGGAGGGCTCCCAACGAATCGTTTCGCCGGACTCCTTGCGCTTCGCTAGCGCGCTAATGACTTCAAGTGCGGCACGGTTGGCGATCATCGCTGTCGACTCAGCCCAGTCATACGGTGGTGAGACTTCGACGATGTCCATGCCTGCGATCGGGACCTGCGCCGCGATCTGTCGGAGCCCGCGAAGAAGTTCGCGCGAGAGCATTCCCCCTGGCTCTGGTGTGCCCGTCCCTGGCGCGAGGCCCGGATCGACCACATCGATGTCGAGACTGATCCAGATCGCATCTGGCCCATCGAGCGCCTCGGCGATAGCCGTAGCAATCACCGCCTCTGAGCCGCGCTCCTCAATCTCGGTCATGAAGTGACTGCGCATTCCGTGATCGCGCATCCACGCAAGCGTTTCGGTGTCCGGAAAGTAGCCGCGGAGGCCAACCTGGACGAAGTTCTTGCCGAGCACTGCACCAGACTCGATCAGCCGACGCATGGGTGAACCGTGGCTGTTGAGCGAACCGTAGCCGTCAATTGAAGCGTCGGCGTGCGCATCAAAGTGCACGATGCCGATCCGCTGCGGCCACCGCATCTCGGCAATGGCCGTAGCATTCGGCCAGGTAATCGAGTGGTCGCCGCCGAGTACGATCGGGATCGCGCCCGTTTCAGCAACCTCGCGAACCTTGCGATAAATGGCGCCATGTCCATGCTCGAGGCGTCCTGGGTAGACGACCGCGTCACCAGCGTCTACGGCGGTGAGTGCGGTGAATGGCTCGACACCGACCTGCAGTGAGTGCAGCGTGCCAGTCTGGTATTGCGCCTCCCGAATCGCGCGAGGGCCAAACCGCGTGCCCGGACGATGTGTGACGGCATCGTCGAAGGGTGCGCCGATGATCGCGATATCAGCGTTGAGACGCCGAATCTCTGCCACGTCTTCTACCCACGGGAGTTGAGCGAAGCTGACGGGCCCCACATACGAGGGACGATCGAGTGGGTCGCGCTGTTCCGGGGTGCCGTTCCAGCCGAGCGCGGCAAGGGAGGCGGCGAAGGGTGGGGTGTTCGGGCTCATATTGGTCACCATTTCACTCAGATGCGCCGCCGGTGCGAGCCAACGTCCAGCAGGGCGCGCGGTAATCCTACACCCCTCCAGGGGCAAATTCGAGGTCTAAACCGAGTCGATCTCACTCCGTGAGATTGCCGCCTCAGCCACGGCGACCAGTAGTACGGCAATCAGCAGCCCGGTCGGCCCGCCGAGGCCAATGATGCGTAAGGCGAGATACCCACCAACCAGCGCCCCTGCGAACAGTCCGCGCCGCACGCACCTTCGTCGGCGCACTCGCCACAGTCCTGGATGCCCCCGAAACGAACGCAGGAGCAGCAACGCAGTGAGACCTAGTGCCACCGTAAGGGCGAGTGCCGCCGCCACGAGCAAGGCTCGAGTCTGGTCAACAACTGGATCGATCGACAGAGCGCCCCCAATGGTCGCAACCCCTGCAACAAGCGCGCCAGCGCCAAGCGCGCGAATCAGACGCTGGTCTCCTGCGGGGATGCGGGGCGGTGTTGGTGCAATGGCTGCGGTGCGCAGCACCTTTCCCGTCGTCGGCGGCGCAGGTGGTTGATCTAACGGCAGCTCAAGCTGCTCCGTAGCGCTCCGTCGATCCCCGTCGCGCAGCGTCATGCGGGGCGCCCCGCCGGGGCCTTCGAGGCTGGACACAGTTCGCGATACGAACAGTAGGTACAGGTCATCAGCTCTGGCTTTGGATCCATGACCCCAGCGAGGATTCCCTCCGCTGCAACCACGATCAGCTCACGAGCCTTCACAATTCGCTTTGGCTCAACCGGCACCGTCGCAACACGACCGGTATCGAGGAAGCGCAGGCTCACCTCGTCCGGAAGTCGTCCCGTGGCCGCGCGCCACGCCAGCGCATAGAGCTGCAGCTGCAGCGACTCTTTGGCGCGCTTGCGACTCGCGTCGTCATCATCGCGACCGCCGGTCTTGTAGTCGCTGACAACCACCCACTCGTCATCACCGAGCGGCAGTGTTGGGCGTACAACGTCGCCTGGAACATCAATGGTTGGAATCGGCGCACTGCGCCCCTCCGACGGCAGTGCCTGAACATCAACGCGATCCCAGCGGCCGCGGATCTTGTGCCCACCGAGTTCGAAGGAGAAATCTTTCTCTACATATGCTGGCGCGTGCCCCGTTGCCATCTCTTCAATCCGGAAGCGCGCGATCGCCTCTTTAGCCGCCGTGTGACGGGC
>Ga0222712_10004550_pt1 | contig 14466 bp, 14 predicted proteins | sample C33_657DmetaG_FD_165043 | JGI IMG/M metagenome (GOLD analysis project Ga0222712, IMG submission 165043) | Estuarine water microbial communities from San Francisco Bay, California, United States - C33_657D | ecosystem: Environmental > Aquatic > Marine > Unclassified | place: USA: California... | reverse complement strand
CGCGGTGGGTTCAATACCCGTGACGTCAACTTTGGCCAGTTGTTCGATGTGTCCAAGGATACTGCCGAGTTGAGCCGAAAAACGGGCCTTTTCCTCGGGCGTGAGTGCGAGTCGCGCCAGCTCCGCGACGCGGTCGATATTAAGTTCGGCGGGTTGCGACATGATCACTTGCGAATGCTGAAACCGGTGGATTGAACGACGTCGGTTTGGATTTTATTAAACGCGGCATTCACTTCGTCGTCGGTGAGCGTCCGATCGGGCGCCCGGAATACGAGTGAAAAGGCGAGGCTCTTAGTGCCTTCGGGCAGACCTTTGCCTTGGTAAACATCGAACACCGCGACGCTTTCCAAATGGAAGGCGTTGCCGACGGCGGCGCGGGCGGCTTTGGCGAGTGCTTTTTGCACCTCGCTGGCCACGGTCGCGGCGGGAACCACCAACGCGAGATCACGCAGCGCGGCCGGTTGGAGACTGAAATCGGCGTAGCGTTTGCGTGCCGCCGAGGAGGCGACGAGTTTCTCGGGCAGAATCGCAAAAAAACCGGCGTAAACTTTACCTTCGATTCCATAGGCCTTCGCCATCGCGAGGCTCAGCAAACCAAAGCTTGCCGTCCAACCGTGCTGCAGGTCGCCAGCGAGGGCGGATTGCCCTTCTTGCCAGCCATAATGTGGGCCTGACGCCGCGACTAAGGGCTGCCGCTCCAGATCGAGCGCCGCCAAACCCGCGAGTGAGACGACGTGATGTTTGGCAGCGTAAAAATCAAACGCTTCGCGCTGACGCCAACGCCGCTCCGTGTCTTCGGCCACGATGAATCCGACCGCGGCGCACTCTAAATTCTGACCATTTTTCTGGATAAACACACGACCGGTTTCGCAGAGACGCGAAACGGGAACGCCGCGCGATTGATTCAATTTCAATGTAGCCAGTAAACCTGAGATGAGCGTGGGACGCAGATGTGATTGGTCCTCGACGAAGGGATTCGCGAGCGCGAGTTCCGCGACGGCGGTTTCAGCAGCCCATGTCTTCACTTCCGCGCCGGGACGCAGCGTGTAATTTACGCATTCATGGAAATCGTGGCCAACGAGGTAATCGGTGACGCGTCGATTGAACAACACTACCGGATCATCATCGCCCACCAGCCCGGGCACCGTGACCCGCGTCGGCGGAATCCGCTCGGTGCCGTAGACGCGCAAAATTTCTTCCACCAGATCGATCGGGCGATCCAAGTCGTCACGCCAGCTCGGGACCGTGACACGCCATTCGCTTCGCTTCGTGCTTTGCGCGCCAGGTGCCTGCTGCGTGACTTCGCCCAGCTCAGTGACTTTCAGTTTTAGGGCTTCAAGCGCTTGTTTCATATCGGCGTCGGCGATATCAAAACCGAGACGTTCGCGCACAAAAGCCGGAGCCAGCGTGATCTCACGTTGCCACGTAGTAGTGTCACCAACTTGGTGAATCGGCCCCACCAGTTGACCGCCGGCGAGCTCAAGAATGAGGTCGATCGCGCGGCCTGCCGCGGCTTGGGCAGCGTGCGCATCGACGCCGCGCTCGTAGCGATAGGCAGAATCGGACGTGAGCCCGAGGCGCTTCGAGGTGGCGCGGATGGATTGGCGTTTGAAAATCGCGCACTCGATCACGAGGTCAGTGGTCTCAGCGGTAACACCAGAGTTTTCTCCGCCCATGATACCCGCGATGACGACCGGTTTGGCCCCATCGGCGATGACCAACATCGAGCTGTTGAGCGTGCGTTCCTTGCCATCGAGGGTGGTGATTTTTTCGCCATCCACTGCGCGGCGCACGACGATCTGCGCACCTGAGAGTTTGCGTGCATCAAAAGCGTGCAAAGGTTGACCGCTTTCCAGCATCACAAAGTTGCCGATATCGACGACGTTATTGATGGAGCGGAGTCCGACGGCCGCGAGACGTTGCTGCAGCCACGCCGGACTGGGACCGATCTTGATCCCGGTTACAACGTGGGCGAGATACAGCGGGCAATCTTCGGGCGCCTCTACGCGCACGACAGCGAGCAGATCCTGCCGCGTGGCGGCGCCCGCAGGCAGAGCGCCGCGGAATTTCCCCTGCGGACAAACGAGATCTTTTTTGAACCAAGCCGCGAGTTCGCGCGCGATACCAACGTGCGAAAGGCAGTCGGGACGATTGGGCGTGATCTCTATGTCGAACACCGTGTCGCCTGGGGGCAAGACGGCGTTGATCGGCGTGCCGAGTGCGGGACGATCGGCGAGAATCATCAAGCCAGCAGCGTCTTCGGAGATGCCCAATTCTTTGGCGGAGCACATCATGCCGTCGGATGACTCGCCACGAATTTTTGATTGTTTGATGACGAAGTCGCCGGGGAGAACGGCGCCAGGCAAGGCGACGGGCACACGGTCACCCACCGTATAATTTTGCGCACCACAGACGATCGTTTTGACGCCAAGTGCCTCGCCTAAGGAGACCGTGCAAACGGAGAGTTTGTCGGCGTTGGGGTGCTTGTTGCGCGTGAGCACTTCGCCCACGAGCACGTGGTTGAGCTGGGGCGCGCCAGTGCGAATGACGTTCTCAACTTCGAAACCGAGAAACGTGATGGCCCGACAAATCTCGTCGGCGGAGGCGTCGAGGGCGACATAGTCGCGCAACCAATTGAGGGAAATTTTCATCGAGAGGAAATCAGGCGAACTGCTTCAGGAAGCGGAGGTCGTTTTGATAAAAGTAGCGGATGTCATCGATGCCGTAGAGCAACATCGCGAGCCGTTCGAGGCCCATGCCGAAAGCATAACCCGTCCATACTTCAGGATCATAACCGACCCCGGAAAAAACCGTGGGGTCAACCATGCCGCAGCCCCCGATTTCGATCCACTCCTTCTTAACTTTTGGCAGATGTTTCGCGCTCAAATCGACTTCGAAGCTGGGTTCGGTGTAGCCGAAATAATGCGGGCGGAAACGCGTCTTGGTATCTTTGCCCAAAAGCGATTCGAAGATGTAATCCAGCAGGGCCTTGAGGTCGCGCACCGTGACGTTTTTGTCGACGTACAAACATTCGAGTTGATGGAAATTAGCCGAGTGCGTCGCATCGGTGGTATCGCGCCGGTAAACACGGCCCGGCGAAACGATGCGAATGGGCGGCTCGCCTTTGAGCATGGTGCGGATCTGAACCGACGAAGTGTGCGTGCGGAGCAGATATTTTTCTCCGGGATTTTTCTTAGCGACGTTAGCGAAACGGACGTTTTCCGGCAGGTAAAACGTGTCTTGGGCGTCGCGGGCCGGATGATCAGCGGGGGTGTTAAGCGCATCGAAGCAATAGTACTCCGTCTCAACCTCAGGACCATCGGCCACCGTAAATCCAACTTTGCGCAAGATGCGGCACATCTCTTCTCGAACCAAAGTGAGAGGATGGTAAGTCCCCGGGCCGACATCAGGTGACGGGAGCGTAGCGTCGACCGCGGGACCGACCTGCGCCGCAAGCTCGCTGATTTCCAGCCGGGCGTGCACCGCGTCGAGTTGCAATTGAAGCTGGGTCTTTGCCTCGTTGATAAGTTTGCCCATGGCGGGCCGCGCTTCTTTGGGCACGGCGCCCATCTGTTTCATCAAGGCGGTGAGTTCGCCGTTAGGGCCGACATAGCGAGCCTTCGCGGCTTCGAAATCGGGCCGCGTAGCCAGCAGAGGCAACTCAGCGGAGGCCTTGGCGAGAAGTGCGGAAAGTTGATCTTGCATGGATAAAATTACCTGAAACTAGAGCCGAATACAGCACCTGCGATAAAGGGAAACTTCGTTAAAAACCAGCGTAGGACTTGGACAAAAAAAAAGGACGCAGCTTCTTGAGAAGCCCGTCCTCTGATTGATTTTGGCAGAGAGCGAGCCGAAGGGCTCGCGTTGGAAGTGCTTTAGGCCTTCTTCGCCGCGGCAGCCTTGGCCTTCAACGCGTCTTGTGCTTGTTTCACAAGGCCGTTAAAAGCGATTTCATCACGAATCGCGAGATCGCTCAAAACCTTACGGTCGAGCATGATGTTCGCGGCGGCGAGGCCTTCGATGAAGCGGCTGTAAGTCATGCCAGCGGCACGACAAGCGGCATTCAAACGCACGATCCAGAGGCCGCGATTATTGGCCTTCTTTTTCTTGCGATCGATGTAGGCGTATTGCCAAGCGTGTTGGACGGCTTCTTTCGCGTAGCGGAAGAGCTTGGATTTATTGCCGAAATAGCCACGGGCGTATTTCAGGACTTTCTTATGCCGCTTGCGGGAAGCGGGGGAGTTTGTTGCACGAGCCATGTTGGATTTTTCCTTTGGTTAGTCGCCAGCGGGTCGGCTTAAAATTTCACCCGTTGAACGAAGTTATAGTTTGCTGCAACTGATCGGTTTAAAGACCGAACGGGAGACAGCGTTTGAGGGGCTTAGCGTGGCCTTCGGCAACGAGTTTGTCCCGGGAGGCACGACGCTTTTGCTTCGTGCTCTTCGAGGCCAACAGGTGACGGAAGCCAGGCGTGCGACGCACGAGCTTACCAGTAGAGGTGAGCTTGAAGCGCTTAGCCACGGACTTTTTGGTCTTTTGCATGGAGAGAAACGAAGAAAACAGACCACCCACCGCCAACTGTAAAGGTCAAAAATAAACCTCTCACAATTCCATTCATATTAAGCCCACCACCCTCCTTGGCATGAAACCAAAACTCCGAGAAATTTCGCGGATCAACGATTTTAAGTCCAATCCCCTAACCCGCCCAAAAAACATCGCTGACTAAGATGGCTGGTTTTAACCACCTTAAGGGCACAAAAAAAGCGGGGCGCAAATCGCCCCGCCTAATCACGCAGCTGAAATATTGAATGAGTTAAGTCGCAAACGACCTAGACTCAATTTCCCTGCGGCAAACCAAGAAGAATTACTTCTTCTTTTTCGCAGCAACTTTCTTTTTTGCGACGGCTTTCTTAACCGGTTTTTTCGAGGCAGTGGACTTGGTGGTTTTTTTGGCCATGAGAAATTATTGGCATCTTTTTTTATGAATGGCACGCAAAATTTTTCATTTCTATGCAGTTTATGTATCAAGCCATTTTACACCCCGTTAACCAAATCATTTCACGAGGGAAGATGCCCGTTATTGATCATCATAAAATCTGCACAAATTATGCTCCATTCAATCCAATCAGACGAAAACTAAGATCATAGGCCAGCCATCAACTGTCAGCAATCACCGCAACCCACGCACCTTGCCAAGGCATGATGTATCAGTAAAACCAGTACAGACATCACTAGGCCGGAGCACGCTGATTTATGCTTGGCAAATCGAGGTTGACATTAACTCGGTGAAAGCGATTTTTCTAAACCTCACGGCTTCCTAGCTCAATGGTAGAGCAGTTGACTCTTAATCAATTGGTTCGGGGTTCAAGTCCCCGGGGAGCCACCAAGTTTTTTACAATCTCATCAGTTTTGGACAATCCAAAGCCGGCGTAGCTCAATGGTAGAGCACCTGTTTTGTAAACAGGCGGTTGCGGGTTCGAATCCCATCGCCGGCTCCAGCTTTTTTCAGGCGTTCAAAACATGAGAGATTTAAGTATTTTGCCTGATGGTGTAATGGTAGCACAAGCGACTCTGACTCGCTTTGTCTAGGTTCGAGTCCTAGTCGGGCAGCCACTTAAAGTTCAAAAAACGTTTTGTGGTCCGGTGTGAGCAATTTCATATAGGCATAAAAAAACCGGAGATGAACTCCGGTTTAGATAGTAACAAAAATTGTCACTTAGCCGCGGGTGGCGGAGGTGTCGGCATACGGGTCATCGAGCTATCACTCGCACGACGCGCCAGCATTTCGGTAAGACGAGCAATCTCGATTTCGGCGTTGCGACGTTCAACCTTAGCACGCTCAACCTGCTTAAGAAGATCGAAGGATTCACGACTAGCCTGATCTTTGGATTTACGCGCGGTTTCGAGTTGCGATTCTAATTCGGTAATTTTTTTCGTGTGGGCTGAAGATTCGGCCAAATATTTATCGGTTTCGTCCTGAATTCTCTTCGAATCAGCTTCACGCTTAGCGATTTTTTCAGCTTCACGCTTTGCCTCTTCAGCGGCACGCTCAGCAGCGCGCTTCGCTGAATCTAAACGGGCCTTTTCTTCAGCATTTTTTTTCTTTTCCGCCTCAAGCGCTTTGGTCTTAGCAATCTCAGCGGCACGCGCCTTTTCCTTGATTTCAGCTTCTTTGGATTCAGCTAAGTAAAGAAACATAAACGCTCCCAACATCACGGTGGGGGCAATCAAATACATCCATTTTTTCATGAGTAAAATTCAGTTAGAGGGTTTATTTCTTGGCAGCAGCAGCGGCGGCGGCGGCGGCCTTGGCTGCCGCTTCTGCAGCAGCATCTGCAGCAGCGATTTTTTCTAGAACCGCATTGAGACCCTTCGCGTTGGACTCAACTTTTACGACGAAGGTCTTCAGGAACGCAGCTTCATCGGCTAGTCGTTTCTTATCCTCTTGAATTTTAGCTATTTCGTCTTTTGCCGCAGCTAGTTCTTTAGCCATACGGTCGGCTTGTTTTTGCAGTTTATCAGCTCCGTTAGCAGCTTTATTACGAGCCTGAACCGCATTCTCACGATCTTCTGCATCCTTGCGATCTTTGGCGTCTTTAATTTCCTTTTCCTTCTTACGTTTATCCTGAGATGCAATTGCATCGGTCACAGCTTTTTCACGTAAGCGCGCGTCTTCCATCAGTTTCTCTTGCTTGGCTTTTTTAACTTTAGCCAGCTTGTCAGCTTCAACTTGCTCGTAATCGGAACTAAAATCCCAATAGAGGGCGCCGAAAATAATAAGCCCGACGAACGGTGCGGCGAAGTAAATGTATGCTTTCTTCATGTTAAATAATTGGGATAATTAGATTTTTTTTCCTTCAATGGCGGCCTTAGCTGCTTCACGCTCCTTGAGCGCTTCTTGGATCGCAGATTTGAGCCGTAGTAATTGACCGTCCTTGCCGCCTTCAGCGGTTTGCTCGGCCTTTAAAATCGCTTCCAAGGCATTATCAAATTTCTCGAGTTCAAATGCTGTATAAGCGAGAAACATGTAAGCTGAATGTGGCTTATCCAAACCACCTTTATTTATGGCAGCACCGTAGGCGTTATACGCTTCCTGCGTTTTGTTATCCATCGAGGAGTAAATTTGTCCAATCTGGAAATCTAATTGACCGGTCTTGAACTGCTTAGAGGCTTCTTGGAGTATAGAGATTGCCTTGTTATCTTGGCCGACTTGCTGATACGAATATGCAAGTAATTGCCAGTTTTTGATATCGGATTCGATTTCACCAGACTTTAGGCCGCCGTACAAAAGATCCGTCGCTTTGCCAAATTGTCCAGCATTGTAGTACATCGTGACCAAATTATAATTATCTTTTGGAGTTTTGAGATGCCCCAGCGCTTGTGCGCGCTCAATTGTATTAATGGCACGGGCAATATTTTCACGGTTCTTGGTTTCATCTTTTTCCGTGGCGTTACCCATATTAAGATAAGTCGCCATTAATTGTAGCCAGTAGGTCTTGTTTTCGGGCTTCATCTTGACCATCTGCTCAAGAACTTCAGCGGATCCTGCGACATCGGCTTCTTGCTGCATGGCCGCCAATAGGAGCATGTAAAATCCTTCCTTTGGTTTTAAAGCCGTGACGAGCCCTTCTTCTACTTCTTTGCGTGAGGCACGGACTAAGGAAATATCAACCTTATCGGGATTAACAACCGCCTGGTTATAAAGAATAGAGGCGTAGAACAATGAAGCTTCTTGGTTCTTCTTGGGGGATGTTTGAAGCCAACGTTTGATATAAGCTGAGGACTTATTGAAATATTGCTGCTGGACGCTGGTAACTTTGCTGGAAGTCCCCTCCTGATAATAAATTTGGGCTAGAAAATAAATCGTGTCTAATACTGATTTTTTATCAAAATAGTTGGGATTTTTGTCAGCCAAACGTAGCGTGGTTTCCATCGGTGCGATGGCCTTTGCGTAATCATTTTTCTGCAGGAAAATCTTGGCTTTGATGTCGGAAAGGAAAGCGGTATCGTAGCTGTTAGCATCTACCGTCGCGAGCATTGCATCAATAACAGCCAAAGCGCCATCCCAGTTCTTGGCGTCCAACTGAGGCTTCATTTTTTGCTGAAGCGCCTCACTAACCTTTTCATTTAGTCCGGGAGGACCCTGTTCTTGCGCGGCAAAGGATTGAGCGCTGACCAAAGTGATACCGATGAACGCGGTAGCTAAGAGTAGTCGAAAGGAAGAAAACATAAAATAAAAGTGCGTAGTTACCGCTAAAACGCTCGGTTTAGGAATCTTCGTTAAGTGTAAACACGATCGGTACTTGCATATGGGTGTTTACATTTCTGCCGCCTTTTTTACCAGGGCGGAACTTCCATTTACTGACCGCTTGGACCGCAGCGGATTCAAACTCGCGCTGGGACGAACGGGCGGCGTAGGCATTGCGTACGTCGCCGTTGGAATCCACGATGAAATCGACCAAAACTTCACCAGCGATACCCGCACGGCGCATTTCAAACGGATATTGGGGCCGGGCTTGAAATTTCGCTACTGGGGCCTGGTCGAGTTTTGAGATATCAAATACCTCAATGCCTTTACCTAAGCCACCAACTTGTCCTTGGGGAATCGTGATTGCTCCTTTATTGATGGTTAAACCATCGGGTGGAGGGGGTTGCAGTTTTTGAACGAAAGATGTATCCGTGACGATCTGAGGAACATCCGTTTGCATGGGAGGCGCAAAATCGACAGGCTTCGGAGGTGCTTCATCGGTATCGACTTTCTCGGGCTCGTCGGGCTCGATTTTGGGCATCTCCATTAACTGGATGGTAGGAACTTCCTCCTTCGGCTTTTGCTTGGTGACAGTCGGTTTGATCTCACCGAGCCACGCCACTCCTCCGTGAACGAGAAAGGACACAAGCAGACCAATAATTAAATCGCGGCGCATGATAAAGTAGGCGGTTGTGGGTTTATTTTCCTGTACCGCGAACGACTGTCTCAACGGAAACTTGGGCGATACCTGCTTTTCTTACTTCATCTAAAGCTAAAACGGCAGTTCCGAATCTTGCCTTATCATCCCCCGCAATCAGAATGCGTGGATTGCTGACTTGGGTTTTATATTGGACGAGACGTGGGCGAATTTCAGCAACCGTGATAAGTTCTTTATTCCAGTAGCAAGTGCCTTGATCGGATACCTGTAAGGTCACACTGTCGTCGTCGGGTTTGGTTGGACCAGGAGGAGCCGCTACCGGTAGATTCAATGGCAGTGACTGAATCTTGTTAAGAGAAAGCGTAAAGAGAACGAAAGTAGCCAATAAGAAGAACACAACGTCGATCAAGGGAATGATCTCGATGCGTGCTTTCTTTTTGCCGTCGTCGGATTGATGTGAGCCTCCACCTGCCATAAATAGTATTGGGTTAAATTTAAACCAGGCGAATTAGGAACCCGCAGGCTTTACGCGCGTTTCAATCAAGACTTTCTGAATCCCGGCCTTACGCACTTCGTCAAAAACGTAGATTGCCTGATTGAAGGGTGCATTTTCATCACCATTGATGAGAATTTTAGATTCTTCAAGATGCACAGCTCGGAAGGCTTTGAGGCGAGTGAGAAATTCATCCAAGGTGACGGGGTCTTTGTCCCAAGCAATGGTACCCTCTTGAGTAACACTAATGGTGGCCGTGCCACTCGGATCGCGGGCCTCACCGGTCTCCGATTGTGGCAGAGACACGCTGAGACCTTGTGACTTGTTCAAAGACAGAGTGAACAATACGAAGGTGGCTAAAAGAAAGAACACGACGTCGATCAACGGAATGATCTCGATGCGCGCCTTCTTCTTCCCGTCACCCCCGCCTGAGCTTGATCCGGCCATATGTGTGCTAGTTGGAGACGATAATAAGAGGAAAATATTTTTCCGGATATGGCTCAGCGACCGGAAACCGATTCAGATTTTTTGATGTAGATTTCCAAGGCGTGCGAGGCATCGGAGATTTCTTGTTTGGCCTGTTCGGCCCGAGCGTTGATGTAATTGAAAGGCAAGAGACCAAGAATAGCGATGAAAAGACCGGCAGCGGTGGCAATCAGAGCTTCAGCAACACCACCGGTGATCTGACCAGCGGCAGCGCCGATGTCGCCTTGCATGCTACCGAAGGTTTTCATCATGCCAGTAACAGTGCCCAAAAGACCGAGAAGAGGAGCGGAGGTAATGACGGTGTCCAAGATGGCCATACCTTGAGAGAAGCGGGTGAGTTCGTGGCCGGAAGCGCGGATGAAGGCGTTGGCGAGGGAGTACTCTTTGTTATTGAGGCTGTAAACCAAGATGCGAGCAACCGAGTCAGTGCTCTTCTTGCCAAGTGCCAATGCGGCGGTGATGTCGCCTTTTTCAACGCACTCGAGCATCTTTTCTACAACCTCGGGCTCGCGGCGGCCATTTTCGCGGATGATGAAAAGCATACGTTCAATCGACACGGTGATGCCCAAAAAAGAAATGAGCAAAATCGGCCACATGATGGGACCGCCATGCTTAAACAGCTCCATCGGAGTCATGTCGCCAAGAAGAAACGCGAGGGTGAGACTTTGGGTGATCATAGGATAAAAAATTTAGATGTTTTTGGTTGGCGTCCGATGCTGTCTTAATCGACTGCGTGATTCATTCGCCGTGAGGTTGAGTTTATCTTAAGTGGAAACGATTAAGTTTGGTTAGATGTAGAAAACAAAGAGAGCAGATTTGCAGGAATCATGCCCATGTGCGGTCATTTTCAAATGGGTCGAAAACAACCGTGACACAGGCTAAATCTTGCGAGGGTCTAAGAAGCACTTGCTGCGAACTTGTCTCGACCAAAAGTTACGTGTCAACCTACTTTGTCCCAAAATTCGCAGATTTATTCTGGGTGTCACATTGAAAAAACATAGCCGTGAATTTAATGGCGCCGTCAGGCCTAAATCACGACTAAGCATTTGTGTTGGCCCCTGTTTTTCACGAACTCGAGCTGAACCTCAAAACGAATCATTTAACAGTGACCCACAACTCGACGACGCCTCTCTTTCCGGTGAGTTGATCAACCCAGTTATCAGCTAGGGAGAAGAATTTTGGCCCTTTGATCCTGATACCGCCTTTTGAAAAGGCACAATGAGATCAGGACATATTTTGCGGCACACCGAGTTGCACTCGGCGCGGATAAGTTTTCAACCAAGCGCTGATTTCGGCTAGGGGTCGCGTATTCCAAACGTCATTTTTTGTGAGCCAACCTTTGCGCGCGGCGTTGATCCCCGCGCGCACATGAGTAAGGCCTGCCGTGTCGTGGGCATCGGGGTTGATCACGCACCGCAATCCGCGCTCGGAGGCTTTGCGCCAGAGGCGCCAATCCAGATCGAGCCGCCAGGGGCTCGCGTTCAATTCGATCGCTACCCCATGAGCGATTGCGGCATCGATGATCTTATCCGCGTCAACCGCGTAGCCCTCCCGCCGCAACAATAAGCGCCCCGTCAAATGCCCCAGCATCGTGACGTAAGGCGTTTCGAGCGCACGGATGATGCGCGCGGTCATCGTCGCCTGGTCCTGCGTGAAGGCGTTGTGCACCGAGACCACCACGTAGTCGAGTTGAGCCAACATCTCCGCCTCAAAGTCGAGGCTACCATCGGGCAAAATATCACATTCCGTGCCGGAGAACACATGGGTCTTAAAACGCCGCGAACGATTCAGCACCGCGATCTCTTCGATTTGCTTGAGCAAGCGCTCCTCCGTGAGCCCCCGCGCCTGAAAACTCGATTTCGAGTGATCCGCGATGCCGAGATAGTCCCAGCCGAGCGCTTCCGCGGCTTCCGTCATCTCTATGAGTGTGCCGCGCCCATCGGAAGCCGTCGTGTGATTGTGAAAGGCTCCGCGCAGATCGCTCGCTTCCACCAATCGCGGTAACCCGGACGAATTCTTTAACGTCTCATTCTTGGCCTTGGACTTTATGTTGACGTGCATTTCGGCCGCCTCGATCTCACCGAGACCTTCGCGCAATTCCGGCGGGATAAACTCCAGCCCGAGCGCCGCAAAAAGATCCGCCTCCGTCTCCGCTCGCGTGCGCAGGCTTAAATCTTCGGCTTTAGCTTTCGCGGTCCCCTCGCCTTCCGCCGGCACGAGGCCCCACTCGCTCAGACTCAGCCCGCGCGCCAGCGCCCGTTGGCGCAGTTGCACGTTGTGGTCCTTCGAACCCGTGAAATGATGCAGCGCGAAAACAAACTGATCCTCCGGCACGATCCGCAAGTCCGCCTGCAAGCCGCTCTCGAAGCGCACACTCGCCTTGGTTTCCCCCTTCGCTGTCACCTCTTTCACGCCCGGCATCGTCGTAAACCACTCGACCACGGGCGCGACGTCCTCCGCCGCCACGATGAAATCCAGGTCGCCCACCGTTTCGAGCCCGCGGCGCAAACTTCCCGCCGCCTTCGCTCGTTTCACCGCGGGCAAGGCCCGCAATCCCGCCACGATCGGTTCCGCCACCGCCCGTGCGTCCCACCACAGATGGCGCCGACCATAAGCCTCGCGGTTCTTGATTCCGGCTAAGATTTTTTCCTGCGTTTTTTCGCCGAACCCATCGAGCTCCGCCACGAGCCCTTTACCGCACGCCTCGCTCAACGCCGCGATCGAGGCGATGCCGAGTTTGTCATGGAGCGCCTTGATCTTCTTGGGCCCGAGCCCGGGGATTTCCAACATCTCCACCAAACCCGGCTCCACCGAGGCCTTCAACTTCTCGAAAAATTCCAACCGTCCCGTCGTGTGCAGCTCCGTCACTTTCTGCACGAGCGCCTCACCAAAACCTTTCACCGTCCCGAGTTTTTCCTCCTGAATTAACCGCGCCAGCTCTGCCTCTTCGATCGCCTCGAGGGCCCGCGCTCCACTTTGATACGCGCGAATTTTAAACGGATTTTCGCCCTTCAACTCCAACAACACCCCGATCTCCAGCAACACGTCGGCGATCTCATTTTTATTCATACCGCACAATTAAATCGAAATTCCCAAATCCCAAACCGAAAATCCGCCCATGTCTTTTAGCTACGCCCGCACGATCCATTTTCCCGACACCGACGCCGCCGGCGTGGTCTTTTTTGCGAACTACCTCGCCATCGCCCACGAAGCCTACGAAGAGGCGCTCGCCGCCGCCGGCATCAACCTCCGCACTTTCTTCGCCGACACCGGCACGGTCGTCCCCATCGCCAAGAGCGAAGCCGAATACCTCCGCCCGCTCGTCTGCGGCGACAAACTCCGCGTCACGGTCTCGCCCACCCAGCTCACGCCCCACTCCTTCGCGCTTCGCTACGAACTATTCCGCCTTGGCCCGCCCGAGAAACTCGCCGCCCGCCTCCGCACCGAACACGTTTGCATCGCCTCCGCCTCGCGCGAACGCCACCCGTTTCCACCGGCCCTCGCCGCCTGGATTCAAGGCGGTTAATCGCCACTTTTTTCGCGCGCGTTGATCGATACCGCGCGCCGCACGCCAGACGAAAGCCAGGCTTGATCTTAGGCTCGATACCACTCAGATGAGTGGCACTCAATCGAACGTCCCATGCTTACCGAACGCCAAGACCAGATTCTCGACTTCGTTAAAACCCACCAACGCACGCACGGCGTCCCCCCTTCCACGCGTCAGATCGGTCGCCAGCTCGAAGCCAGCCAAGCCACCGTCATGGGCCACCTCCGCGCCCTCGCCAAAAAAAGCCAACTCGAGAAACTAGCCGACGGTAAATGGGGCCTCAAAGCCGCCGGCGTCCAAACCCACCTCTTCGAAGCGCCCATCTACGGCTCCATCCCCGCCGGTCTGCCCGCCATGCAGGAGCAGACGCCCGACGAAACCATCACCGTCGATCCTTCCCTCTTCGGCGTCCGTCGCGCCCGCCCCGATCACTTTTGGTTTCTCCGCGTGCGCGGCGATTCCATGATCGACGCTCACATCCTCGACGGCGACCTCGTCGCCCTCGAGCGCCGCGAACCCCGCCCTGGCGACATCATCGCCGCCCTCGTCGACGACACCGAAACCACCCTCAAGCGTCTCGTGCGCGAAGGCGGCCGCCTCATTCTCCGCGCCGCCAACGTCCGCTACGCCGACATCATTCCCACGCGCGGCCTCGAATCCCAAGGCGTCGTCGTTGGCCTGATCCGCCGCCGCGCCGCCTGAGCGCAGTCTTAGTTGTTATTTTAAGGCCAAAGTTTTCAGCTGCGCGCGATTGATTTTTCCCTGCGCCGCGCGCGGCCAATCCGCCACCGCGAGAAACCGTTTCGGCTTCATCGCCCCGCGTAAACCCGCCACGGCCCGCACCCAATCCGGCTCGCGCCCACCCGCCGGATAACACGCCACGACGATCTCGCCCCACTCCGCGTCGGGCACGCCGATCACCGCGACATCGGAAAATTCTCCGCTCGCCCGCAACGCCGCCTCGACGTCCTGCGGCTGCACTTTTTTTCCGCCCGTGATGATCACCGCATCGCGCCGGCCCAAAATCTCCAAAT
>Ga0222712_10004548_pt1 | contig 14471 bp, 12 predicted proteins | sample C33_657DmetaG_FD_165043 | JGI IMG/M metagenome (GOLD analysis project Ga0222712, IMG submission 165043) | Estuarine water microbial communities from San Francisco Bay, California, United States - C33_657D | ecosystem: Environmental > Aquatic > Marine > Unclassified | place: USA: California... | reverse complement strand
ATCTTTCGGTAGAAGTTAGTAAAATGACTACCCGTGCCTATAGTACTAGTTTTTCAATGGGTATTTATTTTTTAAATAATCGCCTAAGAAATTCAGTTTATTCTATTTATGGATTTGTTCGCCTTGCAGATGAAATTGTAGATAGTTTTGAAGGATTCGATAAGAAATTTTTACTGGCAAAATTTAAGGAGGAGACATTTTCTGCAATTGAAAGTAAAATTTCTCTTAATCCAATTTTAAATTCATTTCAACAAGCAGTGCATCAATACAACATTAGTACAGATTTGGTTGAAACCTTTATGTACAGCATGGAAATGGATCTTGAAAAAGTAGAATATACTCCTGAAAAGTATGAAAAATACATATTAGGTTCAGCAGAAGTGGTAGGTCTCATGTGTTTACATGTATTCACAGAAGGTGATCTTGTCGAATTTCAGAAAATGAAACCTTATGCTATGAAATTGGGTGCAGCATTTCAAAAAGTAAATTTCCTGAGAGACTTAAAAGATGATTATCACATACTAGGACGAAGTTATTTTCCAAACGTTGATATATCTGAATTTAATAGTGAGGTAAAAGCTGAAATTGAAAAAGAAATTGAAGGTGATTTCGAAATAGCTTTAAAGGGTATAAAAATGCTTCCTTCATCCTCAAAAGGGGGAGTTTATCTGGCTTATGTTTATTATAAATCCCTATTTGATAAAATTAAAAAACTTCCTGCTAAACGTGTACTCGCTGAAAGAGTCAGAATTAATAATGGCAGAAAATTCGGACTGATGATTAATTGCATGGTCCAAAATAAAATGAATTGGGTATGAAATTTAGTTTATGTTTCTTATTTGTTTTTTACAGCTCTTTAGCATTTGCTAATGTGCCAGTAATTAAGGATGTCAGAATCATGCTTCATAATGCCACATCAAATGAACAAGCCTGCACTAAGATGATTAGTTTACTATCACCTTTTAATGAAATTAATAATCCATTGTTTTTGGGATATAGGGGTGGAGCAACCATGTTAATGGCTAAACATGTCATTAATCCTTTTAGTAAACTATCGTATTTCAAAAAAGGCAAGCTAATGCTTGAAAATGCCATTAAGGCAGATCATACTAATGTTGAACTCCGGTTTTTACGCTACACCATACAAACAAATGTTCCTGGTTTTCTAAATTACACGAGTGAAAAAAATCTTGACCGAACATTCATTACCCAATCTTTACCCAAATTGAAAGATCAAGAGTTAAAAAAAATAATTAGCGAATTCCTGTTAAAGCATTCTAAGTAGAATGAAAAAGCAGTTGATTGACGGGCAAGATGAATTACTTATCCTAGTTAATGAGCAAGATATTCAAATAGGAGTTCAAGATAAGTTATCTGTACATATTGAAGGCTTGCTTCATCGAGCATTCTCCATATTTATTTTTAATTCCCAATCAGAACTTCTTCTTCAGCAAAGATCAAATGGCAAATATCATTCACCTGGATTATGGACAAATACCTGTTGCAGTCATCCAAGACCAGGCGAAAGTACATTGGATGCTTGCAATCGTAGATTGTATGAAGAAATGGGAATGAGTGCTGAACTGAAATTCAGCTTCAGCTTTCTATATCAATTTAAATTCTTAAATGGATTAACAGAGCACGAATATGATCATGTTTTTATTGGTCAAACAGACCAGGGACCTGAAATTAACCTAAACGAAGTTCAGGCATGGAAATATATCAGCATACCTGACCTTGAAATTGAAATTGCTTTAAATCCTGAATTATATACCCCATGGCTTAAGATCTGCATGGCACAATTAAAAGAAAATTTACCATTTAAATAACACCAATGATTTATCATTATAATACCGAGCATTTTTTACCGATTAGTATGGAACAAGCTTGGGATTTTTTCTCTTCAGCTCAGAATCTATCAAAAATTACGCCTCCTGAAATGAGTTTTAAAATACTCACAAATCTTGGTGATCAGGAGGTTTTTGAAGGGATGTTAATCGATTATATTGTTAAACCTATTATGGGCATTCCATTGCCATGGCAAACAGAAATATATAAGGTAAATAAACCTAATTCCTTTTCCGACAGACAATTAAAAGGACCTTACAAGATTTGGGAGCACACGCATTCGTTTAGTCAAATGGAAAATGGAGTTCTTATAAAAGATGAAGTTAACTACGAGCTTCCACTCGGAATTCTTGGAAATATTGCTCATGCTATTTTTGTTAAAAAGAAGGTTGAAAGCATATTTAAATTCAGAGAGCAGGCACTAAATAGACTTTTCCCTAAGGCTGTAGTTTAAGCCTGTATTATTTTTTAAAATTTAATTGAACTAATCTTATTGTAATTCATGAACCTCCCTGATCAAACCCCAAATAAAAATATTTTGATAACTGGAGCCAGTGGTTTAATTGGTGCAAAACTGATCAGGAATCTTCAGGATAAAGGATATTTTGTTTCTGTTCTATCTAGAAATCCAGAAAAATTGAAAGGGGTAAAGGCTTTTAAATGGGATGTAGAAGAGCAAACTATTGACAATAACGCATTAAAAGATGTGGATACGATCATCCATTTAGCAGGAGCGGGTATCGCAGATGCAAGATGGACTAAAAGTAGAAAGCAACTCATAATTGATAGTAGGGTTTTATCAACAAGATTATTGTATAAGGCAATTGAGGATACTAAAGCTCCTGTTAAAACAATTATATCTGCATCAGCAGTAGGGTTTTACGGTGATCGTGCGGATGAGATATTAAACGAAAATAGTGCTAATGGTACTGGTTTTCTTGCCGAATGCTGTCAACAGTGGGAAAATGCTGTTGATCAGGGGCTTAAATTTGGAGTTAGATTGGTAAAATTTAGAATTGGTTTGGTTCTATCAAAGCAAGGAGGGGCTTTAGCTAAACTTGAAACTCCTGTAAGTTTATTTTTAGGAGCACCTCTGGGCTCCGGAAAACAATGGATGCCATGGATTCATGTTACAGACCTCCTTGCTGTATTTGAAAAAGCCATCGAAAATTCAAAACTAGTTGGTACTTATAATGCCTGCAGCCCAATTCCAGTAACTAATCTTGAATTTACAAAGATTTTAGCAAAAACTCTTTATCGTCCTGTTTGGCCTATTAACGTTCCTGAATTTGTATTGAAGGCAGTATTAGGTGAAATGAGTGATGTCATATTAATAAGCAACCATACCTCATCTCAAAAGCTAATTAATTCTGGCTTCAAGTTCAGGTATGCCGGATTAGATGAAGCTTTAAAAGAGATCTATTCACATTAACTATAATTTTATCTTGATATTAATGAAAAAAGAAGTTAGTATTTTCTGGTTTAGACGTGATTTAAGATTATTTGATAATAATGCCTTATTTAATGCATTAACAGGTAAATACCCAGTTCTTCCGATCTTCATATTTGACCCTGATATTCTCGATAAACTTTCAGATCAAAAAGACAAAAGAGTTAAATTCATACATCAAACTTTAGAACAATTAAATAATAACCTCAAGCCAAGTGGTTCATCAATTTATATACTTCATGAAAATGTCGAAAAGGCTTTTGATAAACTCACTGAAGAGTATTCAGTAAAAGAGGTTTATGTAAATCATGATTATGAACCATATGCCATCAATCGCGATTTGACAATTAAAGCTCTATTAGAATCTAAAAATATCACTTTTAAGACATTCAAGGATCAGGTGATATTTGAAAAATCAGAAGTAATGAAATCAGATGGTACTCCTTACACTATTTTTACACCTTATTCAAGAAAATGGAAAGAGAAGTTTTATCAGCAAACACTAAACAATTTTCCATCTGAATTACATTTTTCATCATTTTATAAATGCGAAGGGTTTTTAATTCCCTCATTAAATGAATTAGGTTTTGAAAATACAAGCCTAGATTTACCAGAACCTATTATAACAGAAGAAAGGATTAGGAATTATCAGGAAACCCGTAACCTTCCATCTGTAGAAGGAACCTCACAAATAAGCGTTCAATTACGGTTTGGAACTGTAAGTGTCCGGCATCTTGTTAAACTAGCTTTAAAATGGAATGAGCAATGGTTAAATGAATTGATTTGGCGTGAGTTTTTCATGATGATTCTTTTTCAATTTCCAAATGTGATTTCTGAAAGTTTTAAAAAGAAATACGATAAAATACAGTGGAGAAATAATGAAAAGGAATTTGAGGCTTGGTGTAAGGGTGAAACCGGCTACCCGATAGTTGATGCCGGTATGCGTCAATTAAATGAAACGGGCCTAATGCACAATCGAGTCCGAATGATTACTGCAGGATTTTTATGTAAGCATCTTTTAATTGACTGGCGCTGGGGTGAAGCCTATTTTGCTCAAAAACTTTTAGATTATGAACTTTCATCGAACAACGGAAACTGGCAATGGGCTGCCGGAAGCGGTTGTGATTCAGCTCCTTATTTTAGAATATTTAATCCAACTGCTCAAACCCTCAAATTTGACCCTAAATTAAAATATATCAAAACCTGGATTAAAGATTTTAGAGTTGATTATTTGCTTCCTGTAGTTGATCATGAATTTGGTAGAAAAAGAGCTCTTGAAGTTTATAAAAAAGCTGTTAATGAATAATTTAAATATGTTTTAAGCGTATCCTGGTATAGTTTTTTTTGAAAAATAACAATAGGTTTTCATACATTTTTCAGGTGTGATTATTTTTCCAAAAAACCCATTTAAACCGTGAAAATTATTAACTTCGCAATCAATGAATTTCATTAAATTTTTCCAAGTAATTGACTTGTTTAAAAATTTAAATTATTAATCAGAACTGAAGTGTAACATGGCTGAAGATACAGAAAACGATAATCTAGTACCACAGAACGATAGGATAATTCCAATAAATATTGAAGAGGAAATGAAATCTGCATACATCGATTATTCGATGTCTGTAATTGTTTCCCGTGCTTTACCTGATGTAAGAGATGGACTTAAGCCTGTACACAGAAGAGTATTGTATGGTATGCTAGATCTTGGTGTGACTAGTACCAAACCTCATAAAAAATCTGCCCGTATTGTTGGTGATGTATTAGGTAAATATCATCCACATGGTGATTCTTCAGTTTATTTTGCCATGGTTCGTATGGCTCAGGATTGGAGTTTAAGATATCCAATGGTTGATGGGCAGGGAAACTTTGGTTCTATTGATGGTGATTCACCAGCAGCAATGCGTTATACTGAGGCTCGTTTGAAAAAAATTGCTGAAGAAATGCTTGCTGATATCAACAAAGAAACAGTTGATTTTCAATTAAACTTTGATGATACTCTTGAGGAACCAACTGTATTGCCATCTAGAATTCCAAATTTACTTGTAAATGGAGCTTCCGGTATTGCAGTAGGCATGGCTACTAATATGCCACCTCATAATTTAACGGAAGTGGTCAATGCAACCATTGCTTATATTGAAAATAATGAGGTAACGGTAGCTGATTTGATGCACTATGTAAAAGCTCCAGATTTTCCAACTGGCGGTATTATTTATGGTTATACTGGAGTGCAGGAAGCATTTGAAACAGGTAGAGGCAGAATTGTTATGCGTGCCAAAGCTGAGATCGAATTATATAAAGGAGAACGTGAACGAATTATTGTAAATGAAATTCCGTATCAGGTTAACAAGGCTAATATGATCGAGCAAACAGCTGGTCTTGTTAATGATAAAAAAATTGAAGGGATTAGTGAGATAAGGGATGAGTCAGATAGGGATGGTATGCGTATTGTTTATGAGATTAAACGTGATGCTAATGCCTCAGTTGTTTTAAATAATCTGTTTAAATATACAGCACTTCAAACCTCATTTAGCGTAAACAATATTGCCTTGGTGAATGGTCGCCCGATGATGTTAAATTTAAAGGATTTAATCAGGCACTTTGTTGACCATCGCCATGAAGTAGTTGTACGAAGAACAAAATTTGATCTTGCCGAGGCAGAAAAAAGAGCACACATTCTAGAAGGTTTATTAATTGCCCTAGATCACCTGGATGAGGTTATAAAATTAATTCGTGCATCTAATAGTCCAGAAGATGCCCGTGTTGGATTAATGGATAGTTTCAGCCTATCTGATATACAGGCTAGAGCAATTTTGGACATGACATTACGCCGTTTAACAGGTCTTGAACGCGATAAGATCAAAGAAGAATATGCTGAATTAATGAAGACCATTGATTATTTGAATTCAATCCTTGCAGACGAAGTGCTTCGTATGCAGATCATAAAGGATGAACTCACAGAAATAAGAGACAAATTCGGGGATGAACGCCGTACATCTATTACCCATTCTGCAGAAGATATGCGTATGGAGGATTTTATTGTGGATGAAGAGGTTGTAATTACTATCTCTCATGAAGGATATATCAAACGTACCGCACTGACAGAATACCGTAAACAGGGCAGAGGTGGAAAAGGTTCTATGGGTTCTCAGTCTAGAGACAAGGACTTTATTGAGCATATGCTAATTGCCACTAACCATAATTATATGCTTTTCTTTACTGAAACAGGAAAATGTTTCTGGTTAAGAGTATTCGAAATTCCTGAAGGAACCAGAACCAGCAAGGGGCGTGCAATTCAAAACGTGATTAATATCCCTAAAGAGGAAAATATCAAGGCATATATTAAAGTAGTTAACCTGAAAGATCAGGAATACCTTGAGAATAACTTTATTATTATGTGTACCAAAAAAGGTACTATTAAAAAGACTTCATTGGAGGCTTATTCTCGTCCAAGAGCAAATGGTATCAACGCCATAAATATTAATGAAGGCGACCAGCTTTTAGAAGCTTGTATGACTAATGGCCAAAGTGAAATAGTTATGGCTTTACGTTCTGGTAGAGCTATTCGCTTTAATGAGTCTACGGTAAGGCCAATGGGACGTACAGCAACTGGTGTTCGTGGCGTAACCTTAGCTAATGATAAAGATGAAGTAGTTGGAATGATCGCTATCAATAATCCGGATGTTACCGTTTTGGTAGTGTCAGAAAATGGTTATGGTAAGCGTACTGATATCGAAGATTATCGTGTTACTAATAGGGGTGGAAAAGGTGTAAAAACTATTAATGTAACTGATAAAACCGGTGAACTTGTTGCTATTAAAGATGTTACTGATAATGATGATCTCATGATTATTAATAAATCAGGAATCGTGATTAGAATAGGAGTGAGTGATCTTCGCGTAATGGGAAGAGCAACTCAGGGTGTAAGGTTAATTACTTTAAAAGGAGATGATTCTATCGCATCTATTGCTAAAGTTGAGCACGAAGATGAAGACGATGAAATAACTGAAGATGACACTGTAGAAGGCACTGTAGAAGGCACTGAAACTGAAGATCAGACTCCTGAAACTGAATAATTTCTTATGAATAAGGTATTCATACTTCTTATAAGTAGTTTTTTTCTGACCTATGCAACAGCAGGGGCTCAAACTCTTATTACTAAAGAAGCTATGAATAGTTTTGCTCAATATTCATCAAGCAAGGATATAAAAAAGCTTGAAAATGCTAGAAAACTAATTGATAATGGTTATAAAACCAAGGCAGATTCAATAGCATTTAGAAATAATTTGATTAGAAGTCTTGTTTATTCTACACTTGCAAGAGTAGATTCAAATCTTAAATATTCGTATAAGAAAGATCCGGTTGAAGAGGTTTTATTTTCAATGAAATTTGTATACGGAACTAAATTTGAAAAGGAATCACGTGATCGTATCACTTATATTGAAGCTCAGCTTAAACAAACTTATTTATTTCGAGCCAATAATTCATTCAAAAACAGAAAATATACTGATGCCTTAAAGTACTTCAGCATTTTAGATTCAATTGATAAGACAAATATTTCTATAACTCACAATTTGGCGCTGCTTTGTCAGGAACTCGGTTATTTTCAAAGATCCGTAGGTTATTACGAAAAATTAATTGTAAGTAGACCAAGGCCAGAATATTTTATGGTTGCAGCAAATCTATACGAATCATTAAACGATGAAACTAATACAGTACGAATTTTAAGTGCTGGTAGCAATGCATTTCCAGGCAACAGAGATATTTTATTTAAACTTTTAAATATTCTGTTGAATAGGAGTGAATATGCTGAAATTGTAAAATTTACAAATCAAGCTCTTAAATTAGATGAAAATAATATTAATTTGAATTATTTGGCAGGGTTTTCTAATGAGATGTCAGGTAATATAGTTAAAGCTGAAGAATATTATAAATTCATTATTAATATAAACCCGAACAATTATGAAGCTAATTATGCGCTAGGATTACTTTATTTAAATTCATATTTGAAAGATAAGAAGCAAAGTGGGATTAGGTATGTTGCAAAATATTACTTGACCAAAGCAAATGAAATTGACCCATATGAATTAAAATCACTAACTTCTTTATCCATATTTTATAAGCATACCGGAGAGATAACAGAATTACAAAAAATCAATAATAGAATAAACCAACTAAAATTAAATTAGAATAACATGAAAATTAAATCTTTCATTTTAGCAGCTGTGTTTTCAGCATCTTCATTAATAACTTTTGCACAAAAGGGAGAAGTAACAAGCGCTAAAAGTAATTATGAAAAATTTCTTGGATTTAAGGATGCAAACTCATTATTGTTAGCAATACCTAATCTGAAATTGGCAAAAACCTCTATAGATAAAGCAGTAGTACATGCAAAAACTATGGAAGATCCAGGAGCATGGACTTATAAAGCTCTGATTTATGGTGAAATGGCATTATTGGATAGCATTCCAGCTACTTCAAAACCATTGATTGAAGAAGCTAAGGTTGCTCATAAAAAGGCTATTGAATTAGATAAAGCAGGTGAGAACAAAGCTATTCTTGATAATGCGAATGGCACACTATTTAGCCAATATGAATTAAATCAAGGTGTAAAGGCATATCAGACTAACAATTTTGAAGATGCTTATTCTTCATTTAGTAACGCTTTGGCCTTTCGTCCAGGTGATACTACTATTACCTATTATGCTGGTTTGTCAGCTATAAATGCTAAAAACTATAAAGGAGGGATTCAACAGTATGAGAATTTGATTAAAACTAATTTTTCTGCTAATATTCAAATTTATCTTGATCTATCTAGGTTATATACTATGGAAGGTGATACGGCTAAAGCAATTACTATTGCAGCTGAAGGGGCTACAAAATACAATGATAGCCAATTAGCTACCCAAGAAATTGAACTTAGTTTAATGTCAGGTAAACAAAAAGAAGTAATCTCTAAAATTACCGATCAGGCTAAAAAGAATCCTACCAATAAACTTTATCCTTATTATTTGGGTATAGCTTATAGTACTCTAGGAGAAAATCTTAAAGCGGAAGAATCATATCTTCAAGCTATACAGGTAGATCCTAACTTTGCAGATGCCTATATCAATGTGGGCGGAGTATTGTTGAATAAAGGTATTAATCTGTTTAATAATGCAAATAAATTGCCTCAAGATCAGCAAAAAGAATATGATATTATGATTAAGAGTGCTGGTGTTGAATTTGAGAAAGCGTTACCTTACTTAGAAAAAGCTTCCGTTTTAGATCCAAAATCGCGTATCGCACTTGATAATTTAAAGACTTATTATATAATTAAAAGGAACCAGGCGAAGGTAGATGAGTTAACTGCTAAGATTGCAGCATTGCAATAGTCGTTATTATTTATTTATTGAAAGGCTAAATAGGGTATACCTGTTTAGCCTTTTTTATTATTATAATCGTTAAGATAGTATATACTATAATTATCAATTTAACATAATATTAATTATAAGACACATAAAATTGAATCTATATTATATTTAAGATATGAGAATACATTGATCTACCAGTGAATACTCTTAACAGATTAAAGAAATAATTAATCTATACCTATATAATAGCTAATTATGTATCTTTTTTTAAAGTTTAGTTTAATATTTATTGAATAATTATATTTTTTTGTTTTCAATCTAATTATGTACATTTGCGGATTATATATTTAAAATTAAAACAATGTCAGAAGGTACAGTAAAATTTTTTAATGAAACTAAAGGGTTCGGATTCATCGTTCCTGCAGATGGTAGTGAAGATGTATTTGTTCATTCATCTGGTCTAATTGATCAAATTCGTGAAAACGATAAGGTTGAGTATGAAGTTGAGCGTGGCAAAAAAGGCCTTAACGCTGTTAATGTGAAAGTTGTTTATTAAATCAACATAAATCATTGAACAAGAAAAGCATGTCGTAAGTCATGCTTTTCTTGTTTATACCTATTTCTAAAATAATTAAAATATATTCATATTCAATCTATTTGAGTATCTTCAATTATTATATAATTAAAAAACAAAGCAATGCAATCAGGTACAGTAAAATTTTTTAACGAAACAAAAGGGTTTGGATTTATCGTCCCTTCAAATGGTGATTCAGAAATTTTCGTTCATTCATCAGGTTTAATCGACAGAATTCGTGAGAACGACAGTGTTGAATACGAAGTAGAGAACGGTAAAAAAGGTCTAAATGCCGTTAATGTGAAAGTTGTTGGATAATCAACATAAATCATTTGAACAAAGAAAAGCATACCTTATTGGTATGCTTTTCTTATTTAAAAACAAATAATCTTATAAGAAATCATTTGCCAGATTGGCCAGTTCACTTCGCTCTCCTTTTTGAAGAGTTATGTGAGCATAAAGTGGATGATTTTTAGCTTTGTCTATCAAATATGACAAACCATTACTCTCTGCATCTAAATATGGAGTATCAATTTGGTAGATATCACCGGTAAATACTATTTTAGTTTCTTCTCCGGCTCTAGAAATAATAGTTTTAATTTCATGAGGAGTAAGGTTCTGAGCTTCATCAACAATAAAAAATATCTTGGTTAAAGTCCTGCCTCTGATATATGTTAATGGAGTTATTGATATTTTCTCAGTAGATACCAGTTCATCAATTTTAGCTTGTCCCTTTTCATCATCCCCAAGTTGATCCTTTATAAATTTAAGGTTATCCCATATTGGAGCCATGTAAGGATCAATCTTCGATTTAATATCTCCAGGTAAAAATCCAATATCTTTATTGCTTAATGGTACTATGGGTCTAGTGACAAAGATCTGCCTATAGTTCTTTCTTTGTTCGAGTGCACTGGCCAATGCCAGCAGGGTTTTACCGGTTCCTGCGTTACCTTGTATGGTAACAAGTTTAATTGCTGGATTTAATAACGCATGAATTGCAAATGCCTGCTCCGGATTTCTTGGCTCAATATTGGATACCGCCTGATTTGGTATGTATCTGAATTCTGAAGTCTTATAATCATAATAGGCACCAACAGTCATATTTTTACCATTGAGTATATAGAAATTATTATCCTGAATGATTTTTATACCGATAGACGAAATTGGTAAAACCTTCTTTTTTATCAAATCATCCAACAATTTATTGGGTACTTTATGAATTATTGTTTTACCTGTGTAGAGTTCTTCTACATTTTTTATCTTTCCTGTCTGATAATCTTCAGAAAAAAGATTTAGTGCTTTTGCTTTTAGTCTAAGACAAATATCTTTTGAAACAAGAATGATTTTTTTTGTGGGATATTGTTCCTGCAGACTCAATGCCGCATTTAATATTCTATGATCAAATTTTCCTTCCCCAAAGATTTTCTCTGCATTGGTTATACCTGGAATATCATCCATAACCACTTTGAAATTGCCTCTACCTTTCCCTTTTAATGGTAGCCACTTATTGATAAGGCTATTCTTGGATAATTCGTCCATGAGCCGTATAAAGCTTCTTGCCTCATAATTTCGGGTATCGTTTCCGCTTTTTAAATTATCTAATTCTTCAAGTACCTGGATAGGGATGGCTACATCATGCTCTTTAAAGTTCTGTAATGCATCGTGGTCATAAAGAATAACGGATGTGTCCAGAACAAAGATTTTACCTTTGTAATCCATTGAGTAGTCTTTTTTCATTTGATGTAAAATTAAAGAAAATCGATGGAAGGATTAAACGAAAACAGGAAAATGTATAAAAAAAACGGAGACCTTACTCTTGCGATTGGGATCTCCGTTTCAAATTTTAGCAACCGTAATTGCTAAAATTATTAAGCCTTATTTACTTTAATCGGTTCATCTCTTCAGTTTTTTCAAACTTTTAGTATCCGAAGCCTTTTACTTTCTCATTGCATCCGTTCCGTAGAATGTTTACAATATAGGTAATGCCCGTCTTTTGGATTTTTTTTTCCAGCCATGATCTCACGATCTTCGGTCTGAATTGAAAATTAAATTATCCAGAATCTTATGAAGCCCGAGAGCTTCAGATTTAAGGATATTGTTTCAGGCTATCAAAGTACTATTTACTTAACACATTAAATGTAAGGTGAAAACAAGCTGTAGGCAAGAAAAAAACAACTTTATTACACACATTTTTTTCACATGATTTAAGGGATTATTAACATTAATCAATTTCATAATACATTGATTTACAATAAATAATGACTTATTTTTTGTTTATTAACAAATATGTTTTATTAATAATATTAACAATTGTACCGAATATCATTTTTTGCGTTAGCTAAAAAAAAACTATTTTCTGCTTTATTTGTTGCATTTCTATTCTAAAATGAGCCTAGTTTAACAAAGCATAATTTCAGAATAAGTATTTTTACAGGGAATATTTGTACTATTCAATGTAAAATGAAACAATCCAGAGAAATAAAGACCTTTTTTTTTAGTCAATACTTTTCTGATGGCCTCAGAATCACTTTTGGGGTACTTCTCCCCTCTCTTATTTTTTATCATCTAGACTTATTATCGATTGGTTTAACCATTTCTTTAGGGGCAGTTTGCACAAGTATAGCAGATAACCAAGGTCCAATTAATCATAAACGAAATGGAATGCTCTTTTGCACCTTTTTCGTTTTATGCACCGTTCTATTAACGGGTCTGATCAATAATTATCCAATTCTTATTGGAATTGAAATACTTCTGTTATCTTTTTTCTTTTCCATGTTTTCAGTATATGGAAACAGAGCTTCATCAATAGGTACTGCTGCTTTGTTGATCATGATACTTACAATTGATAAAGATGTAATTAAATATAATGGCGTCTGGGGCCATGCATTATTTATTCTTACTGGTGGTATTTGGTATATGCTTTTAAGTATTTCCTTATCTCAAATATGGCCATATCGGTTAACTCAGCAGGCATTAGGTGAATGTATCAAGGATTTATCTGTCTATGTGAAGTTAAAGGCAGAATTTTATAACACAGAAAGTGATTTTGATCAAAATTATAAATTGCTTATTTCTCAACAAGTACTAAGCCATGAACACCAAGATTCCTTAAGAGAACTTCTTTTTAAAACGAGATTGATGGTCAAGGAGTCAACACAAGAAGGCAGACTTTTAATACTTGTTTTTGTAGATATTGTTGACCTATTTGAACAAACCATGGCCACACCTTATGATTATCAGGTCATTCGAGATACATATGGCAAAACTGAGTCCCTGAAAGAGTTCCATAAAATAATATTAAATCTTTCTGAAGAAATTGAAAATCTTAGTTATTACATTATTAGTAATGAAAAACCTATTAGGCTTAATGATTTTAAACCACAGCTTGAAAATCTAAAAACAAGTATTGACGAGGTTGAAGATCTTGGAATTAATGGCCTTGTATTGAAAAAAATTCTAATCAATGTAAGAAATATGATTAGCCGGGTTGAAAAAGTTTATAATTATTTCAATCAAAAACAGCTTTCAGGTCAGAGCGATGTGGATTATAGCAAATTTGTTTCACATGAAGACTTTGATTTTCAAAAAATCAAACAGAATTTAAGTCCAAAATCATCTATTTTTCGTCATTCAGTTCGGGTTTCCTTGATGCTTCTACTTGGATTTTTAGTTTCAAAACTACTTCCAATTGGGCATCACAGTTACTGGATCCTTTTAACCATTCTGGTTATCTTAAAACCTGCCTATAGTCTTACCAGGCAACGAAATGCAGAACGCCTTGTTGGAACTTTTATTGGAGGTATTGCAGGGGCATTGATTTTAATTTATGTGAAAGATCAGTCGGTTTTGTTTGTTTTTCTACTGTTATTTATGGTAGGAACCTATAGTTCCCAGCGCTTAAACTATACAATAAGTGTTCTTTTTATGACCCCTTATATTTTGATTTTGTTTAGTTTTTTAGGTGCAAACAACCTAAACATTGCAAAAGAACGTATGATAGATACATTAATTGGATCCCTTATCGCCTTCTTTTCAAGTTATGTTGTTTTGCCCAATTGGGAATATTTTCAGTTTAAGAATTTTATGCGTGAGGTATTGATAGCCAATTACCATTACCTACACAATGTTGCTGAAGAATTGTCTGGAAAAAAATTGGATGTGATTTCTTATAAACTGGCCCGTAAAGATGTGTATGTAAGTTCAGCAAACCTGGGAAGTGCATTTCAGCGAATGTTGACTGAACCTAAAA
>Ga0222712_10004547_pt1 | contig 14475 bp, 15 predicted proteins | sample C33_657DmetaG_FD_165043 | JGI IMG/M metagenome (GOLD analysis project Ga0222712, IMG submission 165043) | Estuarine water microbial communities from San Francisco Bay, California, United States - C33_657D | ecosystem: Environmental > Aquatic > Marine > Unclassified | place: USA: California... | reverse complement strand
CCAACAATTTCCTTGGTCACACCATCGGACCATAGGGGGATTCTTGATTTGTCATCAATCTTTGCAGCTCTGCGCTCTTCATCAGCTCGGATTCCTACCCAGCACATATTCTCAATGGCTGAATAGCCTGTATTGCCAAAGATGCCAAGGTCACGCATATATTTGGCCTGGGGTCTGATCTTGAGCTGGGCCGTGCAAATGCGCTTGACGGGTGATGGCAAATAGTTGTTTTTTCTGATTAGCTCTTCAAATGGCTCACCATTTCTGCTGGCTGATTCATAGTCCACCACGGCATAGCCCTGGTCGTTATTCCTGTATTCGATCCAATGAATCTTGACATTCCAGCGTGTCTCGCATTCATGGATAAATGCCAAAGTGGCTTCGTCTTCTTTTCCAGTGTTCTGGAAACAGACAATTGCGTCACTTGGCAGGCTCATCTGGTGAGCCTCAAGAATTCGGTAAAGCATATAGGCGCTGGTCCTACCACCAGAAAAACTGATGCAAGTTGGCTCAACGATTTCATACGGGTTTGACATTTTTCTCCTTTTAAATAATCTGACTGACCACATTGAGCTTCTTTAAGACCTTGGCCAAGACTGTATGGTCTAAGCTGGCCTTGATGGTCAATATGTAAATGACGGGGGGAATGCCTGATTTGTTGATATTTTCAACTCGGCTTGAGGCTTGCTCTAGGGCGCTTGTGGACCAAGTGCATTCGACAAAGACAATCGTGTCGGCAGCCGATAGGTCCACACCTTCAGACATGGCGGCAATGTTGCCGATGATGCATTTGGTCTGGCCAGACTGAAAGTCGGCAATGGCTTTGTCGCGCTTGGCCCTTGGGGTATCACCCACCACTGTCACGGGCTTGTGGACCATAAGCAGTTTTTCCAGCTCGGCCACCACATCCTTGTGGTGCGCAAAGACCACCACCGGCTCATTGGACTGGAGCAAGTCATCGATGAATTCACTGGCGGCCTTGACCTTGCGCATCCCTGCCTCGCGCATGATCTCGGCCAGACCCTCAAAGGCCAGCAAGGCATTGGGGTTTGCCATCAAGGCATCGGCATCAAAACTTTGCTCGCGTTTGTCGTTTGGTAGGTCAAAGGTGATCAGGCTGACTTGCGGATCACGATAGTCTTTGAAGATGTTTTCTTTTTTGCGTCTCAGGACATGGGGCTTCATCAGCTCTTTGAGTTCGACCAGGTTAGATGCCCCACTGGTATCCAAGCCCCATGGCGCTGACCACATCTTTGCGTATCTGGCCGCAAAGTCAAACCAGCCGCCTCTGTAGATGCCAAGGCCATGCAAGATGGGCCACAGCTCAATGGGCCGGTTTGGAATGGGCGTGCCACTGAGCGCATAAACATGGTCCACTTTCTTCATGGCCAGCATTGCAGCCTTCGTTCTTTGGGCCTTTGGATTCTTAATCCTGTGGCACTCATCCAAAACTAGGGTGTTATATCTGTCCACATTCGTTTGTGCGTATTGCAAAACGTCGTAGTTAATGATGGTGATATCTGCACTGTTTACCTCTGAAGCCTCGCGTTTTCCATTGACCACATTGACTGAGACGTTTGGCGCCAGCCTAGCAAAGGCAGACTCCCAGACTGTCTTGGCAATGGCTGGGCAGACGATGAGAGCCGGTAGGTTTTCAAGTGCAGCAGCTGCTGTGGGTAGCGTCTTGCCCACCCTTGGCTGGTCGGCCAGTATGGCCCTGCGCCTAGACAGCAAGAAGAGCTTGGCCTCTTGCTGATGGGGGAATAACTGCATTTCGGTTTCCTCGTTTTAAGTTATTTGCATCATATCTGATTTGTGCTAAAGTGCAATTTCTGTTTAACGACAGAAACGTAAAAACCTAAACCCTTAAAAGGATCAAAAATGTCTACACGCGTTGTAACCGGAAAAGTTCGCTTCTCTTATTTCTCAGCATTGACTGCTCGTAAGAATGAGATGAACGGGAAAGAAGAGTTCTCCACTCAAGTGCTTGTCCCAAAGACAGACCTTGACACTGTGGCCCAGTTAAAAGCCGCAGCCAAAGAAGCGCTTGTCGCTAAATTCGGGGACAAAATCCCAAAGACTGTGCGCAATCCCTTGCGTGATGGCGACACTGAGACCAAGTCTGATGGCAGCCCACTTGGCCCAGAGTATGCAGGCCATTACTTTTTCAACACCAAAAGCACCAACAAGCCTGGTGCAGTGGATGCCCATGGCCATGACATTTTGGGCAGCCAAGACATCGTCTCTGGCGACTATGGTCGCGTTTCTTTGAATGCCTATGCCTATGACCAGGCAGGCAATAAGGGCGTGTCGTATGGCCTCAACAACATTATGTTGTTGTCAAAGGGTGACTCGCTTGGTGGTGCAAAGCCTTCAGCGGCATCTGACTTTGGCGTGGTGGCAGGCAAAGGCTCTGCACCAGTGGCCGAGTCAGTCGATAGCGACTGGTGATCTGTCGATCAGTTTCTCAAGGGCCAAGTGCAATTGATTGACTGATGTCCACAGCGGCTCAACACTCCCAGACAGCCACCGGCTCACCTGGGACTGTTGGATGCCAGCCTCATTGCACACCGCAGACATGGTGATCTTGTGAGCCTTGGCCTTTGCCTTGATATCGTGAATTGATTGCATGGTCGCATTCTAATTGCGCTATATGCTAAAAAACAACATGGACAGAATTACTTCTTGCAACATAATTTAATTGTGTCCTAGAATGTTACTACTGCTCAACTTAAACGAAAGAAACCGATGAAACAGAAAATCATTACCACCCTGATCGAATGCGTTTTGGCCATCATTATTTTTGGTGGCATTGGCGTGATGCTGGCTTGGAGGGGTTGAGCCATGAATGAATCAGCTTTTCCATACGCATACTTTGACAAGCAATTGAATCAAACAAGAACTATGTATGGCATGAACTTGCGTGACTACTTTGCGGCCTCGTTTGTGGAATCTGGCCATGTTTTTAAAATCATCTCAGCTGGGAATACGCCAGAATTGGTCGCAGAACAAGCCTATGCAATGGCAGACGCAATGATGAAAGAGAGAGCAAGATGAACTACGGCCCAACACCCCCATGCCCCAAAGACTTGTTCCAGTTTGAGTGCTGCATTGAAGATGTGGACCTTATATGCTTTCTGGAATACAGCCCAGAAGAAAAGGGATCAGTTGATTCTCTTGGCTCACCTTATGAGCCTGACTTTGAAGAGTGCATGACGCTGAATAACGCATACATTGCCGACACTGATGTGGACATTGCCCACATGATCTTGCAAGGGTTTGTGGACCATATTGAATTGACTGCCTTGGCCAAATACAAGGACAACGCGCCATGAAGTTCGGCTCTGTTTGCTCTGGCATTGAGGCGGCCTCTGTGGCGTGGCATCCACTTGGATGGACTGCCGCGTGGCTTTCTGAGATTGAGCCGTTTCCCTGTGCAGTCTTAAAGCACCACTACCCTGATGTCCCCAACCACGGGGACATGACACTATTGCCAGAGAAGATTCTGTCTGGCCAAGTTGAAGCCCCAGACCTGTTCTGTGGCGGCACACCATGCCAAGCCTTCTCTGTGGCTGGTCTTCGCAATTCTCTGGATGATGCCAGAGGCAATCTTTCACTCACATTCGTAGGTATCGCCAATGCAATTGACCATGTTCGATCTATTCGAGGAGATGCTCCAGCAATCGTCTTCTGGGAAAACGTGCCAGGAGTCCTCAACACCAAAGACAATGCCTTCGGCTGCTTTCTTGGAGCGCTTGCCGGTGAAAGTGAGCCGATCACAGCGCCAGGGGAGAGATGGTCAAACGCTGGTTGTGTGTTTGGCCCCCAAAGAACAGTCGCGTGGCGAGTCCTCGATGCCCAATATTTCGGAGTGGCCCAACGCAGGAGACGTGTGTTCGTTGTCGCAAGTGCTAGAGACGACATCAATCCCGCAGAGATTCTTTTTGAGTTCGAGGGCGTGCGCAGGGATACTCCGCAGAGCCGAAAAGAGGGGGAAAGACCTACCGCCAGCACTGAAGACAGCTCTCAAGTCGGTAGCACAGGACTTCAAGGAGTAGAAGACTGCGGCGTGGAGCTGTCTGGCCCGTTATCGGCACGGGACTACAAAGACGCTGGGACTGATGGTATGAACAAGATTTCAGCAAAGATGGTCCCTGTGATTCAAGACTTAGTCGGTGCTTTGGACACTGAATGTGGCGGTAAAAAAATGAATCATCAAACTGTAAATAGTGGCCATATTGTGGCTGCCAGATTGGTTTCCTTTGGCGAGTATTCAATTGATGGAACGGCAAGCGCCATGAAAGCCAGAGACTATAAAGATGCGACTGATCTGGTGGCGCAACCTATTGTTTTAATGGATCAGGGCGGTAGTGTGATGAATGTCCAAACTGATGGCACAGTTGGCACGTTAAGGCGCGAAACCCATGGGCATGAGCCTGTAATTGTTCAACCTACAGTATTCAACATTGCACCTGGCAAAGGCGAGTTAAAGGATGACATCCATGTCACCGATGCCCACATCTCAAAAACCATTGATGCGTCTGGTAGTAATCCTGCCATGCATCAAGGGGGTGCGGCAATTGTTCAAACCATGGCCGTGCGTAGACTAACACCAGTTGAATGCGAACGCCTGCAAGGCTTCCCTGATGGATACACCAATATCCCTTGGCGTAAAGCAGCTGAGTCACCTGATGGGCCAAGGTATAAAGCGCTTGGCAACAGTTGGGCCGTGCCAGTGGTGGCATGGATAGGTCAACGCATACAGGATCAAATCAAATGAACCAAGACCTACCACCGGCCATCGATGCCTGCCTCGACCTGGTCAAAGATTTACTCCACCCAGAAGTCTTTGGCCACGCAATCCCCGATGAAGTCAAAACCCGTGCATTCGTTGTCAAAACAATGCTGGAGCGCTTGAAAGCCCGAATGGAGACCAGCACATGGCCAGAGGCTTAAAACCCCGTGTAGAGCCTGCCATTGAGGCAGCACTACAAAAGAAAGGCAACCTGTCTGATGTGGACTTGGCCAAGCTGTGCTTTTGTGCCAGGAGAAGCGCAGCGCGAATCCTGTTTGACTTGCACCGCCATGGTCTGGTCCACATCTCAGGACACACCAAGGTCCATGCCAATGGCCAGTGGCGGCCTCTGTGGTCTTGGGGTGAGGGCATTGATGCTGAAGCGCCTGGGCCAGTGCCAGGCTCTGAGCGAATTAAAAAGTACCGCGACAAAATGAGTGCAGACGACAAAGACTTTGACGCTGCCAGACGTAGACAGAAAAGACGGGTCGTGAAACGCGACCCACTTGTGGCCGCGTTTTTTGGGTCTTAGTTATTCCTGTGCGCCAATAGCCGCGCCAAATCCCATTTGTTCAGCCTTCTTGCGCAGTGACTGGGCCATCGGCTCAACTTTCATTATGTTGGCCTTGCCCATCATTGTCGCTGCCAACTTGGGGTCAAGCATGGCTTCAACAAGCAATTGCTGAATCTGCTGATCAGGCAATTTATACAAAAAGTCCAATGGGCGTGTCATGGTGCGCAGTGTGGTGTTGTCAGCCATGGACTCGCTAAAGACACGGCCAATCAGATTGCCCATGCTCATGTTCTGGAATGTGTTTGAGCCTGGGGCTTTCACGCCTGGTGCAGTTGCAGCCTGACCACGATTGATCTCATCAATGATGTTGTCTAGTCTGCGCTGTGCAGGCGGTGACAATTGAGTGCCAATTTCTTCTGCTTTGGAGGCCAGTTGTCTGCGCAATGCAGAGGCAGCCAAGACTGGCTCACCCGTCATCAAGTTGGGTTGGCCAGTTGTGACTTTGGACTCAATACCCTGCAACAAGCGCATTTGGTCAATGGCGCTCGATGACTTGCCATATTTCTCCATGTAGTTCTTAAAGCCTGGAGCGCCAGATTCAATGGCGTTGTCAATGACTGGCAATAGGTCTGCAAGTTGGCCTTTGGCCAAACGCAAATTGGCTTGTTCGCCTGCCAACTTGCCAGCCATGGCATCTGTGATGTCTTTTCTGACACTGTACAAAGCCATTGGATCAATAGTCCCAGTCTCAGGGTCAATGCGCTTGGCCAACAAACTGTTGACATAGCCCATTGCCTCATCGACTGATTTGCGTTGGGTTGCAGGGTTGGCCATAATGCCGGAGATGGCATTTGTGATCGGCTCAACGCTTACGGGTTGTTTGTTGGCAAATGCAGACTCACGCATTGGGGCAGTGATGCTGGTGCGTTTGGCTTCAGCGTATGGAATAGAACCAGGCTGAGTCACATCGCCACCACGGCCACCGAGCTTTCTGAATGATTCAAGCAAAGCCTGCTGATTTGCAGATAGCACATTGGGGAATGCACCGGACTGGTCTAATGCTCTGATCGCAGTCTCAGCCGCAGCCAGACCAGGATCACGCGCACCAGCTGCTGTCGTGACACGCACACCTGGCACAAGAGGCTGGGCTTGCTGCAAATTGAGTGCTGCTTGCTCTGGGTTTGTGGCCAGTCGGTTTAAGACATTGCCGACAATGACCTCACGGCCTGTTTGTGTAAATGGCTTAACCATTGCACCAGGGGCTTCTAAGATTTTTTGTGTCGTTGAGAGCTTTGGACCACCTGGGGCGACCATGCCTGCCAACATTGCACCGCCAACTTGGAGCGCTGGGGGCGCGCCACCTTCGCGCAACATTCCACCAGCGCCTGATGCTGTCAGTGCAGCCGCTGTCTGGGCTTTGGGGCTTTGCGCAAAGAATTTAGCAACATCTGAAACTAAGCCTGGCAGTCTTGGGGCGACTTCACCAGCAACACGGGCAACACCGCCAGTGCCATAACCGGCAGTGGCCACATCTTGCATGATGCGCTCTTGGGGTGTTCTAGCCTCTGGAAATCCAATGCCTGTCAATGTCTTTTCAACCGCCTGGCTTTGCGTTGGAATTCTTGTTCCAGCAGCCAAGTTAAAGAAGTTGACCATGGGATCGACCACCATTGGCAACAAGCCACCAGCAGTCAATGCCGCTTGAGCCATGGGGCGAACAGCCATTCCAACTTGACGGCCTAAAGTGTCTGGTGCTTGAGTTGGTGCAGCCACTGGAGGGGGCATTGTCTTTAATATTTCGGTGATCTGATCTTTGGTCATGTCGTCAGGGAAACCGACTGGACCAACACCAATGACATTTACATATTGGGTCATAACTTCACCTTACTGGTAAACATATTGTTTTTTGACTGGGTCCCATGTTGGGACACCAGACATCATTGGCTGCGCAGCAGGCACAGCAGTCGGTGCAGGCGCTAATGGGGTGTAAGGCTCATAAGCCTTGCCGGCAGATTTTTTCATTCCTTCTGTGACTACGCGCCTAGCTTCTGCTTTTTGCGCAATCTTTTCTGGTGAATCACCCACCACTGGGAAATAGGTCGCATATTCTTGTCGCGCCTCATCCACGCCAATGGCAGCACCAGACTCTTTGCGCAGCTTGGCGCGAATCCAGTCTTGTGCAGCTTGGTCAAATTGTTGCGTTTGCACATTTTGGCCACTTCGAGCCAATGCACCACCCACAAATGGGATGGCCTCAAGAGTGCGAGTCCCTGCGCCTGGTTGTGATCCGGCAGGCAAACCACTAATGATGCTTTGAGCCAATTCCATACGCTGGGCAAAGCCAGCAGCATTTGTTTCGCCTTCTGTTGGCTTACCGCCAGAAATGCCTTTGAGTTGTTGGCCACCAGCGCCCATGACTGGCATGGCTTGACCGCCTGGTGCTTTTGGCACATAAGCAAAGCCTTCTGGAGTCTCTCTGATCTCTGTCGCACCACGGGCAAATTCTTGTTGACGCAAGCCAAGACCGCCTTGGGCCACGGCCAAGTTGCCTTGAGCCACTTTCAAGTTGGCAATCTCTGATGGTGTCATTGTCTGGGCAAATGTTTCGCCACCTGTCAATGCTGACTTGTTTACAGCCACAGTTTGACCACCAAGATTCTGCAAGACGACATCGCGCTTTGGACCAAAGCCTTGCATGGTCCTGATATCGCCAGACTCAAACTGCTGGACCATGATGGGCTTGCCTTTAGGATCAGTCACTTCAAACGGCTGGCCAACAACTTTAGCCCGTGGGTTTAAGTCTCTGGCCATGTCCTGATAGCGCTTGGCTTCTTCGCCCTTGCCTCTTGATGCCAAAAGGTCTGCTGCACGTTGATACTGAGCAGCTTTAATCTCAGCATCGCTTGGTGGCTGAATGTTTGCAGCCAGTTCGGCACGGGCCACTTTAGGACCAAATGGACCAGCCTCAGAAACTGGCGCCATCAATGCCTGCTGCTCTGGACTTAATGCAGTTGTTGGTTTAGCAAAAATACCGCCCAATTGGGTTTGCAATTCTTGGGCAGTTTTTGCCTCTTGCAGTTTTTGGCCTAAAAGCAAATCTTGCAAAGAGCTGACACGGGCTTGTTGATAACCTTGCTGGCCAGCCTGCAAAGCTGATCCAAGTGCTTGGCCCATGCTGATAGGCACTGCACTTCGGCCACTGGCCTGCAAGAGTGCACCAGCTGCTGACAGTGCAGCATTACGGCCCAAGAGCTTGCGCTGGTCTTCTGTCAGTAATGCGTCAAGCCCCGTTGGTGTTCCACCACCGCCAAACATATTGCCTAAACTTGCAAAATCAAATTGAGTAGCCATATTTCCACCTTAATCCAATAAACCTCTGAGACGGGTATTGACCACATCGCCTCTGCTCATCATGTTAGTTGATCCAGTATCTGGTGCAAGCAAAGATGCAGCCCTCATGGCCCGTCTCTCTTGACCAGGCTTGATGGCCAGTTCTGCCACCGGAATGCCACTTCGATCTCTTGCCACCGCCACATTGTCAAAGCCTTTGGCTTGATCGTATGCATAGCCAAAGAGCGCCATGCCCACATCTTTCTCAGACCCTTGATCAATGATCCTGATTTTTGCAGGGTCACTGGTGATCACAATGCCTCGGGTTGTCTCAGCCACTGTCAGCCCATCAGGGATGCGAGAGGGCATCGGTGATCCAGGCGTGATCAGGATGGTGTCACGCTTGCTTGATGGATCAAGCAAAGCCATGAGCTGCGCGTCAGCGTAGCGTTGTGGCTCTGGTGTTGGGTTTTGTCTCATGTTAGATCAGCGCAGCCAATGCACCAAGGCCAGCGCCAGTGCCAGCTGTCAGACCAGCTGCACCAGCCAATTGAGACCCAGCCAATGCACCGCCTAATAGGCCAGCACCGACATTCTGGGTGTACGGGGTTGTCGCCACCATGCCAAGATTTGCAGGCTGCGCACCCAGGGAAGACTGGACCACGCCCAGGCGCTGCAAACCAATGTTCCGGATCGCATCCATCTGCTGCTGGTCCAAAGCCTGACGCGCACCGCCAGCGCCCATGACCGCTTGAGCGCCACCAAGACGCAAAGCCTGCTGTTGTGCAGCCAAATTACCAAGCTGGCTTGCACCGCCCAGGCGCAATTGCGCACCTTGCAAGCCTGCTTGCTGATTGGCAATGTCGGCTGCTGATCTTCGGGCAATGTCGGCCTGCTGCATGGCCATTGCCTGGTTAAATGCTTGCTCGTTCAAAGATGTTCCAAGTGTGGCAGCCTGCTTGGCAAACCCTTGGTTAGTCAAAGCCTCGGCCACACCTTGGCGTGATCCACCAAATGCACGGGCTTGTGTGGCACGTTCACCAGTTTGCTGGATGGCAGCGCGTCTTGCAGATTCCAAGTCAGCCAATGCGTTTTCACGCACCATGCTTGTGTATGGGTTCATGTAAGAGCCAATTGAGCCTGGGCCTTGCCCCATGCTCAAATTAGTCTGCTGCGCTGTGATCTGACCAGGCTGATAGACACCACCATAAGCGGCCATTTGGGCTGCCAAGTCTGTGCCACTGATGCCTGGGCCAGCGAGGCCCGTGTTGACCAGAGCTTCCTCGCCTGCCATATACATTGGGTTGTAGCCAGCAAACTGCTGGACCGGCAATGCACCAGCGACCCCTTGGGCCTGCTGAAAGTTGGCTAAGAATGCTTCTTTGATCTGAGGATCAATGGAGCTTGTTGATGTAGTTGTTCCACCTTTTGACATATTGCCACCTTATCCGAGTAAAGACTTTAATTTCTTGGCAGGCACTTTGCCTTCATTGATCATGTCCAGAAGTCCACGGCCATACTTGTTGACTGAAGACTTCTTGATCACATATTCACCCATATCAAGGTTGACAGCGCCATCATCTGGACCAGGTGGATTCATGCCAAACATTAGGCCACCATGGACATAGCCGCCACGGGCCAATCCACCACCATCACCACCATCACCACCATCACCACTGTCCCCGTTATCACCGCCACCACCTGACCCTGGGCCACCAGCATCGCCAGTGCCGCCAATACCTATAGCACCATCAGCGTCACCACTTCCTACACCTACACCGCCATCACCACCACCCTCAATAATGGTTGACCCACCTCGCGCCAAAACATCAGCCTTTGCTGCTGCGTTTGTCAGAAGTCGGTCATACAGCCCTGGGTCATAACCACCCATTGGCGTATTAACAGGTATATTTGCATAAGGGTTTTGAAATGGCTGCATCTGGCCCATGACTTGGGCGTATGGAGAGCCAGTGCCGCCAACAACATTGGGGTTGTATTGAGCGCCAATGGGGATAGATGTGTAATTTTGAAAGTTCTGACCAAATGTGCCTATACCACCCAATCCACCTAAACCGCCAGTTCCTGTGCCAGTTCCTGTGCCAGTTCCTGTGCCAGTTCCTGTGCCAGTTCCTGTGCCAGTTCCTGTGCCAGTTCCTGTTGCAGAATAAAACTTTCCACCAGCGTTGTTTGTAATCCAATTCATATCAGCATCGGACAATCCAAATTTGGATTGCATATCCCCTTTGGTAAATTTATTGGCAGCTGTCAAACGATTAAATTCAGCAATGTTGCCTGATCTATATGCGTTATATAACGCCTCTTCTGCTGCTGTATATGTTCTAGTTTGGCCAATTCCACTGTTAATTGCGCCTCTAATTCCACTAAAAATGCCATCATTATTGCCGCCAGTAAGATTTGTAGTTACAGCTGCCGGTGGTGTGTAAAACTTAACGCCAGAGTTGCTGGCCAAATAAGATATATCAGCATCTGTCAAACCAAAATCAGATTTGATTTGAGCCGCAGTTAATTTGCCTGACTGAATTGCATTATTAGCACCAGCAATATCACCAGATTTAAATGCGTTATAAAGCGCTGTTTGTGCTGGTGTATATGTTCTAGCTGTTTGAGTTTGCGATGTTGTTGCTGTTCTATTGGTATCTAGCAAGCCTGCTTGCCTATCAATTGAATCTAATCTTGCTTTTTCGATAGACCACAATCTGTCAGCTTCAGCCTTTTGCGCTGGCGTTGCAATTGCATTAAATGCTTGTGATGTAGAGTCTGTTCCACCTCTAGCGCGCAATTCACCAAAACTTTGCAGCGCTGTTGGATTGTTAATGTCAAAGCCTGGTGAATATGCAGTTAGCGCCACTGGCCTGCCACTGGCATCTTGCACATATTGCCCTGGTCTAGTTGTATCCACTCTGGCCATGTTCTGAGCAGAGTATGGATTGGCCGCATTAGCCGCATCCACCACCATTTGTGGCGATACTTGACCAGGGCGAGATGTGGCAATGTAATCGGCAGCGTCATACTGACCTTGAGCATTAAAGCCTGGGATGGTGTCGTATGCAGCATTCAATTGCGCATCAGTCAAACCATAGGTAGCTTTGGCATAAGCATTCAAGGCATCCTGAGATGTGCCAGGTCGTGCCGCTAATTCTGCTGCTAGGGCAGCGTTAATTTGTGCTTGTGTGTATGCCATTATTTTTCCCCTAAAGTTCCTTTGCCATTACAGACCACTGTGGGCTGTAACCTTCGTCTTTCAAAAATGTCTTGGCCCAGCCTCTGCGGCCTGCCAAGGTCACTCTGGTGCAGCCAATAGACTTGCCCCAGGATTCGATCAATGGTCTCATCCTTGAGAGTTCATCTAGGTCGCCACCAGCCAAGAAATAGTGCAAATTCTTTAGCCTGGGATAGACAATGATCTCTGTCAATACCACCGAGTCCTTGGCCGGCCACAGCTGTAATCTGTGATCCTCGACCATCTCAGCGACATCGTCAAAATTGTGTGTGCCTCCACTGTATTCTAATGCCGCCTCCACATGGTGGCGCAGTCTTTCCAGTTGTTCTTGGTCACTCATCGCTTGCCGCCAGCCACCGCCTCCAGCCTCATCACTCCCACCCGCCAGTCGGCCAATACCGCACCAGTCACCACCATATTGACTTGGCGGCCAGAAAACCTCACTGAAGTTGGGTTGGCTGCCGTGTAGGGTCCAAATGTGGATTGTGTGCCAGTGGGGTAAAGACGGGTCTTGAATGACACCACCGCCTCACCCAAAGTTTGTTCATCTGGCACAACTTGGCGCACGTTCATAATGTTGTCGCCATTGCCCAATTGGACTGGCCCAGACTCAGCAAACAAGGTTGATCCATCATAGTTGTAGCCCACCTCATGCTCGTACACCAAGCCAGACGGGTTGACCATCAATGGGTATGTGAAGACTCCGGCATCGACACCGGCAGTTCTGGCCAGCGTGCCAATGGACCAGTGGTTTTCTCGGTAGTTGAAAGTGACATAACTGTCATTCTCGTTGCTTCCACCGCTTGGATAAAACCACCAGATTTCACCAAATTCAGAATTGTGGACCGCATAAACTTTGGACTTTTGACCATAGTTGATGTTTGTGAAAATGTAGTCAGACACATCGCAAGGCAGTGGCTTGACATATCCGTCATAAATCCAAAAGCCGCTGCTAGACATCCAAATGGCAGCAGTGTCAATGGCCGCCACAGACTGGGCCGAAATCAGGCCGCAGCCGCTTCCAGCCTTCTCAAACCCGTAAACAAATGGTGCGCCAACATAGTTTGCTGTGTGGACATCGACATCGGTAAACAATAGATTGACACCCTTGACGCGCTTGCCAGCAAGCAAGCTGCCAGGGGTTGTTAGCTCATAGTCCCCTGCCTGGTTGTCGCCTGCTGGTGTCCAAAGGGTATTGTTTTCTTGGTCGCACCACTGGACTTTCCTTGGATTGCCACCCGCGCCAAGTGCAAACAAAAACCTCTCAGCAGTCACCATGATGGCCTTGTTGCTGGTTGGCGCATTGGTAATGACCGCAGCCAATGTGGGTGTCGTGAAACCCAATTGCCACTCATAAATCTTGCCGTCATGGTTGCTGCAAGCAATCAGGTATTCGCCCCAAGTGTCCAAGCTCCAAGTTGTTGCCGGAATGATTGAGCCAGTGTCTGGCCGTGCCACGCCATAAGCAAAGTTGCCATAGGTGCTGTAGCCGTAGCCTGTGCTGACTTGCGCACTGGCATAGCCCACACTGAAACTTGTTGGCGTGATGTCTTTGAGTGTCCCGGCCTCGTTCATCGCAAACAACTTGGAATGTGTGCCAAGGGCAATAAAGCGGCTGGCGCTGTTATCGCGCCAAGTGATGATGCCCCTGCATGAACCCGTGACAGCTGATGCCGATCTGGTGCGCCACCCCAGCACTGGTCTTAAAGTGTTTTCGTACCAACGCACCAGGCTGGCATCGTGCCAGCGCCCAGCAGCTTGATACTCTGTGCCATTTCGGTAAACACCTGGGGGTAGTTTGATGGGTATGTACATGGCTAAATTGTAGGTAAATTTGAAACAAAAGACACAGTGGCAATGACTGATGGCACTGCTGGCCGTGTCGGGCTTGTGCCAGCAGCAAAATGCTCTAAGCTCACAGCGACATTGCCAACTTTGTACATAATTTCAACATAGTCGCCTGCATTCAATTCAACAAACAAATTTAAAGCCGCAATCAAATGGCTGGGATCACCCGTGCTTTTTCGTGCAGGCGGGTGAAACCGGCTGTTTGAGTTGTCGATGTTTGTGCCATTTTTACGAAACCAGATGTCCACATCATGGGAATCGTTGTCGGTGTTTTTGAGTTGAATTGAAAACTGGATGTTAAAAATGCCAGAGTCTGCGACATTCAGTCTTGAGCTATTTGACAGCGTGACCCCGTTGGAAATGTCTGTGGTGTTGAATGTGACCGCATAGGCCGTGGTGGTGCTTGCCGCTGCCTGGTCAGTGCTGTCGTGAAATGCACCATGGGGGGTGTTTAAGAACTTACCCCCCCTTGGTCCAAACAAAGCACCCAATGTGCTGATCAGCTTTCTGAAATAAACATTCAATGCCCCATTGTTTTCGGCAAACACTCGCCTGTCATACGTCTCTGGGGTAAAGCCCAGAGAGGGAATGGATGGGACTTCGAGTTGTTGTTTGACGTTGGCCATAGGGTAATTATGTCAGGACAGACAGCGCGTGGTTGATATGCTTGATCCGGTCATCAAGGCCAATAAACCCGCCATTGATCTTTTTGGTCATGGTTTTATAGTCTTGACTATCCGCATACTG
>Ga0222712_10004546_pt1 | contig 14478 bp, 11 predicted proteins | sample C33_657DmetaG_FD_165043 | JGI IMG/M metagenome (GOLD analysis project Ga0222712, IMG submission 165043) | Estuarine water microbial communities from San Francisco Bay, California, United States - C33_657D | ecosystem: Environmental > Aquatic > Marine > Unclassified | place: USA: California... | reverse complement strand
CGGATATCCTTGAGCTGCTTCCAGACTTCGGCGGGCGAGGCTTGGATGATGACTTCGGAAGTGACGACGTCCTCGAGCGGAGTCGGGGGCGTGAAACTTTCGCCGACGGCACAGACGATGACCGTCAACCAGGCGGCCGAGTGCACGCGAAGATTGGCCGAGGGGTCGGTCAGGTAGGCCAGCCAGTAGCCCAACATGGCTCCGATGACCGCCAGGAGGGCGACCGCCGGCGTCACCATCACCATGCAGATGATGCCTTCCATGGCGGCGAAGCCCAGGATGGTGAGGATCGCGCTCAAGGTCAGGAACGCCGCGCCGATGCTTTGGCCTTGGGTGCGGCCGGCGCGTCCGGAGAGGAAGCCCGCGATCGCGGCGGTGACCAGCGGCAGTACGAAGAGCAAGGAGAGGCTCAGGTATTGAGTTTCATGCCGCGGGATGAGGAGCAGTTTCTTTTCCGCCAGCGCCGTCAGGCCGAAAATCATGGTCCAGCAGAGCAGCGCCGGGATCGCGAGCTGGCCGGCGAGCCGCTCGGCCGTACCGGCCTGCGCACCTTCCGCATCATCTTTGGCCACGCCAAGCCAGAGTGCCACGCCTAAGCCCAAGAGTGGCACGCAGCTCAGCAGGGCCCAGAGGGCCGGGAAGTCCGAGCGCACGCGCGCTGCGCGCAGGTACGCGAGCCAACCTGTCAGCAACAACGCGATGACGGCGACGCCAATGACGATGAGGTTGTAAGGGTTGTAGGGTGCCGAGAGGGCGATGTCTCCGCTAACGACATTACTGGCGGGATCCCAGAGCGCGGGGGTGATGCGGACGACCAGGAGCGAGTTGAGCAGGAACGCCAGGGGCAGGCCCGTGAATAGGTACTTGATGCGGCTCGGGCCGTTGGGCGGCGTTTGGGCGGACGCGTTCATGCGTCCAGCGTCTCGAACCTGGACCCGCAGGCAAGCCCCTCCTTGCGGCCCTCCCGGCCTATTAGTCGGCATTCCCAGGGGTCATTTAATACTTATGACAAGAATGTTGGACGGTTTTCGCCACCGCCTCTTCTGGGTGCCCTTGCCCAAAGTTTCAACGCGGGGGCACTTTTACTTTTTCAAAGGGGTTGAGGTGAGGGGGCTTCGCGGTAGGTTTCGGGGACACCCATGCGTCGCCCCTTCGCCTTTCTGTCTCTGCTGGCCTTGGCCTCCTGGCCTTGGCTCGCGCCGGCCCAGGTCGTCGCTGCCAGCAAGCCGAACATCATCTACATCCTCGCCGACGACCTCGGATATGCGGAGCTGTCGTGCAATGGGGGCGACGCGTACAAGACCCCGAACATCGACGCCTTGGCCGCGGGTGGGGTCCGTTTCACGCGCTTCTTGACCGCGCCGTTGTGTGGGCCCTCGCGCGCCCTCATACTCACCGGCCGCTACGCCTTCCGGACAGGCGCGACGAACCAAGACGCGTGCGCCAACCTCGTCCGCACCGGCGCCAAGGCGGAAGTGATGATCCCGACCCTGCTCAAGAAGGCCGGCTACGCCACGGCGATGATCGGCAAGTGGGGCCAGCTGAGCCCCTCGGGGACCTCCGCGGAGTGGGGCTTTGACTATAACTTATATTACCGTGGGAGCGGGATCTACTGGAACAGCAACGTCGTCAAGGGCATGACGCGCGACGGTGCCGTCCGCGGCAATCCCGACACCTATGTCGTGAACGGCAAGACCATGCAGCTGGGCGACAAGCAATACATGCCCGACCTCCTGCATCGCCACGTGGTCGACTTCATCGAAGCCCACCAAAAGCAGCCGTTCTTCGTCTATTACTCGTTGTCGCATGTCCATGGCGAAATCCTGCCGACGCCCGACAGCGCACCGGGCAAGGACGGCGCGAAGAGCGAAGAGCGCGCCGTTGAACTCTTTCGGGATAACGTGGTCTACATGGATAAGCTGGTCGGTCAGCTCGTCGCGGAACTCGATCGCCTGAAGCTGCGTGATAACACCTTGATCGTTTTCATGGGCGACAACGGGACGGCCAAGCCGCAGGCGGAGCGCGCGACGATTGGGGGGAAGCGTCTGGAAGGGGAGAAGGGTTCCATGAAAGAAGGGGGCGGTCTCGTGCCGTTCTTGATGAATTTGCGCGGGGTTGCCGCGGCCGGAAAGGTTAACCCCAATGTGGCTGACGCGAGTGACCTCTTGCCGACTTTTGCAGAAGTGGCGGGCGTCCCGGTTCCGGCCGACCGCGTGCTCGATGGGAAGAGCCTCGTGCCTTACCTGAAGGGTGAAACCACCCCGCTCCGCCCATGGGTCTATAACCAATTAGGTCCGAACTGGTATGTCCGCGACGCTGGCTGGAAGCTCAACCAGGCGGGTGAACTCTACGATATGCAGAACGCGCCGTTCAGCGAAACCTTGGTGCCGGTGGACAGCAAGGATGCCGCGGCCATCGCGGCCCGGACGCGTCTGGCGGCGGCCTTGACCCAACTCAATCCGGCGGGCGGTATTCTCGACCAAGGCGATGGCTCAGGTCGCAGCGCCAATAAGGATGAGAAGAAAAAGAAGAAATCCACCAAGGCCGACGGCAAGTAAACGTCAGTGGGTTTAAGGGTTAGGTCGAATCGCCGGAGTCCGCGGTTTCGTTTTGCCCCATGCCCGCTAGATGATGTATGAAAGCCCATGCGACCCCTTCTTTGCTTCTTGCTGACCCTCCTGAGTCTCGGTGCCGCGGAGCGCTCGCCGGTCACGGTCTATCTGCTGGGCGGTCAATCCAACATGCAAGGCCTCGGCAAGATCGCCGAGCTGCCGGCGGCGGATTTGACCGTGCTTCCGGGCGTGTTCCTTTGGAACGGCAAGGCCTTCGAGCCGTTGCAGGTCGGTAAGACGAAGCTCTCTTCCCGTCCCGCGGAGTTCGGTCCGGAAGTCGGTTTCGTGCGCGGTCTGCGCTCCGCTGGCGTGCAGGGCGATGTCTACCTGATCAAGCATTACCTCAGTGGTCAGCCGCTCGATGCGGGTTGGAGCAACACCAAATGGGAAGGCCCCGAGGCTGGTCCGAAGCGCGCGACTTTCTATCCGGGCAAGGATGCGACCGACCCCAACGTCGGACTGCATTTCTTGGCTTGGCAGAAGATGAACACGGCGGCCTTCGCGGCCCTGCGGGCGGACGGTAAGGAACCCGTGGTCAAAGGCATCGCCTGGGTCCAGGGGGAGGCCGACGCCAAGCATGAGATTTCCGCCCAGCGGTATCCTGCGACCCTCGCGTTGCTCCGTCAGCGGTTGATCGGTGAACTGAAGCTGAAGGCCGATGTGCCCTTCGCTTACGCGCAAGTCCTGCCGGCGGCCGGGGACGTCCCGCGTTTTGTGGCGCGCGATTTGCTCCGTCGCCGCATGGCTGAGGCTGACGAGGCTTCCCGGCATGCCGACGCCGTTCCGGGCCTCCGCATGGTGAAGACCGAGGGCTTCAGCGTCGTCGCCGACCACGTCCACTTCGATACGGCTGGCCAGCTCAAGCTCGGGGCGGCCCTCGGCGCAGCCTTGGCCAAGTAGGCCGAGCGGAAAGCAGGGCGGGGTACTTGCGTTCGCCGGAAAAGCCTTTTTGGTGCGTAGGCATGTCCCGCTTCGACGCCGTCCGCGCCCGCATCGCTCCCGCTCGCCAGCGGCTCCTGGCGCATCCGCTCTACGCCCGCATGGACTCCTTGGCGGACGTCCAGTGCTTCATGGCTTCGCACGCCTTTGCGGTTTGGGATTTCATGTCGCTGCTCAAACGCCTGCAGCGCGAGCTCACCTGCGTCGAGGTCCCGTGGGTGCCGGTCGGCGACGCTGAGGTCCGCTTCCTGATTAATGAAATCGTTTGCGGTGAAGAATCGGACGTCGACCCGCGCGGGGGGCGCATCGCGCATTTCGACCTCTACCTCCGCGCGATGGAAGAGGCGGGCGCCGACAGCACCGCGGTCCGTCGTGCGTTGGCCTCCGTCCGTGCCGGTGGCTCCACCCGGGAAGCCCTGCAACAGGCGGGCGTACCGGCCGCCGCGGCGGCGTTTTCGGGTGGCACGTTCGCGTTGGCGGGGACCGGGAAGATCCATGAAGTCGCCGCGGCGTTCACCTTCGGCCGCGAGGACCTGATTCCGGACATGTTCCCGGAACTCGTCGGGCGACTCAGCCGCGAGCACCCGGGACGATTGGATACCTTCCGTTATTACCTCGAGCGCCACATCGAAGTCGACGGCGGCCACCACGGGGCGATTTCCCTGCGCATGGTCGAGCTCCTGTGCGGTGACGATGACCGCAAGTGGACGGAAGCCGCCCAAGCCGCGCAGCAGGCCATCGAGGCCCGCCTGCAGTTGTGGGATGGCATCGTGGCCCAGCTGGGCGCGGCCCAGTAAGCTGACTTAGCGGGCTGGGTAGCCCTGCCACACCCATTCGAGGGCGGCGGGGAGCAGTTGGTTTCGGGCGGCCCCGAGGCCGTGACCCGCGTTCTGGCAGAAGACGTATTGGTAGGCGTACCCCTTTTCCTTGAGCACCTTGGCCATGCGGTGGTTGGCCTCGACCCAGTCGTGCATCCCGTCGCGCATGACGTTCGGGTTATAATTATCGCGGTCGCCCACGGCCATATAGAGACGGATCGGCTTCACCGGGCTCTGCGGGATCAGCGTGTCATGGAAGTCCCAAGCTCCACCTGGGGTCTTCGGGTCGAAGGGCCACTGCTGGTTGACGAACGTGCCCGACAGCGTGAGGACGCGGCGGAACCATTCCGGATGATACCACGCCATGATGAGCGCGGCGGAGCCGCCCGAGCTCGTGCCCATCGTCGCGCGGCCATCGGGGTCGGTCGTGAACTTCACGCCGTAGTTCTTTTCGACCTGAGGCAGGACCTCTAATTGGATGAATTCGGCGAAGAGGCCCGACATGGTGTCGTACTCCTTGCCGCGTTCATGGCCTTGCGCGTCGCCGCCGCCGTTGGCGATCATCACGGTGATCATCGGCGGGATGCGCTTTTGCGCGATCAGGTTGTCGAGGATGCGGCAGAGCCCGAGGTCCGGCTTGCCCAGGCCAGGGCCATCATGCGTGACCAACAAAGGCGCCGCCGTGCCGGGTACGTATTGCGCCGGGATATGGACCGTGATGGTGCGCTTGTAGTCGATGACGTGCGTCTGGACGATGAGCGTCTTCGGGTTCTTCGGGTCGGGCGTGCCGAACTCCTTGCGGGCGATGCCGGGGTTGAAGCGCTGGCAGTCCTTGGAATCCATCTGGAACTGCTGCACCTTGCCCTGCGGGACGTTGGCGATGACCTTGGTCTCGGGCGCCGCGGTGTAGTCGGGTCCGACCACATAGTTGCCGTCGACTTTGACCGGAGGCGTGGCGCCAGGCTTTCCATCGAGGCGCTGGAAGGTCGGGGCACCGGGTGCGTCGAACGCCCGGGTGGGCGGTTGGGCACGGGCGGGGGCCTTGGGCGCAGGGGCTGGGGCGGCCTTGGGGGCGTCGGCGGAGAGACCGACGATGGGCAGGGCGAGCAGGCCGAGGAGCAAGGAAGCGAGGCGGGGCATGGCGGGTGGGGTGGGTACTTTTCAGATTAAAGATAACTGACTGCAACCCTAAGCGCTGGGAGCGGGCTTGCCTGCGACTGGCCTGCAGGGCAAATTGACGGGACCCCTCCACCCTATGAAGCACACGCTCCGTTCCCTCCTGTTCGCCGCTACCTTGGTTACCCCGATGTTCGCCGCCGACGCCCCCAACTACGCCATCCAGCCCGTCCTGCATCCCGGCACGGAGAAGCGCCACGAGTCCTTCAACGTGATCTCCAAGAAGGGGGAAGCCGAACTCGTCTTCTTGGGCGACTCCATCACCCATTCGTGGGAGGGGAAGGGCAAGGCCGTCTGGGAAAAGACCTGGGCGCCGCTCAAGGCCGCCAATTTCGGCATCAGCGGTGACCGCACCGAGCACGTCCTCTGGCGTCTCGACCATGGGAACTTCGACGGCCTCAAGCCCAAAGCCATCGTCCTGATGATCGGCACCAACAACACCGGACACCAAGGCCGTCCGCAGAAGGAGATCGATAACGCCGTCTACAAGTGCACCGCCGAGCAGACCGCCGAAGGCATCAAGGCGATCCTCGCCAAGCTCCAGCAGAAGTGCCCGAGCGCCAAGATCCTGGTGTTGGGTATCTTCCCGCGCGGCGCGGACAAGAACGACAAGTTCCGCCAGCAGAACGAAGCCACCAATGCGATCATCAAGGGTTTCGCCGACGACAAGAAGGTCTTCTTCCTCGATGTGGGCGACAAGTTCCTCGAGGCCGATGGCACGCTGCCCAAGGCCATCATGCCCGACCTCCTGCACCCGAACGAAAAGGGTTACCAGATCTGGTCCGACGCGATGGAAGCGAAGGTCAAAGAACTCCTCAAGTAAGCCGCAACCCGGTCGCCTCCGCAGGCCGCCCTTGGGGCGGCCTGTTTGTTTTAGGCCCGGACGATCTTGCCGACGATGGGTACCGCCAGCGCCAAGGTGTTGGAGATGGTCCCGTATTTGCGGATGTTCGTGTGCAGGAGCTCGAGCCGGTGGTCGGTTTCGTCGGTCTCGACCGAGATGACGTAGTCGATGGAGGTGAGCTTGGGCGGACTGTCTTGACGCACCGCATGCAGTTCCACCGCGAGACCGCGGAGTTTGAAGTCGAGCACCGGGAGCACCCGCTCGGCGCCTTTCAGGATGCAGGCCGCGAGGGCCGCGAGCAGCAGTTCGGCCGGGTTGAAGGCGTCTTTTCGGCCCGCGAGGTCGGTGTCGACGACGAGGCTGGCCTCCTTGGCGGCGACAAGGCTTCCGTGGGTATCCAGACGATGCGCGCTGACGTGGTATTCAAGCATGATGGTAACTCAGTGGGCCAGCCAGCCGCCATCCACGGCGAGGCTTTGCCCGGTGATGAAGGATGCCCCCGGTGACGCCAGGAAGAGGATGGCTGCCGCGACTTCTTCGGGCCGGCCCATGCGTCCGAGGGGGTGCATGGCTGCGATGGTGCGGCGGGCGGCGGTATCGCCGGCGCCGACCGCTCGATCGATCATCTCGGTTTGGATCGCGCCTGGGGCGACCGCGTTGACGCGGATACCATCCTTCGCGACTTCGAGGGCGGCGGCCTTGGTGAGTCCTTCGACGGCGTGCTTGCTGGCGACGTAGGCCCCGCAGCCTTCGAGTCCGATGTGTCCGGCGACGGAACTGACGTTGACGATGGCGCCGCCGCCGCTTTGCCGGAGCGCGGGAATCTGGTGTTTGAGGCACCAGAGGACGCCTTCCGTGTTCACGCCGAAGGTCCGCCGTACGTTGGCGTCGGTTTGCTGTTCGATCTGCAAGGTCTGGTCGCCTTCGGTCCCGGCGTTGTTCACGGCAACGTCAAGGCGACCGAACTCCGTCAGCGCGGTTTGGACCGCATGGGCCGTGTCGGCTTCGCGTGCATGGTCGGCGAGCACGAAGCGGGCCTCAGCCCCGAGCGCGCGAAGATCGGCCAGCAAAGCCGCGCCACGGTCGGCGTGTAGGTCCGTGGCGACGATACGGTAGCCGGCGCGGGCAAAGGCGAGGGCGGTGGCGTGACCAATGCCCGCGGCGGCACCAGTGATGAGGACGACAGGTGCGGGCTTCATCCCGCCATTGTCTTCGCGAAGTCCCGCGGTGTCAAAGACCCTCGGTCGGCCCAATCCTCGAAGACCTCCTATTTGGCGGGAATCTCGTTCACCGTGTAATAAGCCTTTTTGTGGAGCAAAGGCTTACCTTCGGGGGAGCGCACGCCCGCGAAGTCAAAGTCGTGAATGTGCCCCAACTCGATCTTCTCGAGCGTGAGCCGCACCGAGAGCCCGTCGGCGGAGGGGACGGCCTTGAGGACGCGCGGAGCGGTCTGGTCGACTTCGGGGCTGCCGTAACCGGCTTGATAGATATGCGTGTAGGTCGTCACCGCGTAACTGGCTGGGTCAGCGGCCGTCTTCGGGTCGACCGGAGACGTGAACGTCAGCAGGAAGCCGTCGGGCCGGATATTGATTTCCTTCACCTCGAACGGCATCACGCCGTTCCAGTCGATGCGCTGCAAGGCGAATGGGGCCGTTCCGCGCACGGGCCATTGCGTGTTTGTCGTAAAGCCCCCGACGACGAGTTGGCCTTGCGGGGAGAACTCGACGTTCATGAGGCCCGTCGCCAGGCCTTCACGGAAGGGGTAGCAGGCGCCTTGCCACACGCCGTTGATCTGCTCGGTGCTCGCGCGCAGGATGATGCTGAGCGTGTAGTCGCCGAGGAAGAACTGGCCGCTGAAGGGGCCGAACTTTCCGCCCGTTTGGTCGAGTCGGAAGCCGGAGATGGAGCGACCCATCTTGATGTAAGGGAAACGCACCGCCGGTGGCACGAGCTCGGCCACCCGGCCGCGTTCGATCGTCAGACGGGAATTGCTGTTCGGCTTCACGGGTTCCTTGAGGTCCTTCGTGAAGGCATACCAGTTGTAGCTCGCCGGGTGGCCGAGGAAGCCACCGGGCTTCAGGTGCTTGAGCGAGCAGGAGCCATTCCACGGGCCTTGGCTTTCGATGACGAACATTTCGCCTTGGGCGTTGGCGGCAACGCCCCCTGGGCTCCGCAGACCGCTGCAGACGGGGATCATCTGGCCGGTGGGGGTGACCTTGACGGCCCAGCCGCGGAAGAGGTTGTTGGAATTGTAGGAGCCGCTGAGGCCCAGCGCGACCCACACGTTGCCATCGCGGTCGGGCTTGGAGGCGAAGGCGAATTCATGGCCTTCCGCGTAACCCCAGTTGTTGGAGAGCGTTTCGTAGCGATCCGCCACGCCATCGCCATTGAGGTCGCGGATCCGCGTGACCTCGCCGAAGGACGTCGCCAGCATCGCGCCATCGCGCCACGCCAAGGAGAAGATTTCGTCCTGACCGGTGGCGAAGAGGTGGTAAGTCGGTTTGGGCGGCGTCGCAAAGGCTCCGTCGATGAAGTAGATGTCGCCGCGACGTGTGCCCACAGCGAGGCGACCATCGGGGAGGACTTCCAAGCCGCCTGGGCGCATGGGCACCGTCGTCGGGATGGGGATATCCACGACAGGATAATATTTGGCCTCTTCGGCGGCGGTGCCCCACATGGCGCCGAGGTCCTCGGCGTAAGCCAAGGGTGCGAGGGCGAGGGCCGCAAGGGCGAGGCAGTGACGGCGCGTTACCATTGGTATTCGAGGGTGAGGGTGGAGGTGCCAGCTGGCAGGTTCAGCGGCAGGAGCAATTCGCCGTCGCGGACTTGGCCCGACTGAGTGCCCCGCACGCGGATGGTTAGTTTATCCGCTTGGTACGTTTGTGGTCCGGTCGCGGCGACCTTCGTCCCGCAGGCGGCGCGGAAGAAGAACGGTGCGGTGCCGGCGGGTGCGGTGAAGCGCAGGGTGCGGCGGAAGAAAGCGGAGCCATCCTTGGGGGTGACGTCTTCGAAGAAGTCGTCCACTTTCACGTCGCCGTATTCGTAGTGGAACGTCGGACGGCGCTGGGCATCCAGGTCGTAGCCGCGGAACTGATAACCCAGATTCTGGGGGAAGCCGTAGGTCGTCTTGCCCTTGGCGGGCCAAGGGTCGTCCAACGACTTCAGTCGATGGAACGGCACGCCGGCGGGGAAGGCGACCAGCGTGTCCAAGGCCCGTGGCTGGAAGGAGCCGAGGTCGACGTTCGCGAATTCGCCTTTCCAGAGTTGGCGGAGCGACATCTCCTCCGAATCGAAGCCGAGGCTGATCCGGCCGGGGTAGCCGACGGCGACTCCACGGTAGCCGATGCTGCTGCGGCCGCGGGCCATCTCGGCCACATCGGTCACGCGGATTTCCTTGGATTGCCGCGAAAGTCCGATCGGGTTTTTGGCCCGAGTGCCGCCTTCAAGGTAGGTCCAGAGCGCCTCGATCTGTTGGGCCGCATCACCGCCCAATACATCAGGACGGAGGGACTGACCGCCCGGCCAGTAGCTCGGCATGATGATGCCCGGGTGGAAGCGTTGCGGTGAACGCATGTAGAGGTGGAACCAGTTCTTCTGCAGGCGCGTCGTGGTGTTGACCAAATCCAAGGCCCCCGCTCCCGCGGACTTCTGGCCATTGAAATCATGGCAGGCGATGCAACTGAAACCCTTTTCGCCGATCATCTCGTAGCCCGCGTTCTTGGATTCCTGGATGTTGCCGACGGTTGGCAGGACGGTCTGCTCGAGCTTATCCACCTGGCTGAAGAGAGCCACCAAGGGACGCATGTTGGTTTCGCCGAATTGCGGCATCACCGTATCGACGTAGGGACGCGGACGCTGGCCATGCAGCATGGCGCCTTCCAGTCCGGCGGTCGTCAACTTAGCCCCGACGTCCGAGAGCGGTGGCGGTAGGCGGCCTTGGTCGCCGAGGGCGGGGGCGGTGCTCGTGAAGAGGGCGTCACGCTCCGGCGCGATGCCGCCGAGGCCGCGGCGCTCGTGGCAAGCGATGCAGTTGAAACGGGCGAGTTCGGTGTGGAGCGTCTGTTCGGGGGTCAGCGCCTGAGCCAAGCCTGGCGCGAGCGCGGCCCGGATCCAGGAAACCTGTTCGGCGGAAAGGTGGAACCGGGCGCCTGGCGTGCCCTGTTCATCCAGACAGCCGCGGCTGGGGTTCGTCAGGGCCAGCGCCATCGCGGGGGCGGCGGCAGGAACTCCCAGGTCGTTGTGGCAGCTCACGCAGCCCAGTTGGGAGAACTTCTGGCGCCCCAAGTCGGCCAACTGGGCGTCGATCGTCGGACGGCTAAAGGCCGGGATGGGTTGGTCGGAGACCGAGAGCAGGCGGGCCGAGAGCGCTTGCCGGGTGAAATGGGGCCCCGCCCACTCGAAGGCGAGCGAGGGTTCCCGTCCGGTGTGGTAGTAGTCCAAGCGGATCGGGTGCCGGCCCGCGCTCAAGGCGGTCTTGCCGGTGAACGCCTGGACCCCGCGTCGATCCTTGGGGGCTAAGGCCGCCACTTCCTTGCCGGCGATGGTGAGCGTCGCGCCGTTCGCCTGCAGGAAGAACTCATAGTCGCCGGCCTCCCGGACGTTGAGCCAGCCCTCGAAGCGGAGGGCCATGTGGTGATGGATGCGCTCGAGGTTGCCCAAGGTGAAGTCACTCGTGTAGCCGCCGCGCTCCGGTTCGATCGCCTCGTGGCCGATGCCTTCCCAGACCTGGCCGCGATACATCGTGTAGCTCAGGTTGCCCGGGACACGCGTGTCGCGGAGGAGGTAATGCGCGATGCTTTCCACTTCGCGGGCGGGCAGCTTCAGGTCGGGCATCCGTCCCGAGGGGCGGCTCAGGTGCGGTTGGCGGAGGAAATCGACCAAGCTGCGGAAACTGTACTTCTGTTCCAGCGCCCCCAACGGCACCGATTTCGCGGCCAGCGTCTCGCGGCCTTGCGCGTCGCGGGGCGAGTGGCACGCGGCGCAACCGCGGGCGTGGAAGAGCTTCTCGCCTTGGGCGGCGGCGACGGCGTCAGGCGCCTGCGGGGCAAACGTTGAAGCCTTCAACGAGAGCAGGAAATGGGTCAGCTGTCGGGCGGTGAGCTCGCGGTCGGCGGCGGGCATGGCGGCGAGCAGGTCGGGCATCGTCGTCCCCGGTTTGGTCGCATGGGGCGCGCGGATGAATTGCTCCAAGTAGGTCGGGTTGATCCGTTGGCCGACTTCAGCCAAGCGCGGCGCCTGCTTGGGCTTCAGGTCGGCGCCGGCTGGGGCGGCATGGCAGGCGACGCAGTTCAGCTCCGCGAGCAGCAGGCGCCCTTTGAGGGCCGGGTCCAGTTGCGCGGCGTGGATGCCGGGCAGGCGGCTTTCGGCGTACAAGGTAGTGCCTAAGCATAACAGCGCAGTCACCGTAAAGCCGATGCGGCGGAGAAAACTACGGACGGCGCTGGGGTGGGCCGGGGGTTGCATGCCGACAGTTGAAGGGACCCGCCGAAAGCAGGCGAGTGCGAAGACACCAAACCTTCGGCGAGCCCCTTGAAGGAACTATTACTTTGGCGGAAGGGCAGGTGGCGTGAAGGCTTTGCCCTTCCAGCCAGCGATAATCCGCAGGTATTGATAGGGGTCGGCCCAGTCGGCGGAGGGCTCGACCACCGTGCCCTCGGGCCATTCATTAAAACTCGTGAGCAGGAGGATGTCGGCCCCCGCCGCCAGCGCGGAGCGATGGTAGGCTTGGAGCGTGGCCCCCTCGAGTCCCTTGATCACATAGGCGGTGTCCGGCTGGATACGACTATTGTCGAGCGCCGGATGCATCGGGAGCAGTAGTTTACAGGAAGTCTGGCGAACCTCGGCGGCATAGTTCCGGAAGAAGGGCGTCAGTTCTGCTTCCGTAGAGATACGCTTCACGCTGAAAGTCCCATAAAAACCTAAGGCGTCGATACCGGGCGTCTGTCGCCAGGCCGCGGGCACGCCATAGGATCCTTTTTGGTAGGCGATTTTATCCATGGCCCACCAGACTGGCCCCGCGCGTTTTTCGACTGCAGTGCGGAGCTGCGTAAAGGTCGCTGGGGTCAACTTCGGTGCGAACGGCACTTGGTAAAGGTAGACGACGGGCCGTCCGTCGACATGCAGGTAACCAGGGTGGCCTTTTGTGCGAAGGAGGATGCCGCTCAGTTGTTCCGCCAGTGGCAGGACCTCGGCGTGGAATTGGGCGAGCTCGCAGTTCAGCGCGACTTTGACTTTGGTCTTAGCCGCGGCTGGCAGGATGACGGTTTCAAACGCTTGACCGCTGCTATTGGCTCCGCCCCACCACGAAACGAGGAAGGCATCGATACCTGCGGCATCGGCGAGCTGGAGGTGCCACGCGGTCGTGGCGACGTGGGTGCTGTCGTACGCGCCGATGAGCGGTTGCGCGGGGCTGAGCCATCGCGTCGCTTTTCCGGCCTCCTGTTTATCGGCCCAGAAACTCCAGCGTGCCTTCGGCCCCGCGGGGGTGTCATACCAAGCGTAATAGAAAGCCCAGACGGGAGGATGGGGCGGTACCGATTCGGCTGCGGTTAGCCCTGCTAGCGTCACAAGCCATAGGCTAAGGGAACGGAGAACGCACCGCATCGTCAGAGGTCAGCCCTTGAGCGACGCCATGTCGATGACGAAGCGGTAACGGACGTCCTGCTTTATCATCCGCGTCCAAGCTTCGTTGATCTGCTGGATGGGAATCAGTTCGATGTCCGAGACGATCCCGTGCTGGGCGCAGAACTCGAGCATCTCTTGCGTCTCAGCGATACCGCCGATGCAGGACCCGCTGAAATTGCGGCGGGGCATGATCACGCTGAAGGCGTGGACGGCGAGGGGTTGCTCGGGGACGCCGACGAGCGTGAGCGTGCCGTCGAGCTTCAGCAGCGCCAGGTAGGCGTTGAGGTCGTGCTGCGCGGAAACGCAGTCGAGGATGAAGTTGAAGGTGCCGGCTTGCTTGGCCATCGCGGCCGCATCGGTGGAGACCACGACCTCGTGGGCGCCGAGGCGCAGGCCATCGGCGACCTTGGAAGGAGAGGTCGTGAAGAGCACGACGTGCGCGCCGAAGGCGCGGGCGAACTTCACGCCCATGTGGCCGAGGCCGCCGAGGCCGACGATGCCGACCTTCTGTCCCGGGCCGACCTTCCAATGACGCAGTGGGGAGTAGGTCGTGATGCCGGCGCAGAGCAACGGGGCAGTGGCCGCGAGGTCTAGCCCCTTGGGCACGCGGAGGGTGAAGGCCTCGTCCACGACGATGCCCGAGGAATACCCGCCGAACGTGTGGCCCCCGAGATGCTTGTCGGGGCTGTTGTAGGTGAACGTCGCGCCCGTGCTGCAGAACTGCTCGAGGCCTTGTTGGCAGCTGGAGCAGGTGCGGCAGGAATCGACCATGCAGCCCGTGGCGCCGATGTCGCCGACCTTGAGCTTCGTCACTTTGGCGCCGACCCTGGTCACGCGGCCGACGATTTCGTGGCCGGGGACGCAGGCGTATTGGGTGCCGGGCCATTCGCTGCGGGCCGTGTGGACATCGGAGTGGCACACCCCGCAGAACAAGATCTCCATCTCGACGTCCGTCGGGCCCGGCTCGCGGCGCGGGATGCTCATTGGAGCGAGTGGGTTGGCGGCGGCGGAGGTGCCGAAGGCGCGGGCGGTGGTAGGCATGGTGAAGAAAAGCTTAGGTAGACTCATACCTTTAGCCTTCAGCCGGACGATGGCAAGCAGGCCGACGGATTAGGCGCGGGCTTTCGCCGGCGTGCCTAATCCGTCGGCCGTCGATGGCTGACTAACGGCGCCGCGGGTTGCTCAGGAAGTAGAAATGCCCGTCTTCCGCGCCGCCGACGAAATCGGGGATGCCGTCGCCACGGAAATCGACCACCGCTGGGCTGACGTCGTGGCCTTCGATGTTCTGCTTCACCAGCGGGCCCTCGTTGCGGAAGGTCCATTTCCCCTCCACCGACTTCACCTGACGGTAGAAGTCGGCGCTCGAAGAGTTGACGAGGAGGTCGAGTTGGCCGTCGCCGTCCCAATCGACGATGCAGAGCTTTCGTCGGCCGCTCTTGCCGGCGGTGCCCGCGTTGAGGCGCAG
>Ga0222712_10004545_pt1 | contig 14479 bp, 12 predicted proteins | sample C33_657DmetaG_FD_165043 | JGI IMG/M metagenome (GOLD analysis project Ga0222712, IMG submission 165043) | Estuarine water microbial communities from San Francisco Bay, California, United States - C33_657D | ecosystem: Environmental > Aquatic > Marine > Unclassified | place: USA: California... | reverse complement strand
TCTGCCCGGGCATAAGTACTTCACGGTCTTTTTCATCCAGACCTGAAAATGCTTGTGGACTGGTGTATTCATTCATCAAATGTAAATCACAGAAAAGAAGCACATTCTCCTCATCCAACTTCACTACCGTATGTGAGTCCACTAATTTTTGATACAGAGTTTTAGCACTCATCAACTATCTCGATTTAAAAATGTTGTGACTTTTTCCAGCAAAATCTCTGGCGCCTCCTCTGGAAGGTAGTGCCCGCAAGGCAAGGTTTCACCAATCACACTTCGGCATATCGCCTGCCACTCTTGGAGGGGCTTAAAGCATTTATCAACCACTCCGTCTGCGCCCCACAGTACCATCGTGGGCATCTCTAGCTTCCTACCAGCTGCAATATCTTCACGATCATGAATCAAATCAATGCCAGCGGCAGCGCGGTAATCCTCGCACATCCCATGAGCTGCTCCAGGCAGGGCAATACAACGCATATATTCAGCTAAAGCCCTAGGGTCAAAGGGTTTTAGTCCGGCATGACGCCTACCCATTAAATCCCGAATATAAGCCGCAGGATCCGCCTCAATGAGTCGCTCTGGTAATGGAGAGGGTTGTATTAAAAAGAACCAGTGCCAGTAGGCTTTGGCAAATGCATCATTGGTTTTTTCATACATAGAGAGGGTTGGAGCAATATCGAGCATGATCAAGCTTCTGACTGAGGCTGCATGATCCATCGCCAAACGATGGGCGACCCGTGCGCCACGATCGTGCGCCAGCACATCAAAACGATTAAAACCAAGTTGCTGCATGACTTCTACCTGATCCTGTGCCATCACTCTCTTTGAATAATTACTATGGTCACTTGTGCCTTGTGGTTTAGAAGAGTCCCCGTAACCCCGTAGATCCGTCATTACTAATGTATGACTCTTCATAAGCTCTGGCGCAACCTTGTGCCAAATGGCGTGGGTTTGGGGATGCCCATGTAATAGCAATAGTGGTGAGCCAGCCCCGCCCACATGGCCAGTAATTTGAACCCCATTTACCTTAAAAACGCGAGCCTGAAATCCTTGAAATAATGCATCTAATGACATAAGTACCATTCGTCTATTGATTTAACCTACAGTAATACTAATCTGATTTATCTACGCTTTTAAGCTGGATGTAGTACAAAAAACCAACCCCCAGGGGTGGGATTAATGTTGCTGGTGAGACTACTAGAACCCCAACTCTAGCACCACAGTAGAAAGTGAATATTTCAATCCCGATAACTTGGCTTCTGTAGAATAAAGTACATGAAACCAACCATCAAAATTGATTATGTATCTGATGTTGCTTGCCCTTGGTGCGCTGTAGGCTTCGGAAATCTTAACCAGGCAATTGCTCAGTTAAGTGACAAAGCAAATTTTGAAGTTCATTTTCGACCCTTTGAGCTCAACCCTAAGATGCCCTTAGGTGGTCAAGACGCCATTGAACATCTCACCGAAAAATATGGCTTAACCGTAGAACAGGTCCAAGCTAACCAAGCAAATATACGAACGAAAGCTTCAGAAGCAGGATTTGAGTTTCATTCAGAAGGACGGAAAAGGGTTTGCAACACCTTTGATTGTCATCGTCTTTTGTATTGGGCCGCAAAAGAATACAGCTTGCAAAAACAAGCCGAACTTAAAAAAGAATTGCTCAATACTTATTTTTGCCTTGCCGTAAATTTAGATGATCAAGATAACCTGGTAGATGCAGTAATGCGTGCCGGATTAGATAAAGACCGAGCTCAAGAAATACTCAAAGGCAAAGAGTTTGCTGACGAAGTGCGCGAAGAACAATCTACCTATACAGGCGCTGGTATCAGCTCTGTTCCTTCGATCATTCTTGATAACCAGCACCTTTTGCAAGGGGCTCAGCCTCCTGAGTCACTTATAAAGGCATTTGAGCAACTAATTCAAAGGAAATAAAAAAACAAAACCCTCACCATTCCTGATGAGGGTTTGCTTTTCTGGTGGGCCCACCAGGACTTGAACCTGGGACCAAAGGATTATGAGAGCAGAAGCCCATGATAGACCCATATAAACAGGGGGTCTGCGGGTGGTCAGTGTCGGTGTGTAAGCAAATGTGTAAGCAAATTCGTGGATTTATATCAAGCGCTGGTTCACCCTTTGGTTTCGAAAACCACAGGAATTTTGGAACAACCGTCTAACACTTCGTTGCTCCAAAGTACTTTTTGGTGAGTAAGCGTTACTTAAAGTAACGCTTACGCTACCCGTCTATTTATGTAATGCATTTTCGCTGTAGTTAACTATCGCCTGTAGAACAAGCAGATTCTCCCCTACTGCAGGTGTCGCATTTAAAGAAATATCTGAAAACTCAATCCGACATTCTTCCAAGATTTTAGGGAAGTCATTGCGCAAGTGACTCCCTTGTCCAAAAAATACTGGGATAACAGTAATGTCCTTGATACCTTGTGTAATGATTTTTTGGATAGCGCCAGATAAAGAAGGTTGCATCAACTCTAAGAAAGCGAGCTCTACAGGAGTATTGGGATTCTGCGCTTGCCACAAGGCAGCTAGACGATCAAAAGGCTCACGCCAACGTAAATCACGTGCACCATGGCCGAAAAAAATAATAGCTTTCATATTAAGTCTGATTACTTTTCTCAAGAGTTGCTAATTTTTCTTTCAGCTTGCGCTCTTCTTGAAATCGCTCTGTTTCATCACGAATGATGGCTGCAATTGCCATAGGCTGATCTTGATCATCAAAAATCATCGTAACCGAGAAGGCTATTGAAATAGACCTACCATCTTTATGAATTGCCGGAACTCTTAGCAAGGTATTGCCATACTTGGTTTTACCAGTTTCCATTGTATGGAAATAGCCCTTAGAGTGTCGCTCCCTAAAACGCTCAGGCGTAATAATGCTAAGAGTTTTTCCCAAAGCCTCATCTGGACTATAGCCAAATATGCGCTCAGCAGATGCATTCCAGAACAAGATATTTTCATCACGATCGGAAATAACCACGGCTTCACCAATGTGACTCACTAGCGCTTTAAAGTTGATGCTATCTGACATACTTAATCTCTTTTGTTTAGTCATTTATCACTAAGAATACCCCAATAAAAAACCACCCGAAGGTGGCTAACAAGGGAGCTCTGTTAATTAATAAGTCTTATATGAAAGATACTTACCTGAAAGCACGACCTGTACGCGATCGCCCTTCGGGTCTGGCTCACGCTGGATATCCATTGAGAAATCAATCGCACTCATGATTCCGTCACCAAATTCCTCATGGATAAGCTCTTTAATAGTTGTGCCGTAAACACTCACAATCTCATACCAACGATAGATCAATGGATCTGTTGGCACTGCAGTTGGCAAAGAGCCTTTATAAGGAACAATTTGCAACCAAGCCATTTCTTCATCGGTTAATTCAAATAACTTGCCAGCAGCTTCAGCCTGGGCTTTAGTAAAAGTCATTTGACCTAAGCAACCCGCAGTAACCCATTCCTTTGACTCGCCAATGGCCTTGGCAATATCACTCCACTTCATGCCTTTACGAACTTTAGCTTCGATAATTTTCTGTGTAACTACTGAACGATCCATCTTTTTCTCCTAAATAAATATATTAAGCAATAACTGTATCAATGCCCGGAAGGACTATGACAGGCTTATAACCATCCAACTCACCCTTTGCACCCTTAACCTGCAGATCTTTTGATCGATTTACCAAGAAATCCACTAAATGATTACGCATTGGGTAATACATAGCGTCATGATGCAAATTCGCCCGCTTTCTTCCCTTAGGTAAGGTATTGACAACGATTTCAGCAATGCGTGCATTTGGGCCGTTACTCATCAACATGATTTTGTCTGACAATAGAATTGCTTCATCCACATCATGAGTGATCATGAAGACAGTTTGATTTGTCTCTTTACAGATCTTGAGAAGTTCATCTTGAATCACGCCACGCGTTAGAGCATCAAGCGCACCGAATGGCTCATCTAGGAGCAGCATCTTTGGCTCAATTGCAAAGGCCCTAGCAATGCCAACCCTTTGCTTCATTCCGCCTGAAAGCTCCGAAGGCTTTTTACTCTCAGCATTCACCAATCCAACCATATCTAGATATTTTTTAGAATGTTCGGTAATTTTTACCTTAGACCAATCTGGATATTTTGACTTAACAGCGAAAGCAACATTTTGAAGAACTGTCATCCATGGCATCAATGCGTGACCTTGAAATACAACGCCACGCTCTAAGCTAGGCCCTTGAATGCGCTTACCTAGCATGATGGCATCGCCACCAGTTGCCTCCTCAAGGCCGGCCAGCACATTCAAGATGGTGGTCTTGCCGCAGCCAGAGTGTCCAATAATACAAACAAATTCTCCTTTTTCGATTTCAAAATCAATACCCTCAAATACTGGAGGTGCATCTGCCTTATATGACTTGCTGAGGTTGGAAACCTTTAGAAAAGTATTTTCAATCTGCATACGAAACCGCCTTTTGTAACTTGCCGAATGCAGTATCAAGCAGCATTCCAACGATACCAATTAAAAGAATTGCAAAAATAACGCTGGAGAGTGCCAAATTATTCCATTCGTTCCATAAGAAGTAGCCGATACCAGTTCCACCAACTAACATTTCAGCAGCAACAATGACTAACCATGCTATACCCATAGAAATTCGCATACCCGTCAAGATGGTAGGAGCGGCGGCAGGAAGAATTACCAAAAATGCCTTACGTAATGGGGAGACCTCTAATGTCTTTGCTACGTTCAACAATTCTTTACGGACATTTGCAACACCAAAAGCGGTATTTAACAACATTGGCCACACGGAACAGATAAAGATCACAAAAATTCCAGAAATTGCAGAGTCTTTGATGGTGTAGAGCGCAATCGGCATCCAAGCTAACGGAGAGATAGGCTTAAGAATCTGAATAAACGGGTTGAAAGCTTCGTATGCCAATGGAGACATTCCGATCCAAAATCCAAATGGAATAGCCACTAACATCGCCAACAAAAAACCTAAGGCAACGCGTGCTAAAGAATAGCCTAACTGAATACCTATTCCCTTATCGTTTGGACCATTGTCATAAAAAGGATGTGACAACTGCTTATATATAGTCTGCCCCATTTGTGTCAATGTTGGAAATCCTGTTTTTTGAACAGCTCCACCACCACCTTGACCCATCAGACTGCTGTACTCGCTAGAGTTCGTCGATACATCAGGTGGTGGTGTAACTTTTTGTGTGGTTGCCATATGCCAAATAAAAAGGCACATAAAAAAAATCGCAACCGACAGGATTGCTCCTCTAATCCTAATTGATAACATTTTCATTCATTAACCTTGGGTTTACGCTTTAGTGGTTGGAAAAGATTTCAGATAAGCAGCGGGCTGACTTGGGTCAAATTCTTTGCCCATAATCTTGACCTTCTTATATCCTGACTTAGCCTGCTCAGGAATTGCAATACCGGTCTCCCCCATATATTTTTTAGCATCTGTCAGCAGGAATACTTTTTCAGAAATATCTTTGTAGTTGACATCGCCCTTGACATATCCCCAACGCTGCATTTGGGTCAACATCCAGGTTGCCATTGAATACCATGGGATTGGATTGAAGTCGATACGATCTGGTACGTTTTGAACGTTGCCCAAACCATCTGCAAATTTTCCAGTAAGAACCTGCATCACCACGGTCTCTGGTTGGTTTAAGTAATTAGCAGGTGAAATCACTTTTGCAATGAGCGGTCTATTAGCAGGATCGCGCGCCATTGTGGAGGCATTTAATACTGCACGATACAAAGCCGCGAAGGTATTTGGATTCTTCCTAATGAATTCTTCTGAAGTGCCAAAAGCGCAACATGGATGGCCATCCCAGATTTGCTTAGTTAAGATGTGGATAAATCCAACCTCATCATAGACGGCACGCTGATTAAATGGATCAGGCCCCAGGAATCCGTCAATATTACCGGCACGTAAGTTTGCAACCATTTCTGGTGGTGGAGTCACGCGAATTTGGATATCTTTATCTGGATCTAACCCTGCTTGCGCTACGTAGTAACGCAACAAGAAATTATGCATTGAGTACTCAAACGGAACAGCAAACTTCATGCCTTTCCAATTTTTAGGATCACGGTTATCTTTGTGCTTATTTGCCAAAGTAATTGCCTGCCCATTCACGTTCTGAATTGTGGCGACACGCATTTGAGTGGGGTCAGAGCCCAAGCCCATCGACATGGAGATTGGCATGGGTGATAAAAAGTGTGAAGCATCATGCTCTTTACTGAGCATCTTGTCGCGAATCAAAGCCCATCCCGCAGTTTTATTTAATGTGACATTCAGACCTTGTTTCTTATAAAAACCTAATGGATCAGCCATGATGAGTGGGGTCGCACAAGTAATTGCGATAAACCCAATCTTTAGGTCTGGTTTTTCAAGTGGGGCTTTTTCTTGGGCCATAGCCTGCAAGGCGCCCACTGGTAAGAAGCCAGAGAGCGCACTCAGGGCGCCGCCCGCGCCAACAGCCTTTAGAAAAGCACGTCTGCGATCTTCTTGGGGAAATAAGGCCTTAACCAAGCTAGCCTCAACAAAATCAGCGCTTTGCTCTTCAGCATCCATTCTTGCTGAAAGCGAGTTGGCATGATCCAACTCAGATGCATGCTGCCCACAACTACAGCGATTACTAAATAAGGGCCTATCTGGATCAAACGGGCGATATGAGTTCATACTTATCTCCTAGTGAGTAATTAAGATGCTGCTTGCAATACTTCAAAGTTAAATTGAGGCTGAATTAATGGGCGCAGCAACTGCAGCTGCTTTCTATAAACCTCTCCGACCATCACGACTACAGGCTGCCTGTCTACAAAATGATGATGAATATCGCCAAGGTGTAATTCATCTAATGTGCAAGCAAAACTACGCTCCGATGGAAGGCTGACGGATTCCATCAAGCAAACTGGGGTATCAGCTAAATAACCCTGAGCAAGTAAGGTGGAGGCAACTTCGGTCAACTGATCGCGTGCCATGTAATAGATGGCAGTTTTATGATCGGGATGGGCACAACGTCCAGGCAAAGTAGTTAGCGTAAGAGTGCGACTCAATTCTCTGGAAGTTGGGGGCTGCTTCAGTTGCGCTGAAGCAGCCAGAGCAGTGGTGATGCCAGGGATAATCTCGTAATGAACCCCAGCCTGTTCAAGCGCGTCAATCTCTTCCTGCGCACGACCAAAAACTAAGGGGTCCCCCCCTTTTAATCTCGCTACCACTAGACTCTTACTGGCCGTATCAACTAATTGCTTATTAATAAAACGCTGAGAACTAGAGTGTGCGCCGCATCTTTTACCAACAGGCACCAATTTGGTGCTTCTACACCAAGCTAACATGGACATGTCTATCAAGGCATCATAAAAAACAATGTCTGCAAGCTCTAAGATTCTGGCACCACGAACAGTAATGAGATCTGCCGCCCCAGGCCCAGCACCAATAAGGTAGACGCCAGCCTGAAGCTTGCCTTGTTTTGATGTTCCGCCAGCGTTTTCTTTACTAAAGTCCATGCTTCATTTGTAACAGTCGGCAATGGCCTTAAATTACTTGCGTGAACCAAAAGAGCTCATGCTTTCATTTGGTGCACCAATATTGAGCTTTCCTCAAATTTCCCTACAAAGAAGTTCCTTATCGTTAGTTATCGATCAAAGGAGCTCAGCATGAATGAAAAAATGAAAACCGACGGCACAATTTCTAAAGCCACCATTACTTCTGCAACTGATACAAATCCGACAAGAAGAACGTTAATTAAATCCATTGGTTCAGCCAGCATATTGTCTTTAATAGATCCAATGGTGAAGGCGGGTGCATGGGCTGCTGGATCTGATGCTCCCGAAAAAACTGATGTCAAAGTGAGTTTTATCGCCCTGACAGACTGCTCATCCGTCATCATGGCAAATCATCTTGGGCTAGATAAAAAATATGGTGTCAAGATCATCCCCACTAAAGAAGCGTCATGGGCGGCCATTCGCGACAAACTGGTAAACGGCGAAAACGATATTTCGCACATTCTCTACGGCATGATGTACGGCCTTCAGATGGGTATTGGTGGTCAGCAGAAGGACATGTCACTACTAATGTCCCTTAACAATAATGGCCAGGCAATCACTCTCTCTAAGGCACTCTACCAAAAAGGCGTTACAGATGGGGCTAGCCTTAAAGCTTTAATTGACAAAGAGAAGCGTGACTATACTTTTGCGCAGACTTTTCCAACCGGAACACATGCGATGTGGCTCTATTATTGGCTTGCTAACTACGGTATTAATCCATTTAAAGATGCAAAAATTATTACTGTTCCTCCACCGCAAATGGTTGCAAATATGCGCAGTGGAAATATGGATGGTTATTGCGTAGGTGAACCATGGAATGCCCGTGCGATCATTGATGGTATCGGCTTTACGGCAACCACAACTCAAGCCATTTGGCAAGATCATCCAGAAAAAGCCTTGGGAACTACATCTGACTTTGCTAAAAAATATCCTAATACTTGCCGCGCAGTTACAGCAGCAATTTTAGAGGCTGGGAAATATATCGATGCCTCTACCTCAAATAAACACGCTACTGCAGAAGTGGTATCAGCACCCTCTTTTGTTAATACTGATGTCAACGTGATACAGGATCGCATGATGGGCCGCTATAACAATGGCATCGGTAAAACCTGGGATGATCCCAATGCGATGAAGTTCTATAACAGTGGTCTCGCAACGTTCCCTTACCTATCTGATGGTATGTGGTTTATGACCCAACATAAGCGATGGGGCCTGTTAAAAGAACATCCAGATTATTTAGCTGTTGCTAAAAAAGTGAACAACATTGCAATTTATAAAGATGCAGCAACAGCTTCAAAAACTCCACTACCAAAAGGCGATATGCGCTCGAGCAAACTGTTTGATGGTGTCGTATGGAATGGTACAAACCCCGCAGCCTACGCAGATAGTTTCAAGATCAAAGCATGAAAAAGCAAAAACTGGTCATGATTGGCAATGGGATGGCCGGTGTTCGGACCATCGAAGAGCTATTAAAGCTTGACTCCGAGCTTTATGACATCACTATCTTTGGTGCCGAGCCGCATCCCAATTACAACCGTATTCTGCTGTCTCCAGTATTGGCGGGCGAACAGACTCTTGAGCAAATTGTTCTTAATGACCTTGATTGGTACAAGAGCAATGGCATTCACCTTCATCTCGGCAAAACGATTACTAAGATTGATCGTAAAGAGCGAACTGTTACCGCCAATGATGGCACAGTTGAGAAATACGACCGCTTACTACTTGCAACAGGCTCACTTCCTTTCATCCTTCCAGTACCTGGAAATGATTTACCTGGTGTTATTGCCTACCGCGATATCAAAGACACCAATGAGATGATCGATGTAGCGACCCGCTACAAAAATGCCGTGGTAATTGGTGGTGGACTGCTTGGCCTAGAAGCAGCAAATGGTCTCGCATTAAGAGGTATGAGTGTAACCGTAATCCATCTAGCCGACTGGCTAATGGAAAGACAGTTAGATAAAACAGCGGCTGATTTACTGCAAAAATCTTTAGAAGAGAAAGGTCTCAAGTTTTTACTTAAGACCTCTACTGAAGCAATCAGCCCTAACGCTGCTGGTGATCGCGTAGGCTCTATTCGCTTTAAGGGTGGTCTTGAGATTCCTGCAGATTTAGTTGTCATGGCTGCAGGTATTAAACCTAATACAGCCTTAGCTGAATCCGCAGGCTTACATTGCAGTAGAGGCATTGTTGTTAACGACACCCTACAAACATTTGATCCAAGAGTTTATGCCGTTGGTGAGTGTGCAAGCCACCGCGGCACAGCCTATGGTTTAGTTGCCCCCTTATTTGAACAAGCTAAAGTTTGCGCAAATCATCTAGCTGAACATGGTATTGGGCGCTACGAGGGATCTGTCACCTCTACAAAGCTGAAGGTAACTGGCGTTGATCTTTTCTCCGCTGGGAACTTTATGGGGGGCGAAGGCACAGAAGAAATCACGCTTGCTGATCCTATTGGCGGCGTATATAAAAAATTAGTTCTGAAAGATGACCGTTTGATTGGGGCTTGTATGTTTGGCGATACCGCAGACAGCACCTGGTATTTCAAGCTAATGCGCGATGCACAAAGTGTTGCTGAAATACGTGACACATTGATGTTTGGTGAATCCAATATTGGTGACGTTGGCCATCAAGGTCACAATAAAGCTGCTGGCATGACGGATGCAGATGAAATCTGCGGGTGCAATGGGGTTACCAAGGGGACTATTGTTAAGGCTATTCGGGAACAAGGTCTCTTTACATTAGATGAAGTAAAGAAGTGTACTAAAGCGAGTAGCTCCTGTGGTTCTTGTACGGGTCTTGTAGAGCAAGTACTAATGAATGTTCTGGGTACAGATTACTCAGCTACTCCCAGAAAGAAATCCATCTGTGGATGCTCTGATCTATCGCATGATGAAATCCGTCAAGCCATACGCTCAGGCCACTTAATTTCTCAAGAACAAGTTCGTACTGAACTGAGCTGGAGAACGCCTAATGGGTGTGCGACTTGTCGCCCTGCCCTGAACTACTACCTAATCTCTACATGGCCACATGAGGCAAAGGATGATCCACAGTCTCGCTTCATTAATGAGCGTGCACATGCCAATATTCAGAAAGATGGAACTTACTCTGTAATTCCACGCATGTTTGGTGGATTGACTACACCTTCTGAGCTGCGCCGAATTGCTGATGTTGCCGAAAAATATAAGGTTCCAACAGTCAAGGTTACTGGGGGACAGCGTATCGACTTACTAGGCATTAAAAAAGATGATCTTCCAGCAGTATGGAAAGAATTGGATATGCCTTCAGGTCATGCCTACGGGAAATCGATTCGAACAGTAAAGACCTGCGTTGGCGATGAGCATTGTCGATTTGGAACTCAGTCCTCTATGAAAATGGGTGTTGAGCTTGAGCGCATGCTGTTTGGAATGTACGCACCCCATAAAGTCAAGCTTGCGGTTTCAGGTTGCCCTAGAAACTGTGCTGAAGCCGGCATTAAAGACGTTGGCATCATCGGCGTTGAGTCTGGCTGGGAGCTTTATATTGGCGGAAACGGCGGTATTAAAACTGAAGTTGCTGAATTCCTCTGCAAAGTCAAAACAGATGAAGAAGTGCGAGAGTACTCAGGTGCATTCTTACAGCTATATCGTGAAGAAGCCTGGTATCTTGATCGTACCGTCCATTACCTAGCTCGAGTTGGCATGGAATACATCAAGCAAAAAATTGTTGAGGATTCTGAAAGCCGCAAAGCTCTTTACGAAAGACTGCTCTTTGACTTGAAGGATGCTCCAGACCCCTGGAAGGATTTCGAAAGAGCCGGGGTTGATATTCGTCAATTCAAAACTATTCCGATTGTCGAGGTTGGAAATGTCTAATACAGCCCAACTTGATCAGTGGCAGAAAATCACAACGGTTGATGAGATTCCTGTTCTGGGATCTCGGGTTATTCAAGCACCAGCTGGACAAATTGCTATTTTTAGAAATTCAGAAGATGAGGTATTTGCCGTATTAGATAAGTGCCCGCATAAGGGTGGCCCTCTCTCACAAGGGATTGTTCACGGTAAATCCGTAACTTGTCCACTGCACTCTTGGAATATAGATCTTTCTACTGGCTGCGCCGTTGCTCCGGATGAGGGTTGTGCCAAATCCTTTGCAGTCAAAATTGAGTCTGGTGTGGTTTGGTTAAGCCGCGAGGAATTGCAAGCTACACATGGCTGAAGTTAAAAGCACCTGTTGCTATTGTGGTGTTGGCTGTGGCGTCATCATTGAAACTGCGGCTACCAGTAACGGGAAGATCGAAGTCACCGGGGTTCGTGGCGACCCCGATCATCCTGCAAACTTTGGCAGACTCTGCAGTAAAGGCTCTACCCTCCATCTCACTGCAAACCCAAGTCTGCAGATACAAGCGCGCTTGGGTTCACCAGCAATCCGCAAGGCAAGAGGCGAAGATCCGATAGATATATCTTGGCCCGAGGCAATTCAAACCGTTGCCCAAAAATTTGCCGACATCATTAAAGAACATGGTCCAGAATCCGTTGGCATTTATGTCTCTGGTCAATTGCTAACAGAAGATTACTACATCTTTAACAAGTTAATGAAGGGCTTAATTGGTTCAAATAATATTGATACCAACTCACGCCTATGCATGTCTAGTGCAGTAGCTGGCTACAAGCAAACTTTGGGTATGGATGCCCCACCTTGCTGCTATGAAGATATAGATTCGGCATCCACAATTTTTATTACAGGATCAAATACTGCGTTTGCTCACCCAATTCTGTATAGACGTCTTGAGGATGCCCGTAAAAATAATCCTGATCTCAAAGTTATTGTTGTTGATCCCAGAAAAACAGATACTGCTAAAGAGGCTGACCTCTACCTTCAGATCCAACCTGGCACTGATGTCGCTCTTTACCATGGCATGCTATACATCATGCTCTGGGAAAAATGGATTGATGAGTCTTATATCAACTCATTCACAGCAGATTTTGATGCTCTGCGTGATCTGGTAAGGGACTTCACACCTAAGGCAGTAAGTCAGATTTGTGGCATCAACGAAAAAGACTTATTTCAAGCAGCGCAATGGTTTGCCACTTCACCTGCAACTTTGTCGATGTACTGTCAAGGGTTAAACCAATCTGCTTCAGGCACGGCTAAGAATGCTGCTTTAGTCAATCTGCATTTGGCTACTGGTCAAATAGGCAAAGCTGGTGCAGGTCCATTCTCTTTGACAGGGCAGCCTAATGCGATGGGTGGGCGAGAGGTTGGAGGTTTAGCCAACCTGTTATCAGCACACCGCGATCTTGCAAATCCAGAGCACCGCGCAGAAGTGGCTAACCTATGGGGAGTTCACTCCATACCGGAGAAACCAGGTCTTAGCGCCATCCCCATGTTTGAAGCATTACGCACTGAAAAACTTAAGGCTATTTGGATCGTCTGCACAAACCCTGCACAATCCATGCCTGATCTTAATGCTGTTCATGAGGGATTGAGCAATGCAGAATTTGTTGTAGTACAAGAAGCCTATGCGCATACAGCTACCACCCTCTATGCAGATGTTTTATTACCCGCTACTACCTGGGCAGAAAAAGTAGGTACTGTTACCAATTCAGAGCGCCGCATTTCCAAAGTCAATCCTGCAATTCATCCCTATGAGTCAGGTAAACATGATTGGCAGATCGCTCTTGAAATTGGTCTAGCTCTTGAAGCGCTATTGCCAGGCAATAGAAAAGAAGGAATTTCTAGCCTCTTTCCCTATGATGGTCCGGAAGATATTTGGAATGAGCATCGTGAGAGTACGGCCGGTCGCGATCTGGATATCACTGGTCTGAGCTATCAAATTCTCGAAGAGCGTGGACCACAGCAATGGCCAATGCCAAAAGGGTCTTACTTTGGCAAAAAGCGACTTTATGAAAATGGTATCTTCCCCACTAAAGATCAGAAAGCGCACTTTATCGCTGCACCTTATAAGGCAACTGCAGAATCAGTGGATGCACGATATCCATTTGCATTAAATACTGGACGCCTAAGAGACCAATGGCACGGCATGAGTAGAACCGGAACCATTGGTACGCTTTATGGACACTCACCCGAGCCTTGTGTTGAGATGTCACCCAAAGATGCCGGCAGGATGAATCTAGAAAATGGTGATTTAGTTCATGTCACTAGCCGCAGAGGTAGCGAGATCTTCCCAATCAAAGTCTCGGATGATATTGCCTCTTCTCAAGCATTTATTGCAATGCACTGGGGTTCTGAATTTATTTCAGGTGCTTCTGGTAAAACACCAGGCCGTGGAGTTAATGGACTTACTTGCAATGTGATTGATCCAGTATCAGGTCAGCCAGAATTAAAGCATTCAGCCGTCAAAATTTTGCCAGCAAACCTCCCTTGGCAATTAGTAGCATTTGGTTTATTTCCGAAAGAGGAAGTATTTTCTATTCAAAATAGTCTGCGGAGCCTTCTGCCTAGATTTGATTCTGCCCAATGCGTTCTATTTGGCAGAGAGCAAGATGGTGAACTGATTGGGGTTTCATTCAAAGCTGCCCACCACCATGATCCTCTTGAAGAATCCGAATCTCTTGCCGCACAAGCTCTAAAGCAAGTGATGGAGAAATTCAAATTAGATGAGGCCTCCGGAGAGCCAGTAATGCGCTATAGCGATAAGCGTAGAGGCATAGTGCGGCTCGTTCGTGCTCAAGAGAAAGTTTTATCTGCCATGCTCACTGGTTCCGTAGATAGTCTAGCAAGTACTACCTGGCTAAGAGAGTACCTAGAAAGCGGCTTGGATGCAAAAAAGCTTGGTCGATCTCTATTGATGCCTGTGAGCAAACCTCCTGTGGAAATAAAGCCCAAAGGTAAGGCAATTTGTAATTGCTTTAATGTATCTGCGGACACAATGGAGCAATACTTAAGCAAAATGCCAGCAGGAATCTCCCCCGATCAAG
>Ga0222712_10004543_pt1 | contig 14481 bp, 20 predicted proteins | sample C33_657DmetaG_FD_165043 | JGI IMG/M metagenome (GOLD analysis project Ga0222712, IMG submission 165043) | Estuarine water microbial communities from San Francisco Bay, California, United States - C33_657D | ecosystem: Environmental > Aquatic > Marine > Unclassified | place: USA: California... | reverse complement strand
AGATTTGAATACAGTAGTACTATTCATCGTATTGTGGGGTAGAGCAGTGGTAGCTCGGTAGGCTCATAACCTATAGGTCGTTGGTTCGAATCCATCCCCCGCAACCTAAACACAGGAAAAACCGCTATAGGTTGATTGGAAATCTGGTTAGAAATGCTAATCGTAAAAGTAGATGTCCACCCACCCATCTTCTACTTTCCTATATTGCCTCTTAGTATAACGGTAGTACGACAGATTTTGGTTCTGTTTGTTGAGGTTCGAATCCTTGAGAGGCAACAATCAATGCCCCGATGCTGAAATTGGTAGACAGACTAGACTTAGGATCTAGCGCCGAAAGGTGTGTCGGTTCGAGTCCGACTTGGGGCACAGGAAGTTGGTTATTGTTTAAAAAATAACTAATTTCATATTATAATTAACGCCGGGGTGTCGTAAAGGTAGCCGAGGAGGACTTAAAATCCTTTGGGCAGAAAAAGCCCGTGCGGGTTCGATTCCCGCTCCCGGTACTAAACTTTAGATTATGATTTGGTACATTTATATAGTAAGTATAACATATTGCATTTGGAGAATGAGTGCTAGTTATAATAAAAAATTTGGTAATGATCCAATCGGACCAACACCAGGATTAGAAACACTCTTTATACTACCGTTTGCTCCATTGCTTGCTATTATCGATGCTAGTATGACTTGGATTAGGTGGTATAAAGAAGCTGAAGAAGCTAAGAGGAGAAATAATAACGTATTTTAGTTAATTGTCAGGTGGTGAAAGGATATATCCACGGCATACACACCCACTCGTCTCGTGGGCGCTGAGTTTGAGATAGGTAATTAGATATGGGTTGACCACAAAGCCGGCTATTTTGTCTATTACCGAATCACAGCATGAAGGTTCAAATCCTTCCCTGACAGCCTGAACACAGTGAATGTCTTGACACGCACGACAACTTGGAATGGTGCACTCTGAACAAGCTCTGTGAACGACCACGAAGAATACCTCACTGTGCGTAGGTAAGTATCAAGTTCTTCTGACCGTGGAGAAAGATCCACTCTATAGTCAGGTAGTGGCATGGTGTCACACTCCAGAAATAAGACGTGTATAGGCTAAGCGCTAATCCTATACTTACAGGTTCGAATCCTGTCCTGACTGCTCATAGTAAAAGTCAATCGAAAAGTTGGTAGATTGACTTTTTTTTATAATATTTAAGTATAAAACAAATAATATGTCACAAAATCTTAATCTAAACATCTCGCTAGACAAAACTACTCCTATTGTTTGTGAAGAATGTAGTAATGAAAGTTTCATACAAGTAACTTTCCTTCGTAAAGTAAGTAAATTTATTGCTGGAACTGATCAAGACGCTTTAATTCCTATCCCAAGTTTCTCTTGTTCTAAATGCGGGCATGTTAATGTAGAGTTTCTACCAAAAGACTTACAGTAAGTGAGAGAAATAGAAAAGTGCATTTGGCATCCCTGGGCATCAGACGAGGAGGGATGGTGTTGGAAATGTGATGAAGAAAAGCAGAAAGAAATGTTTACAAGTTTAAATTTTGATCAAGTGACTCAACAAATAAGCAGGCCTAAAGATGATATTACTTGGGCAGTAATGAAAGACTTAGTCTCAAGGGCTGAGAGAGGAGTGCAGAAGTATAATACAACTCTAGGAGAAAATAATCATCAGAATATGCTTCAACATGCTTATGAAGAAGCTCTTGATCTAGCTCAGTATCTTAAAAAAGAAATTACAACTCTAAACACAGTCCAGGACTTAGTTAAGCAATATGCTAATGATCTAGAGCTAGGAGCGAAAATAAGAGAGTTGTATGAACACAAATAAGACAGTTTCGTTTTCACAGTATCAGATTTACAAACAGTGTTCTTACCGGTGGTATTTAGATTATGTAAAAAAGCATCAGGTTTTTAAGCCTAGCATATACTTAATTTTCGGTACAGCTTTTCATGAGACTCTACAAAACTATCTTAAAGTTATGTACGAAAACTCTATAACTGCAGCCGATAAGATTCACCTACCTACTTATTTTAAGACAAAGTTTATAGATCTGTATAAGGAAAGTTCAAAGATAGAACATTTCTCTACTCCAGAGGAACTTTCAGAGTTTTACGAAGATGCTGTGTGTATTTTAGACTTTATAAAGAAGAAAAGAAATTTATTCTTTAGTAAAAAAAATACTGAACTCACTGGCATAGAAATTCCTATTACTGGACCTATTGTAGAAAGCATTCCAGGGGTTACTATGAAGGGATTTATCGACTTAGTAACTTATGATAAAATTCTTGATAAGTATACGATCTACGATATTAAGACTTCTACCAGAGGATGGTCTGATTACGAAAAGAAAGATCAGGTGAAGATCAATCAAATACTCTTATACAAGAGATTCTTTTCAAATTTAAAGGGAATTTCAGAAGATAAGGTAGATGTTCAATTCTTTGTAGTACGTAGAAAAATCAATGAGAATTTAGAATTCGCACCTAAGAGAGTTCAAGAGTTTATTCCTGCAAACGGAACTAAGAAAGTAAAAGATGCTTTCGAAGATATTCAGAATTTTGTTCTAGAAGCTTTCACACCAGAAGGGGAGTACCGGGAGAAAAAATATCCAAAGAATCCTAGTAAATGTAAATTTTGTCCTTATAACGATAAACCTGATCTTTGTGATAAAAAAAACGATTAGATATATGGTTCTATATATAGTACTCTCTATTTATTATAAAATAGAAGATTATGCATATCGGAAAAAAAGGAGACATACTCACTACTGTAAGACTACAGGACGAGTTATTTGAAAGCTTCAAAGCTGAAGCTATTAAGAATAAAATTACTATGAGAAATTTGCTAGAAAGAGCAATGTTCTTATATTTGACAGAAGAGGAGTTTAGAAAGAAAATTAACAATCAACTAAACGCTCGTTACATAAAACCAACAGAATAGATTATATGAAAGAAGGTTACGTTCAAAAAGAACAAAGGAAAAAGATTCTTTTTCTATGTGATGATATTAGATTTACGTCCGGGATTTCAACTATGGCTAAAGAGATTGTCATAGGAACTGCACACAAGTATAATTGGGTTAATCTAGGAGCTGCAATTAATCATCCGGAAGTAGGTAAGAAGTTAGATGTATCTCAAGATACAGGCGATATTGCAGGTATACCCGATGCTTCAGTTTACATATACCCATCCTCAGGGTATGGATCTCAAGAACTGCTTCGCCAATTAATTCAAATAGAGAAGCCTGATGCAATTATATTCTTCACAGACCCTAGGTACTGGGTGTGGTTGTTTCAAATGGAGAATGAAGTTAGAAGGAAGATTCCTATGATATACTTGAATATCTGGGATGATCTTCCCGCTCCTTTGTACAACAAAACTTACTACGAATCTTGCGATACCTTAATGGCTATCTCAAAGCAGACAGAGAATATTAATAGAATGGTGTTAGGGGAAAAAGCAAAAGATAAGATTATTAAGTATGTTCCGCACGGCATCAACGAGAAAATGTTCTATCCAATTACTCCTGATATGAGTGAAGACTATACAAAGTTACAGGAGATGAGGAAGAAATACTTTGGAGATAATCAGCCGGAGTTTGTTGTAACGTATAATGCACGAAATATTAGACGTAAGTGTACTTCTGACTTAATTGCTGCTTATGCACTCTTTTGTGATAGCATAGGAAAAGAAAAAGCAAAAAAATGTGCTCTCCTACTTCATACTCAACCTAAAGATGAAAACGGAACAGATCTACCAGCAGTAGTTGACCTGCTCTGTAACCCTGAATATCAGAGAGTAGTTTTTTCTGATTACAGGTACTCTACTTCTGAGATGAATTTAATGTATAACTGCGGTGATGTAGTAGCTCTAGTATCCTCTAACGAAGGTTGGGGATTATCCTTGACCGAAGGTATGATGTGCGGTAAGCCTATCATTGCTACAGTAACAGGAGGTATGCAAGATCAGATGAGGTTCCAGGATGAAAATGGAGAGTGGGTTAAGTTAAGTGATAAGTTTCCTTCAAACCATTTCGGTACTTATAAGAGCCACGGTAAATGGGCCTACCCTGTATATCCTAGTAACGTAAGTATTGTTGGTTCTATACCTACTCCTTACATTTGGGATGATAGAGCAGACTTTAGAGATATTGCTAAACAGATTGAAAAAGTTCATTTTAACAAAATAGAGAGTCCAGAGCTGTACCAAGAGCAAAGTAAAGCAGCTCGTGAATGGGTTACTTCAGAGGAGTCTATGATGTCTGCAAGGATGATGTGTAAGAACGTAATCGATACAGTAGAGGAAACTTTCGAAAAGTGGAAGCCTAGAGCTGATTATGAGTTTATAAAAGTAGAAAAGCTTCCGAAAAAAACTATAGTTCACCCTCTAGTTTATTAAATGAAATTACTTTACTAAATTTAAAAGAAATACTACAACGTTATGAATAAGCAATTTGCAGTGATTAGTGCACCGCCTGATACGTATAGCGGTTATGGAGCTCGTAGTAGAGACTTTATAAAAGCTCTGTATGAGCTTAAGAAAGATGAATGGGAAATTAAAATCTTACCTCAAAGATGGGGACAAACTCCTTGGGGTTTTATACATAATAACAAAGAAGAGTGGGGGTGGATGGAAGAAATGTTTATCTATGATGGACGACTTCCTAGGCAGCCTGATGTTTGGTTTCAAATTACAGTACCGAATGAATTTCAACCCCTAGGAAAAGTTAATATAGGAGTTACAGCTGGTATTGAAACTACAGTATGTGATCCTTCTTGGATAGAAGGCTGTAATAAGATGGATGTTACTTTAGTATCTTCTCGTCACGCCAAGCAAGTATTCGAGTCTAGTACTTTTGAAGAAAAAGATAAAACTACGAATATTGTTAAAAGGAAAATTAAATTAGAAAAACCTGTTGAAGTTCTCTTCGAAGGAGTTGACCTCAATAAGTACTTTTACCTTCAGGAAAATGAACTCGAAAAAACTCCGCTAGTAACAGATTTAGATTCTATAAAAGAAGCTTTCTGCTTTCTCTATGTAGGACATTGGTTGCAAGGTGCGATGGGAGAGGATAGAAAAAATACTGGACTTTTAGTTAAGTTATTCTTAGAAACATTTAAGGATAGAAAAAAGCAGCCTGCTTTAATACTAAAAACTTCTCAAGCAGGAGCTAGTATAATGGACAGAGAGGATGTTCTTGCAAAAATTAATGATATAAGGAATTCAATAAAATCAAATAGCTTACCTAATATCTACGTCATCCATGGAGATTTAGAAGATAAAGAAATTAATAACCTTTATAATCATAGTAAAGTAAAAGCTTTTATATCTTTGACAAAAGGAGAAGGCTACGGAAGACCGCTTGCTGAATTTACTTTATCAAAAAAACCGATCATCGCTTCAGGCTGGTCTGGGCATACAGATTTTCTCGATCCTGAAATGGCCGTTTTACTGCCTGGTTCAATAACTCCAGTACATAGTTCAGCTGCAGTAAGTAATTTAATACTAAAAGAAGCTTCTTGGTTCTCAGTAGACACTGTTATTACCTGTAAAGCTATGATTGATTTATTTGAGAATTATAATAAGTACGAGGTGAGAGGTAAGAAACAGGGACATAAAATTAAGACAGAGTTTAACTATGATAACATGGTTCTACTGCTTAGTAGTTATTTAGATAAGTATACTATTAAAAAAATGCAGCTTAAACTTCCTCAACTCAAAAAAATAAGCTAATGACATCACAAGATTTTATCTATTGGATTCGGGGATATTTAACAGCTCAACAAGATAGTCAAATAAAGCTTGACATAGAGAAAGTACTCAAGCAAGTTAATGAGTCCGCTACTTTTAGTATTAACTATCAGACTCCTCATTCCAATACTACATCTACCTATAATACAAAACAACAACTCAATGACTGATCAATTAATAATATGTCCTAAATGTGGATGTGATGGGTGCTATGTCACTCCTTTAAATGAAACAAAGAGTAATTACTTTTGTTGGGGTTGCGGATTTCAAACGAACGACCTAATGAAAGAAGGAGATTTTGATTTTGAAGCTTACGAAGAAACTCTTCCTGAACTTTATAAAGATAGTAAATACAAAGATCAGGAGAATAGGGTCTGGTATCCTATTAGTATTAACATAACAGAAAAAGGTACTGTTTTTTTAAATGGAAAAAGTACAGAAGAAGTACACTGGTCTGCAATTAAAACCGTAACTTTAACAGAAGAAGAAAAGAGTCAACCTAAGTATAAAAATCTTACTCATAAATCAGATCCTAAATCGATGAAACATTTCGGAAAAGATTTTATAGAGGCTTGTGATTATATAGGAATGTTTGATAAATAGTTTTAATGATAAGAATAAGTTACGCTATTCCAGTTTGTAATGAGCATGAAGAACTCTTCCGCTTACTCACCCTTTTACTTCAGAATAAGAGAGACAGTGATGAGATAGTAGTACAAGCTGATCAAGGAAATACTACTCCGGAAGTTTATAATGTATTAAATCGTTTTATAGCTTCTATTAAACTAGTAGAGTATCCGTTGAAAGGAAACTTTGCTTCTTTTAAAAACAATTTAAAAAACCACTGCACAGGAGATTGGATCTTTCAAATAGACGCTGATGAGTGTATGCAGCCTTGGTTAATAGAATCTCTCCCTGAAATACTAGCTGCTAATCCTACAACAGATTTATTTTTAATTCCTAGAATTAATACCGTAGAGGGACTAACACAAGAACATATAGAAAGGTGGAGGTGGAACGTAAATGAAAAAGGATGGGTAAACTTTCCAGACTATCAAACAAGGATTCTACAAAATTCTCCTAAGATCAATTGGGTCAGTAAGGTTCACGAAGTATTAACCGGACACAACTCTTACGCTATGTTACCTTTAGAGGAGGAATTTTGTTTAGTACATCCAAAGTCTATTGATAGGCAAACTAGACAGAATAACTATTACGATACTCTTGCAACTTTAAACCATAAATAATGGAAAAAATATATTCGAAAACAGAACCGGAAACTTTGCTGCACATTGTTGTTCGTAAAGAAGACTTAACTCCAGGTAGAGTAGAAGTAGTTTCCGAGGAAAATTTCATACAGTGTGCTCTTCTTAACATGGAGGAAGGTAAGACCTTTAAACCTCATAAGCATATTTGGAAAGAGAGAACTAGAAATGTTATCGCTCAAGAAAGTTGGATTGTCGTACAAGGAAGCGTTAAATGTACTTTCTTTGACTTAGACGATCAAGTAATTGCAGAACCAGTACTTTACCCCGGAGACGCTTCCTTTACTTTACAGGGAGGTCATACCTATACAATTTTAGAAGATAACACTCTTGTTTACGAATACAAGACCGGACCTTATGAAGGCCAGGCGCTTGATAAAACCTTTTTAAACTAATGGAAAAGAAAAGTACTATTTTTTGTGACATAGACGGAACAATTTTCGTTTATCGTAAATTTGCAAATTACACTACAGAAGAAGCTCAGATTATTCCTTCTACGGTTGAATATTTAAATCGCCAAAAAGAAGACGGTAATATGATTATCTTAACAACAGCAAGACCCGATACTCTATACGACTTTACTATTGCAGAACTGGAGAAGAATTCTATTCCTTTTGATGGAATAGTAATGGGAATAGAAAGAGGCCCAAGGATTCTTATTAACGATAGGGATCCTGATAAGCCTGGAGCAAGAGCTATTGCAATTAATTTAACCAGAAACGAAGGTATTCAAAATGACTAATCGGTTTGTTATTATAACTACCTGCTACAACGTAGAGCCTTATATTAGGATGAATATACACATGAGTATGTTTCAATCTTATAAAAATGTTCTGTTTGTTTATGTAGACGATAAGTCTAAAGATACTACCTATCAGACGTTACAAGAATTTACAAAAGACGATTCTAGGTTTTTAATTCTACAAAATCCGAATAACGGTAGTCAAGCAAAAGCTTATATGTACGCTATAGACTACCTTGAGACTAATAATCTCATTCAAGACGAGGATATTATTGTAGAAGTAGATGGGGATGACTGGTTGTCAAGTTCTTTTGTTCTCGCTTATCTAAATGAGGTTTATCAGAATAAAGACGTGTGGATGACTTATGGCCAGTATCAAATGTGGCCTTCAGGTGATATAGGAGGTCATTACTATGCCGATATAAACGAAGATGTGGATAGAGAGAATCTACATAGATCTGTTGCTTTTCCTTACTCTCATTTGAAGACTTACAAGTATTGGTTGTTCAATAAGATTAACAGGGACGATTTAATCGATACAGAAACTGGAGAACTTTGGTCAGCTGCCTGGGATCATGCACTCTGCATACAAATGGTTGAAATGGCGGGTAAGAAACACATATACAGATGTCCTGAAATTACCTATACGTTAAATAGAGCAGCAGAGTTAGCAAACGAAGGTAAAACTAGAACAGCAGAGCAGAAAGAAATAGAACAGAGAATTAGAACAGTTATAAAGCCCTACGATAGGTTATGATAGTATTTGTAATTGGATTATACAAATCAGGTACTTCTTTAGTTTCTTCTGTATTAGAAGATATCGGATGTACGAGCATAGTGGATAGGTATGCTACTACTAAAGGATTAACAGGAGAGTATGACATTAAAGAGTCTTACTTTGTTAATATGCTTAACAACCGAATTCTAGATAAGTACTCAAAAGGATGTATTTACTTCAAGAATGAAGATCTTCCTGAAGAGCTTGATCCTGAAATTCAAACTACCATAAAAGAGTATTTAGGTCAAATTAAAAATCGGTACACCTTTATTAAAGATCCTCGCTTTATTGGTACTCTTAAGTACTGGATTAAAGCTATGCCTGATAATGTTCCTTATAAGATTATCTACGTAGATCGTAATAAAGGGTTGAAAGAATCTTTTCAGACTGATAAATGGTTTTCAGATAAAGTAATAGATAACGACTTCGATAAAGCTATAGCTTTGTTGAAAGAAAACTACTACAAAACCAGGGAACAATTTCCAGGAATTGAAGTTGACTTTGATGTACTTAGGAAAGATTATACACAACTCTCTTACCTTATGTACAACTATCTATCAGCTCCTTCTGAAAAGATACATAAAATTTACTTTCACGATTATTTTCTACCTTCCAAAGAACTTACTGAGTTGTTTAAGAAACAAACTCCAAATAGTAGCGGGGTGTGGGATAATGTAGTCTGCGTTAATAATGTAGAGGATGCCGATTATGAGATTGTACAAGATAAAACTTCTGCAAAATATAATTCTGAAAAGCTTATCTTCTTAGGAAGAGAGCCTTATTATGTACACCAGCATGATATCGTTGATGCTAAGTATAATTTTCATCACGAAAAAGGAAACTCTTGGCTACCTCAGACCTGGTGGTTAAATTCTGATTATGATACTTTGCAGAACAATTTTGATATTGATAAAATAAAGCTTTTCAGTATTATTGATTCAGGTAAAGCAACTGTTCCTGGACATGATTTTAGGCTTGAACTAATAGACAAAATAGTAGCTTCTAAGATTAATGTTGACGTATTTGGAAAGACTCAAAGATATGTAAATAGTCCTAAGTACAAAGGAGAGTTGCCTACAAGGGATAAAACTGAAGGACTAGTTAATTATAGATTTAACTTAGCGATTGAGAACGGAAGAACGGATTATTATTTTTCTGAAAAGTTTTGTGATCCTGTACTCTGTAATACTTTTCCAATCTACTTAGGATGTAAGCAGATAAGTAAGTTCTTTCCTGAAGGAAGTTATTTTGAGTTAGATCCTGAGAAAGATCTACTCAATCAAATAAAGAGAATTTTAGAAATTCCAGCAACAGAGTTGAACTATAATGCTCTTTTTGAAGCTAAACACCTTATATTAAATAAGTACAACTTGTGGAGTACTATTCATTCAGTTATTAATACGAAAAAAGTTTTATGAAATACATTATATCAAGCCCAATTCCATTTACAGATCCCGACCTAGGCAGAAGCAGTTCAGGACATAAGTTTCATAACTGGATTACAGGGCTTTATTTATCTAAACTGTTTAATCTAGAATATATTTATACTCCTTTTACACAAGATGCAGAGAGGTATGAAAACTTTTTAAACTTACATACAGGTTATAGACATTTATCTGATATCGGTCCTGTCAAAGCTTATACCACTACCCATGATTTCTGTCATGACGACGCTATGTACGAGGGATTTTACGTTAAAAGCTTAAAGAGGTTTGAACAATTCATCGCTTCTATTCCAGAAGGAAGTCTAATCAACCTAGGCCATAATCCTTTCCCGGGAATGCTTACTCAGCATTACGAACAGGTTATTCCTGAACTTCAAAAAGCTTATTGGAAATTAGATAGAAATATAAATTTAATATACCTTAAGGATAAGGTAAGTGTTGCAATTCATATCAGACGTGGAGATATTAATTTTAACAACAATCCTGATAGGTGGTTAGACCTAACTCATTATAGGAATATTATTGGAAATTTGAATAGAGAATTAGGGGAGAATAACCTTGATATCTGTATCTTCTCAGAAGGGCAACCAGAAGACTTCAAAGATTTAGCAACTAGCAATGTACGGATAATATTAGGAGGGTCGGATCTAGTTGCAATTCACCATATGTGTTCTGCCGATATACTAGTTACAGGACAAAGTAGCTTTTCTATTATGGCTGCTTATTTTAATAAAAACTTTGTAATCTATACTCCGCTAAAGAATTTTATGTATAAGTGGGGGAATGAAAGAATTATGCCTTACACTGAGATAAGTTATCATACTTTAAAAACAAAATTACTGAACAATGAATAAACTTTTTATTTTAAACGAGTACGCTCCTCAAAGTAGAGGAGTTGAAATAGGAGTCTGGAAAGGAGAATTTTCTAAAGCAATAGTCGATAAGGTAAATCCTAGTGCTCTTTACCTTTGTGATCCTTGGAGATTTTTTCCTCAATACTCAGATAGGTGGTACGGAGGAACTTTAGCTAGATCACAAGCAGATATGGATGTAATATATCGAGAGGTTGTTGACATGTTTAAGGAGAATCCAAGTGTACGTGTTGTTCGAGATTTTAGTGATAATCTTTTTGGTTATATTGAAAAAAATAGCTTAGATTGGACTTATATAGACGGGAATCATAGTTACGAGTTTGTATTAAGGGATCTTGAGATTAGCCGTGATTTAATTAAACCCGGAGGAATGATTACAGGAGATGATTACGAAGAAGGAAACGATATTGAAAGAGCTGTTTCAGATTTTATATTTAAATACAGTGGCAATATCGATAGTGGATACATTAGAGACAGACAATTTATCATAAAATTTAAACCATGAAACTAAACCTAGGCTGCGGCTGGAGAAATTTTGGAGAAGACTGGATTCATATTGACGGTGGAGACTATCTTCATTTACATTCTAAGGACATTATTGATCTTCCTTTTGATGATGATTCTGTAGACCTTATTTATGCGAGTCACGTATTTGAATACTTTAATCGTCAAGAAGGAGAAGAAATATTGAAAAAGTGGTATAGTAAGTTGAAACCAGGAGGTATACTTAGACTTGCTGTACCTGACTTTACTCAGATGGTTAATCTCTACTTACATCAAGGATATCCTCTTTCTAAATTTTTAGGTCCTTTGTACGGAAAAATGTCAATGGGACAGGAGACAATTTATCATAAAACAACTTATGACTTTGAAGAGTTGGGAAGTTTATTAAAAACCTGTAACTTTAAACAAGTAGTTAGGTATAATTGGCAAGATACTGAACACGCTGAGTTCGACGATCATTCTCAAGCTTATATTCCTCATATGGATAAAAAGAACGGAACTCTTATTAGTTTAAACGTAGAAGCAACAAAATGAATTTCTCAGTAGTATCTGAATTCGAAAATAAAGTAGCAGAGTTTTTTGGAGCTCCTTATGCTGTAGCAGTAGATAGTTGTACTCACGGTGTTGAACTAGCCTTGCGTTATACTGAAGCAAATCACATAACTGTACCTAAACGTACCTATCTATCTATTCCCTTCCTAGCAGAAAAGTTATACCTTGAACGTTCATGGAAAGATGAAGAGTGGGTAGACTATTATTACTTGACAGAAAATATAATTGATGCAGCAGTGTTGTGGAAACCTAATAGTTATATCCCAAATACTTTTATGGGAATTAGTTTTCAATACCAAAAACACTTATCTTTGGGTAGAGGAGGTATTTTACTTTGTAACAGCTCGTACGATTATTTAAATTTAAAAAAGATGTCATACGATGGAAGATTACCAGAGACGCCATGGCGAGATCAAAATATAGATTCTATAGGATATCATTACTATATGACTCCGGAAACAGCTCAGAAAGGTATCGACAAACTGCCTCAAGCTATTTTAACAGAACCTAGACAGTGGGTAGTAACAGATTGGCCAGATTTAACTCAAATGAATATATTTAAAAAATGAAAAAAGCATTTATTACAGGCATTGCAGGACAAGATGGAAGTTACCTTGCTGAGTACTTAGTAGAACAAGGATACGAAGTACATGGAATTATACGGAGAAATTCTACTCCTGAACACCAAGAATCTCGTATCAGTCATTTAGAGGATAAAATTAAAAGCTACTACGGCGATTTGACAGATTATTCTTCTATAGAAAAGTTGTTGAAAGAGATCCAACCAGATGAAATCTATAACATTGGAGCTCAATCTCACGTACGTATTAGTTTTGATATTCCTATTTTTACAGCACAGACAAATGCTGTAGGAGTCTTAAATGTTTTAGAAGCTTATAAGAATGCATGTCCTAATGCTAAATTCTATCAAGCCTCAAGTAGTGAGATGTTTGGATCTTCTGTAGATGAGGATGGCTATCAGAGAGAGTCTACTAGAATGACTCCAGTATCTCCTTACGGATGTTCTAAAGTATTTGGTTATAATATTGTACGCAACTACAGAAAGTCTTATAACCTGTTTGCTGTAAACGGAATCTTATTTAACCACGAATCTCCTCGAAGAGGTTCTAACTTTGTAACTAATAAGGTAGTAAAGGCAGCTGTCCGTATTAAGTTAGGATTGCAAAAAGATCTTGAACTTGGAAACCTTGATGCTTATAGGGACTGGGGTCATAGTAAAGATTATGTACGTGCTATGTATATGATAGTTAATCACGACGTAGCAGATGATTTTGTAGTAGCAACAGGTGAAACACGTTCAGTAAGAGATATGTGTGCTTATGTCTTTGGAAAACTAGGACTTGATTATACTGCCTTTGTTATTCAAAACCAAAAACATCTACGTCCAGAAGAACTTCCCTACCTTAAAGGAGATTCTACGAAAATTAGAACTGCTCTTGGTTGGAAGCCGGAATATACTTTTGAAAGTATGATGGATGAGATGATTGATCATTGGATGAAAATCTATAGCAAGTGAGAATAGCTTTCTTTACTGAGATGGGATTTGAAGGTAAAGTACCTCGTAATCATCCGAACATGAGAACGGAGTTTGCTTGGATGTGTGCCTTGAATGCTGATCATCATAGCATAGTCAGAGCTCCGTTTGTTACCGAGCAGTATGATTTAGGGATAGTAATTATACCCAAGAAAAATCCTGAACTTAATTTAGATGATATTAAGTTGAGTTGTAAGAAAGTAGCAGTGATGCAGGAAGGACCTAACTGGTATTGGCAAGACTACGATCTATTAAAACAGGTAAACTATTTTAACACTCTTTCTTCTGCTGATACTATTTTTGTACATAACTATCTAGACAAGATTTACTACCAAGGATTAACAAATCATTCAGATGTAAAGTTAATGCCTTCCTTAATGGTAGAAGATGCTATTGATAAAGAAGCTTTAACACCTGAAAAGTATAGGGGGGAGGTAATCATAGGCGGTAACTTCGTATCATGGTACGGTGGATTCGATTCTTATGTTGTAGCTCAAGAACTATCAGATAAGGTATTCGCTCCATCAATGGGGAGAAAGCAACCAGGAGAAGAGCAACTCCTAAATCATTTACCTTACTTTGATTGGAAAAATTGGATAACACAGTTAAGTAAGTTTAAGTATGGAATTCATCTTATGAGAACGCATGCTGCAGGTACATTTGCTCTTAATTGTGCTTACTTAGGTATTCCGTGTATAGGATATTATGGATTAGATACTCAGGAAGTATGTCATCCTAACCTTACAGTGGAGGTCGGAGATTTAATCTCAGCAAAGAAGATAGCAAAAAAGCTTAAAGAGAGTGAGGAGTTTTATAAAGAGCAAAGCGAAGTAGCTAGAACTAATTATAAAAAAGTTTATGCAGAAGAAAATTTTATAGAACGTTTTAAATCTTACATATGTTAGAAGGAGTTTGGATGCATGAAGAAGAGAAAGCTGTTATTGAGAAATATCTCAAACCAGATGCTGTGATGATGGAATGGGGAAGCGGAGGTAGTACAGTTGAATTTTCAA
>Ga0222712_10004542_pt1 | contig 14486 bp, 17 predicted proteins | sample C33_657DmetaG_FD_165043 | JGI IMG/M metagenome (GOLD analysis project Ga0222712, IMG submission 165043) | Estuarine water microbial communities from San Francisco Bay, California, United States - C33_657D | ecosystem: Environmental > Aquatic > Marine > Unclassified | place: USA: California... | reverse complement strand
GAATTTATAAGTAAAATATAAAATAACAATTACATTAAAATAGACAGTTATGGCGGACATTAAACCTGATGAAATATCAGCAATACTAAGACAGCAATTGAGTAATTTCAATGCTTCGGCTGATTTGGAAGAAGTGGGAACCGTATTACAAGTGGGTGATGGTATTGCCCGTGTGTATGGTTTAAATGGCGTTAGAAGTGGTGAACTTGTAGAGTTTGAAAACGGCGTTAAAGCAATTGCATTGAACTTAGAAGAAGACAATGTGGGTGTGGTATTGATGGGAGATAGTAAGTCAATCAAAGAAGGTAACAAAGTAAAAAGAACAGGTCAAATCGCTTCAATTAAAGTTGGAGAAGGTTTAGTAGGCCGTGTTATTAATATGTTGGGTGAGCCAATTGATGGTAAAGGCCCAATCAAGGGAGATTTGTATGAAATGCCTTTAGAGCGTAAAGCGCCAGGGGTAATCTTCCGTGAACCAGTTAAAGAACCATTACAAACTGGTATCAAAGCGATTGACGCGATGATTCCAATTGGACGTGGTCAACGTGAATTAGTAATCGGTGACCGTCAAACTGGTAAGACTGCAATTTGTATTGATACTATTATCAATCAAAAAGAATTCTACGATGCTAGTCAACCAGTATATTGTATATATGTTGCTATTGGTCAAAAAGCATCTACTATCGCTGGTGTGATGAAAACATTAGAAGAGAATGGTGCAATGGCATACACTACAATCGTTGCGGCATCTGCAGCGGATCCTGCTCCTCAACAGTTCTATGCTCCATTCGCTGGTGCTGCTGTGGGTGAGTTCTTCCGTGATTGCGGTAAGCCAGCATTGATTGTATTTGATGACTTATCAAAACAAGCGGTGGCATATCGTGAGGTATCTTTATTGTTAAGAAGACCTCCAGGACGTGAAGCATATCCTGGTGATGTATTCTACTTACATAGTCGTTTATTAGAGCGTGCTGCAAAAGTTATTGCAAACGACGAGATTGCTAAGAACATGAACGATTTACCAGAATCAATTAAGCATTTGGTAAAAGGTGGTGGATCTTTAACAGCTTTACCAATTATTGAAACACAAGCAGGTGACGTATCTGCCTATATCCCAACTAACGTAATCTCTATTACGGATGGTCAGATCTTCTTAGAAGGTAACTTATTTAACGCAGGTATTCGTCCAGCGATTAACGTAGGTATCTCTGTAAGTCGTGTGGGTGGTAACGCACAGATCAAGTCAATGAAGAAAGTATCTGGTACTTTAAAATTAGACCAAGCATTATACCGTGAGTTAGAAGCATTCTCTAAGTTTGGTGGTGATTTAGATGCTGCAACTAAGAATGTAATTGACAAGGGTGCTAGAAACGTAGAAATTTTAAAGCAAGCACAATACAGTCCTTTTACTGTAGAAAAGCAAGTGGCTATTATCTACTTAGGTACTCAAGGTTTATTGAAAGAAGTAGCTGTTAATAAGGTAAAAGAATTTGAAGCACATTTCTTATTAGAGATGAGTAACAAATTACCGAATGTATTAGCTGATTTCAAAAAAGGTAATTTACCTGAAGACGGATTAAAACAAATGGTGGATTTAGCCAACGGCTTGATTCCTCAATACAAATAAATTGACATAAAAACCCCGAACTAAAGTCGGGGTTTTTTGTTATTAAGATATGCCAGTTATTCAAGTATCTTCTTTGTGTAAAAACTTTGGCAGCCTTGAAGCTGTAAAAGATTTGTCTTTTGAAGTAAACCAAGGGGAGATCTTTGGCTTCTTAGGTCAAAATGGATCTGGTAAGAGTACTACAATTAGAATGCTTTTATCGCTTATTCATCCAAGTAGCGGGCAGATTCAAATATTTGGGAAAGATATTATCTCTCATAGAAACCAGATTGCAAAAAAGATGGGCGCTATCATAGAGCGACCAGATTTATATCCATATTTAACTGCTAAAGAGCATTTGCAACTGTTTGCTAAACTGAGCCAGAAAAAAGTAACCACTCAACAAATAGATCAAACACTAGAGTTGGTTGGATTATCTAATAGGGCCTCGGATAAAGCACAAACTTTTTCATTGGGCATGAAACAGCGTCTTGGTATTGCTATTGCTTTAGTACATCAACCTGAGTTGGTAATTTTAGACGAGCCAACTAATGGTTTAGATCCTCAGGGAATTGCAGATATTAGACATTTGATTCAGCATTTGGCAAAACAAGAAGGTAAAACCATTTTAGTTTCTTCTCATTTACTTACCGAGATAGAACAAATGGCTGATCAAGTATTAATAATACATCAGGGTAAGAAAATCGCATTAGGGCCAACGGCAACTTTATTAGACCCCAATGTTACCATGATGAAATTAAGTACTACGAATGATGCTTTTGCCAAAGAAAAAATCTTGGCCTCTGATTTCGCTACATTTTTTATTGAAAGAGAGGCTGCATTATTTTTTAATATACCAACAGCTCAAATACCTGCTCTGCATCAGTTTATAGTTGCTGCTCAAATACCTATCCTTGCTTTAGAATCAAAGCGTTCATTAGAAGATTATTTTTTACAAATCACTTCCAAATCAAATTAAATGTGGTCTATTATTCAAATAGAATTATATAAAATCTATAAAAGACCAAGAACTTATATTGCTTTTGGTGCTATTGCTGCATTAATTGGAGTAATACAGATGGGCTTAAAAATTGATGGGGAAGCCTATGCAGCATTTTTGATGAAGGATATTAATAATACCTTAATAGTTGATGGTAAGGTGTTGAATGGGTATTTAATCTGTTATATATTATTACAATTGCTTCTGGTACATGTACCTTTATTGGTGGCATTAATAGCGGCTGATATGTTATCTGGGGAAGCGAATTTAGGAACCTTAAGATTACTTTTCACTACTCCTTATAGTAGAACCCAATGGGTCTTGGCAAAGTTTGTTGCTGCAAGTATATATACGCTCTTATTACTTATTTGGTTGGCTATATTAGCATTGTTTTTAAGTATGTGGGTATTTGGTACTGACGACTTATTTTTAATGAAGTCTAATTATGTTGTACTAATTGAAAGTCCGGATGTTTTTTGGAGATATGTTGGTGCATTTGTTTTTGCTAGCTTTTCATTGTTAACCGTTACTGCATTAGGATTCTTGATGTCAAGTTTGGCGAATAATTCAATTGGACCAATAGTCGCAACTATTAGTGCTATTGTATTTTTTACCATTTTGAGTACCTTAAATATTCCATTATTTAATGTGATTAAACCATATTTGTTTACCACACACATGAATAACTGGAAAGAGTTTTTTGATATAAAAGTAACAGACAATAACGAAGCCATTACAGGGAGTATTTTAAATATCCAAAAGATCAAAACCTCTTTAATGATATTGAGTATACATATCGTATTGTTTGTTGGAGCAAGTGTTTGGATTATGAAAAAGAAAGACGTTTTAAGTTAATATTATGAGAAGTAAACATTTTTATATACTGGCATTTGTTTTATTTGCTCAATTAAGTGCAAAGTCACAAGCTAATCCAGTAGTAGAGAAAGTAAGACAGAAATTAGCATTGGTAAATGACTATGTAGCCGAAGGAGTCATGAAAACAGATGTATCTTTTATAAAAGCCTCATTAGGAAAGGTAAAAGTGTTTTATAAAAAACCCAATTTGATCAAAGTAAAAAAAGATGGCGGCATATCTTTATTACCTAAGGGAGGTGTTTCTATTACTATGAATTCTTTATTGAATACCAATCAGTATATTGCCATTGCTGCTGGTAAACAATTGTATAAAGGCAAATCTTTAGAAGTATATAAATTAGTCCCTACAGATGATCAACTAGATTGGGTGATATCTACACTTTGGATTGACCCTACAGAATCTCTGGTATATAAAACTTTTACTACAACCAAAGAGAATGGAAGCTTCGAGATAACTATGGAATATGGCACCTATGCCGAATTTGGTTTGCCTTCAAAAATCGTATTTGGTTTTAATACCAAGGATTATAAACTACCCAATGGAATTACTTTGGAATTTGGCGACGAAACGCCTATAAGTAAAGAGCAGGCAAAGAAGAATAAAAAGGGTACTATAGAAATTACCTATTCTAAATATACTATTAACAAAGGCATTTCAAATGCAAGCTTTTAATTAGAAAGCGCTAATTTTAGTACTAGATGAGACTAGTATTTTTATTTATTTGTTATTTATTATCCAGTCCAATTCAAAGTCAAACTGTACAATTTACAACAGAAATGACATTGGCTGTTAAGGCATTTGATGCAGCCAAGACTGCAAAAGAGTATCAGGCTGTATTATTAAAGTTAGACCCTATTTCTACAACATATACCAATGAGTGGTTGCCACTATATTATATGGCACTTGTCAAAACAAGGATGTCCATGTTGAAAATGGGTAATGCAGATGAGCTAGCAAATCAATCAATAGAATTAATTGAAAAGGCTAAAAAGATTCAGGTAAACGATGAAATACTTTGTGTGGAGAGTTTAGCTTATACTGCAAAAATGTCTGTAAGTCCATATACAAGATGGTTAAGGTATGAGCAAAAAATTAAATCTCCATTAGTAGCTGCTAAAAAAATCAATAAAGATAATCCAAGAATTTATGCACTGGAAGCTAGCTTGCAGTATCATATGCCTGTTCTATTAGGAGGTGGGTGTGCTAAGGCTTATGCTGTTGCACTCATTGCTTCAGAAAAACTAAATGCGCAGGCAAAATCAAACCCCGCATATTATATGCCTCATTGGGGTGTCAATGTCATTAAAGAAATTACAGATAATTGTAAATAGATCTAAGCTTCTTCTAAACGCTCATCAACGGCACCAGCAAACATTCTTGCACTAATCTTCTTTAATGGATTCAAGCGCATGTCCTGATAACCCTGTCTTGCGTGTATGATTCTAACACACTCAAAAATACTCGCTGTAAAAGAACTAGCATCTGCTTTGTTTTTACCTGCAATATCAAATGCAGTACCATGGTCTGGGCTGGTTCTAACTATCGGTAATCCGGCAGTAAAATTAACCCCTTCGCCAAATGCTAAAGATTTAAATGGTATCAATCCTTGATCATGATACATAGCTAAGACGCCATCAAATTTTTCATGAGCACCTCTTGCAAAAAATGCATCTGCAGAGTATGGTCCAAAAACCAATATATTTTGCTTACTCTCTTTAATAGCAGGTTTGATAATTTCTATTTCTTCTTTGCCAATTAAACCTTCGTCACCTGCATGTGGATTTAAAGCCAATACCGCAATGCGAGGTTTGTCTATTCCAAAATCTTTTTGCAAACTACTATTTAAAATAGCTAATTTTTGTTTGATCTTATCTTTTGTAATATGACTTGCAATATCTCCAACTGTAACATGTTCAGTTACTAAAGCCATTCTTAAATTCTCGGCAACTAATAACATGAGGTTTTCAGTATTCCCAAATGCATGTTGTAAATAAGGAGTATGTCCACTAAAATGGAAAGAGTCAGATTGAATATTCTTTTTGTGGATAGGGGCAGTAACTACACCATCGATTGTTTTATTCTTTAAGGCTTCCACCGCTTTCTCTAAAGAAATAAGTGCATATTTACCACCAGTTGCAGTTAATTCGCCAGGAGTTATTTCAACTTCTTCTTCCCAACAATTCAGCACATTAACTTGTTTAGGATTGATTTTACTTAAATCGTTTAAAACGGCAAAGCTCAAATTAAATTCGGGCAAACCCTTTCTATAAAAATTGATAGATTTATTGTTGGCAAAAACTACAGGAACTATAAAGTCTAAGATTCTACTATCGGACAAGGATTTAATGATTAATTCCAAGCCAATACCATTCAAGTCGCCACATGTAAAGCCAATTATCGGTTTTTTGATCTCAGTGCTCATATCCTATTGATTAGGCTGTAAAAGTACGCACAAAAACCTAACTTTGCTACATGCAATACACACTTAAAAAATCGCTCGGTCAACATTTTCTGATAGACAAGACCGTTTGTGAAAAAATACGTACAGTATTGCTGGAGCAGCCAATTGAACAATTAGTAGAAGTGGGGCCAGGAGCAGGGGCGCTAACAGAGTTTATCTATCAAATTCCCACAAAGCAGTACAAGGCGATTGAGTTGGATACGGAGAAAGTGAATTATTTACTACATGCTTATCCCGATTTACAGGGGAAGTTGATCAATGAAGATTTTTTAGAAACAGCTATACCTTTTGAAGGGTCTTTTGTTTTAGTAGGCAATTTTCCCTACAATATTTCAACACAAATTGTATTTAGAGTGTTGGATTGGAAAAATCAAGTACCCATGATGGTGGGCATGTTTCAAAAAGAAGTAGCAGAAAGAATTGCAGCAAAGCCGCATTCCAAAGCATATGGCATATTGAGTGTGTTAACTCAGGCATTTTATGAAGTGACTTATTTATTTGATGTTCCTCCTGCAGCATTCAATCCTCCACCTAAAGTGGATAGCGGAGTAATTATGTTTAAAAGAAAAACGGAATTTCCTGCAATGGCTTCCGAAAAGAGTTTTTATCATATTGTAAAAATGGCATTTGGACAAAGAAGAAAAATGTTGCGTAATCCTTTAAAGCCTTATTTTACACCAGCACAATTAGAAGACCCTATTTTCACAAAGCGTGCAGAAAATTTAAGCTTTGAAGACTATGCTGCATTAACCTTTAAAATGCATAATCCTTAATTTTGTCTATGTCTAAGCAAGTAATTATAACGGCACCGGTACATCCATTCTTGTTAGAAACACTTTCTGATAAGGGTTTTGAATGTATATACGAGCCCGCAATTACTTATCAAGCCTTAAGTGAAAAAATACATAATGCTACGGGCATAATTGTAACTACTAGATTAAAAATAGATGCTGCACTGATAGATAAAGCAAAAAATTTGAAATGGATTGGTAGATTAGGAAGTGGCATGGAATTAATTGATACCAATTATGCAGCTTCAAAAAATATTCAATGTGTTTCTAGCCCAGAAGGAAATAGAACAACAGTTGGCGAACATAGCTTGGGTTTATTATTGAGTTTAATGAATCGAATTCATAGTGCATATGTAGAAATTCAAAAAGGAGAATGGATTAGAGATTTAAATAGAGCCGATGAGCTTACTGGAAAAACGGTTGGAATTATTGGTTTTGGAAATACAGGATCGGCTTTTGCAAAAGTTTTATCAGGATTTGATGTGCAAATTTTAGCACATGATATTCTTGCTATAAATACTACAAACCCTACTATTAAAAAAGCTAGTCTTATTGAAATTCAAGAACAAGCAGATGTAATAAGTTTGCATTTGCCACTTACCGAATTAACCTATCATTATGCCAATGATGCGTTCTTTAGAGGGCTAAAAAAACAGCCATATTTTATAAGCACTTGTAGGGGGCAGGTGACCGATACCAGTGCATTGCTTAAAGCGCTTCAAAATCAATCAATTAGAGCCGCGGGCCTGGATGTATTAGAGAATGAAAATTTAGCCAGTTTTACTCCTGAACAAAAAGAGCAATTAGCACAGCTAATGACCATGCCGCAATTCCTTCTAACCCCTCATATTGCTGGTTATAGCCATGAAGCCTATCAAAGAATGGCAAAGGTTGTACTCGAAAAATTAGCCATCATTTAAGGTATTTTTTATATATTTGTGTACTGCAACGCTACAATTATGTGGCGTTGTATTTTTTTTATAGACAAAACAGAAGGATATGAGCGAAATAAATGCATACGTAACCCAGGAGACATTTGATAAAATGCGTGAAGAGCTTCATAAGCTAAAATCGGTCGATCGTCCTGCTGCATCAAAAGCAATTGCAGAAGCAAGAGAAAAAGGAGACTTGAAAGAGAATGCTGAATATGATTCTGCTAAAGAAGCACAAGGAATGTTGGAAGCAAAGATTAAGCAATTAGAAGCAACTATTTCTAATGCTAAAATTGTAGACACAAGTACTATTGATACTAGTAAGGTGACTATTTTAACTAAAGTAACCATTACTAATATGGCTACCAATAAAACCATCACCTATCAAATTGTTGGAGAAAAAGAAGCTGATTTAAAAGCGGCTAAAATTTCTGCGACATCTCCAATTGGAAAAGGTTTATTAGGAAAGAAAGTTGGTGAGATTGCAGAAGTGCAAGCGCCAAATGGTACAATGAAATTTAAGATCGAAAATATTACCGTTTAATTCATGTCTATCTTTTCTAAAATCATAGCAGGAGAGATTCCCTCTTATAAAATTGCGGAATCAGACATGTTCTATGCCTTTTTAGATATTTTTCCTTTACAAAAAGGACATGTATTGGTGGTGCCTAAGATTGAAATAGATAAGGTATTTGATTTGCCTGCAAACTATTTGGCAGAGATGTTGGTCTTTGCGCAGCCAATTGCAAAATCTATAGAAGCTAATTTTCCTTGTAATAGAGTAAGCATGATCACCGTTGGATTAGAAGTGCCTCATGCGCATTTGCATTTGATCCCGATTAAAGAAGCTAAAGATGTTGATTTTGCTCAACCTAAATTAAGCCTCACTGCCGAAGAGTTTAAAGCTATTCAAGCAAGTATTATTCAGCATTTGTAATAGAAATTATTTGGACTGCACTCTATCTGGGTGCTTCGCTATAAAATTAATCCAGCTATTGGTTTTCTTCGCTGTCTTCTTTCCTTTCACTACTTTATTTTGTGGCAGTATCAGTCCTCTGGTTTGTTGATGATGACATAATGCAACAGCTAATGCATCAGTTGCATCATAATACTTGGGCTGTTTTTTAATGTCAAAAACGCGTTCCAACATTTTCCAAATCATTTCTTTGTCTGCATTACCATTGCCAGTAATGGCTTGCTTCACTTTCTTGGGAGCATATTCAGCAACAGGTAATTCGTAGTGCATAGCAGCTGCAATGGCAACACCTTGGGCTCTTCCTAGCTTTAGCATACTCTGTACATTTTTCCCGAAAAATGGAGCTTCAATCGCAAATTCTGTTGGTTGGTGTTTTTCTATAATCGCTATAATCTTTGCATGAATCATTTGCAATCTTGCATAAATGTCTTTCTCCTTGGTCAATTTAAGCACATCCATCTCGATTAAGCTAGGTTTTGCACCTCCTTTTAAAAGAGCATAACCCAAAATTTGAGTTCCTGGATCAATTCCGAGTATAATTGGTGTAGTAGGCATGTGCAATAAAGTTACATATATCATATCAATTTCCGAACTTTGTGCCTTATGATATCTGCAACAACAAATCGTATAATAGCACTTGGTAAAAAAGGTGTAGGTGTGTTCTTATTCATCATATGTAGTGTAGCTATTTATAGAGAAGTGGGAAGTAACGAAAATATCGTTCAATATGGGGATCAAATAAGACTACAATTTCAAAAAATTGCGATTTATCAATGGGCTATACTATTCACTTTAATGTTGTTCAATTTTTTAGTAGAATCGTATAAGTGGAAAATTGTTTTAAAGTCTGAAACCTCTATTAGCATATTTAATTCTTTAAGAAGTGTTTTTGTTGGACAGGCATTTGCTTTTTATACACCTAATAGAATTGGAGAATATGTGGGTAGAACAATGATGTTAGATACGGATAATAAAGTGATTGCTATTGGAAGAATGGCATGGGCTTCTTATGCCCAAATGATTGTTACAATTATTATGGGGGCTATAGCAATATATATTAATCCTCCATTTTTGCCATGGTTAAGATGGGCCACTCCATTATTATTAATTTTTGCGATGATTGTATACTTTCATAAAGTCACTTTTTCAGGTATATTAAAATCTTTTAATTTCTTACAAATCGAATCTTCTGTAAAAAGAAAATTATTGGCCTTATCCTTCTTAAGATATAGTGTGTATTTAATGCAATATACTTGGGCTGCACATATTTTAAATATTCCTATTCCGTATGTAGTGCTTTGGGTAGCGCTAGCTGTCATGTTTTTAAGTTTAAGTATTGTGCCTACCATTAGTATCACAGAATTGGTCATTAGAGGCCAATTGATATTGCTACTATTATCTCCATGGTATCAGAATAGCTTGATGCTTATATCTTTATCCACTATAATATGGGCTGTTAATTTTTTATTACCTGCCATAATAGGTGCGTTTTTATTGCTGGGATTTAGATTAAAACAATAATTTTAACTATCCCCATGTTAATTATACAAGTACTTTTATTTTTTGCTTCATTATTTGCACCCGCCGATAATAATATTTGCAAACAACCCAATACTTCTTTCAAAGATGGAGAGAAAATAAAGTATAGCATATACTATAATGTTATTGGCATCTATGTTAATGCAGGTAAGGCGGAATTTTCTACACAGTTAGGTAGTTATGAGGGTAAGGATGCCTATACATTTACTGCTATAGGAAAATCAAATAGCAGGTATGATTGGATTTTTAAAGTAAGAGATGTGTACACTTCTATAGTAGATACAAAAACCTTATTGCCTTTTCAATTTACCAGAAATATTAATGAAGGAGGATTTCATCAAACCGATTTAATTAGCTTTAATCAAAAAGCAAGATCTGTAAATACACTTGGGGTAACTTATCCAAGTTCTGATTGTACTTATGATGTTATAAGTGCTATCTACGCTGCAAGAAATATCAATTATGAAAGTCTTCAATTAAATGAAAAAGTTTATTTGAATTTCTTTTTAGATAAAGAATTATATCCTTCCTATTTTAAGTATTTAGGGAAAGAACAGATTACTACGCAGTATGGCACTTTTAAAGCTATTAAAATAGCCCCCTTATTAGTAAAGGGCACCATGTTTAAAGGCGGGGAGCAAATGACCATATGGGTCACAGACGATGAAAATCATATACCCGTGAGAATTCAAACACCCATTATTGTAGGTAATATTAAAGTGGATATGGTGGGCTATGAAAATCTAAGACATCCATTGAACTCATTGATTGAGCTAGTCCAATAATACTTTAGCTAATTCAAAACAAGCAGCAGCTCTAATACCTTTTTCGGTCATTTCAACAGTACAACATTCATTCACTGGGTCGTGCTCGAAAAATAAATGATAATTATTTTTCAGCGCCTCTTCTAAGAATAATTCTTTTTCTTTTAATGTTAGAATAGGTTGCATGTCATAGCCCATTACATAGGGAAGTGGTATATGGCCAACAGAAGGTAACAGGTCTGCCATAAATACTATGGTTTTATCCTGGCATTGTATTTTAGGAATTAGCATACCTTCTGTATGCCCATTCACTACTATGCAACTAATTGATTTACTAAAGTGAATGGTTTGTAAAGAGCTATCACTTTCAAAGCTGGGAAGACTAATTATTTTTAATTGCCCACTTTGTAATAAAGGATCAATATTCTCTTTCAAAAAAGAGGCTTTCTCTCTTTTGTTGGGGTGTTGTGCAGATTCCCATTGAGGCTCACTTACCCAATATGTAGCATTAGGAAAACTAGTGGTTAATTTTTCATCCACTAATTCTATAGCACCGCCAACATGATCAAAATGCAAATGGGTTAATAAGACATCGGTAATATCCTCCATTTCTAAAGAGATTTTACTTAGGCAATCTTTTAATGTTTCTGTGTTACTTAAATGGTAATGACTCAAAAACTTAGGGTCTTGTTTATTGCCCATTCCTGTATCTATCAATATTTTCCGATCTCCTTCAATCACCAATAAACATCTTAATGCCCAGTTGCATAAATTATTTTCGTCAGCAGGATTAAGCTTATTCCAAATTACTTTAGGAACAACGCCAAACATGGCACCTCCATCTAATTTAAAATTACCTGTATGAATACTATGCAGTTGCATTTTTCTGATATTGAGCTGTTCTATATAATAAGGTAAATCCGATCACAAAGAAAATACCTAAAACTAATACTGAGTTTCTTTGAGAGCCAGTTAATTCATTAATAAATCCAAAACTAAACATTCCAATCACAATGGCCACTTTTTCAGTAACATCAAAAAAACTGAAGAAGCTTGCTGTGTCATAAGTTACTGGCATTAATTTGGAATAAGTGCTTCTACTCACTGATTGAATTCCTCCCATTACAAAACCAACCACTACGGCCAATATATAAAATAAGTAAACATCGTTTCGAGGTAATAAATAGCCCATTACACAACCCGCAATCCAAATAAGCACTGCCACCATTAAAGTATTAAAATTGCCCCATTTAGTAGATAATTTAGCCATTAAATGTGCTCCAGGTATCGCTACTATTTGAATAATCAAAATTGCAATAATTAAATTAGTGGTAGGTATATTTAATTCACTTTTGCCATACAATGTCGCAGCTAACATAACAGTTTGAACACCCATATTGTAAAAGAAAAAAGCAGCTAAAAATCTTTTCAATAAGGGAAGATGAATGAGTTGTTTCCATACCTTATGCAATTCTTTGTAGCCAGAAGTAAAGATGTTTTCTTGTTTTTTCCCACTAGCAATATGTAAACCATTTGGTAATCTTCCAATCGCCATCCATCCAAATCCTATCCACCAAATACCAACTAATAAAAAAGAAATCTGAGAAGCTTTGCCAACAGTAATGCCAAATAGTTCTGGTTTTAATACAAACACAAAACATATAATTTGTAATAAAACAGAACCAATATAGCCCATCATAAATCCGCGTGCGCTAATACGGTCTCTATCTTCTGGTGCAGCAATCTCGGGTAAGTAAGAATTATAAAAAACCAAACTACTCCAAAATCCAATACAGGCAAGAATAACGGAGATTAAACCGCCTATAATATGGTTGCTGTCAAAAAAATACAATGAAGCACAAGACAAGCTTCCCATGGTACAAAAAAATCGCAGAAATTGTTTCTTATTTCCCTTGTAGTCTGCAATAGAAGATAATATGGGTGACATTAATGCAACTATTACAAAAGCTATCGCTAATACATAGTTATACAATGCAGTATTGGTAAACTCGTAATTGCCAATCTTGATCTTATCAATTAATGTAGCATCATTCCCATCTCCAGTAATGGCTTCGTAATAAGCAGGGAATATGGTAGAAGTGATTACTAAATTGTAGACACTATTGGCCCAATCATACATGGCCCAACCATTGACTACTTTCTTAGAGGCAGTTTGCATAGCTTTTCGTTTGTATTTAAAAATACAAATAAAATAGCAAGATAGAGTAGGTTCTAATTATAAACCTAGATCCAATTTGTGTATAATAAGATAAGTAGGGTAGTTCCAAGAACAATGCGATACCATCCAAAAATCGCAAAACCTTGTTTTTGTACTATTTTAATAAAAAATTGAACAGATACTAATGCAACAATAAACGCTACAATGGCGCCAATGAATAAGGTCATTAAATTATCGGTAGCGAATACTTCTGGATTAGTTTGATATACATCCAAACTGCTTTTGGCAGAGGCAGCTAGCATAGTAGGGACTGCCAAGAAGAAAGAAAACTCTGCTGCCGCTTTCTTGGTTAATTTTTGGCTCATACCACCTATAATGGTTGCAGCACTTCTACTTAAGCCAGGAAATAAAATGGACAATACTTGAAAGCAACCAATGATAAAACTAGTTTTATAAGATTGTTCTTTCTCTTCTGTCAATGCCAATGATTCGTTGGCTTTAAATATTTTATCTATAAATAATAAAATAATCCCGCCCACTAACATGACGATAGCAATAGTAGTTAGATTATTTAATGCAGCGTCAATGTATTTTTTTAAAGCTGCACCAAAAACTAAAGCAGGAATTACCGCTACAATTAGCTTTAGATAAAAACTAATTTGTTTAAAATTAAAAAACTGCTTTCTATAAATTATCAATACTGATGCAATTGCGGCAAACTGAATAACTATTTCAAATAAATCTACAAAAGGGCTATCTGCTATTCCTAAAATAGGATTGGCAAATTTCATATGTGCAGTGCTAGAAATAGGCAAAAATTCTGTGATCCCTTCAATGATCGCAATGACAATAGATTGAAATAAATTCATCTTAATCTTTTTTGAAGATGGCGTAAATTTCAATAATAAAGCCAATGATAATCACAATTGGCGCTAAAGTAATTCTTCTAAAACTATACACTTCATTAGCGTTAAACACGTCTGGGTTAGGGCTTTTGCCGCCAGACATTAATAACATGCCAATAACAATACATGCTGCTCCAACAAGCATCCAGATATAGTTAGATTTACCAAAAAATTGCAATGATTTTTTATCATTTGATTGATTCATAAAATATGTTTTAATATAATTCGTCCAATTTCATTTTTAAATATTTCACCACACTTCTGTAAGTGCTTAATACAGATATACCCACACCAACAATAATTAAGCCAAAAAATAAAATCAAGTTATTGCCCATGCCTTGTAGTGTTTGTATTTGCGGGAATTGTGCTGCAGTCCATTGTATTAAACCAAATAAAACAACCAAGGCAATGCCTGCACTTATTAATCCATTGATTAATGCACGAATGACTAATGGT
>Ga0222712_10004541_pt1 | contig 14487 bp, 13 predicted proteins | sample C33_657DmetaG_FD_165043 | JGI IMG/M metagenome (GOLD analysis project Ga0222712, IMG submission 165043) | Estuarine water microbial communities from San Francisco Bay, California, United States - C33_657D | ecosystem: Environmental > Aquatic > Marine > Unclassified | place: USA: California... | reverse complement strand
TTTCACAAGCCACTTTTGATTGTGGATCAAATGCTAAAAAATTGTCGATCAACGCGTCAGAAATCTGATCCGCTACTTTGTCAGGATGTCCTTCAGAAACACTCTCAGATGTAAATAAATAAGGCATGAATGATAGTTTATAGCTTATAAAAAAAATTAGATTATATTAACCTAATACATCAAACCAGTATAATGAATTTAGATGATAACAGATGTAAATAGTCATATCAAATGTATTAAAATAAAAGATGACTTTACAATTTAACATATAAAGCAAACCTATAAGTAAATAATTAATAACAGAATAAAATTTTAAATTAATATTACTATATTAACAAATAAAAATAATGGAAACAATAGTTGATTAAAAAGTAAATAAATTGATGCTTATATAGTATAACTGAAAGTATTATATTTCAATTTTAAAGCATATTATATCGTAAATGTTATAAAAAATAGGTTATAAATCGAAAAAGAAATTTAACTTTATGATTAATCAATTTCCATAATTTAATAGCATAAAGTGTTATGATTTTATATTAGTTCGTTGTAATTTGATTATTATTTAAAAAATCAAGAACATTCGATGGTTTCCAACCAAATGATTTTCTAGCCTTTGAATCATCGAACGTGAGAGAAGATGTAATTTTAGAAAGCTTTTTGATATTAAATTTATCTCCATAACCAATTAAATCGAAAAATATTGCAACTATATATGCAAACCAAAATGGAACACTTTTTGGTTTAGATTTTGAAAATTGAACAGAAATCTTATCTGATAATTCCGAAACAGACGGATGATATCCATCTGTTAAATTATAAATCCCACCAATATTTGCAACTTTTATTATATGTTTTGCAATGTCATCAGCTAAGACCATACTCTTTTTGGATTTGCCACCTGATATATTAAAATAATAGCCTTTGTTTATAGAAGAAATCATTGAACCAAGATTGCCAGGTGGATTTATATTCACAACTAATGGAAGACGCAAAATTGTACAAATTACATTATTCTTTTTACACCAATTTAATACAATATTTTCTGCTTGAATTTTACTCGTTCCATAAGGGTCTTTAGCTAAAAGTGGATTATTTTCATCAATATTAGATCCAGATTTCAATCCATAAACCGAGACTGAACTTATAAAAACAAAATGTTTGGGTAAAAATGATTTTTCTAATCCAATTAATAAATTTTTTGTGCCAGTTACATTTACTTTGAAAAATTGATTTTTCTCTAATTGTTTTCTTGATATAACATGTGCCAAACCAGCAGCATGAATTACGGTATTAAAATAAATATTAAAAATAGGAATTTCCTTTTCTAGTGAAATTCTATAATTACCAGAATTTCTGGATAAAGTAAATACAGAGTAATTATTATCTAAAAAGTACTTGTTAATTGTGGTTCCTAAAAAACCATTAGCTCCGGTTATTAGATAATTCATAAAATTAACTAAATAAGATTAATAATTTTATTTTTTGTATAATTCAATGAGGCAAGGAATGAATTATTACCCTTTTTTTGAATATCATATAAATGCGATGTTGAAATCTGATTCAAAAAAAATATAATATACTCTCTTTTAGTCCAACTAAAAGACCAGCCACAACTATATTTATTTATATAATTATCAATTTCTGATTCTTCATCGCCAATATAAAAGATGGGTTTACCTGCGGCCATTAAATTGTATGTTTTAGAAGGTACACCTAATCCTTTCATTCCTTTTATTAACGTTATTACTCCTATATCACATGCATTTAAGAAAAAATTTTGTTCATGTCTTGGCTTGGGGCCTAAGTAAAATATATTATTTAAATTTTTAATTTTTTTTTCAATAAAACCCCTCATTGCACCGTCTCCTATAATTATTAATACAATATTTTGATTATTCGAAAGTAAAAATAAATCAATAAATTCTAAAAGTCCTTGTAGTCGACCTAAATTACCAGCAAAGCCAAATACAATTTTATCTTTAACATCTAACTCTAAATATTCTGTTATATTAAAATTTTCTAAAGGACGTATATTATCTTCTGCCCAATTTGGGACAATATCAATTTTTATATAATTTGGCGAAATTTTTTCCAACATTAGTCGTCTCATATCCTCACCTAAAACAATAATTCTATCGGCACATTGATATGATAAGTTATATATTTTATTTAAGAATTCATATTTTAGTGTGTTTTTTTTTAATAACCCAATAGGTAGTAAATTATCAGGAAAAACATCATGAACTAAAATTTCAAGTTTGAACTCTATTATTTTTTTTAGAAAATATATGACAATTAATAAAAACGAGGGATTGGTTGTAATCAAAACTTTATTGCCTTTTTTAACTTTAATTAAAATCATCCAACCCATTTTAATAGTTAAAATAAGCTGCATTATAAATCGATGAAAAAGTTTATTTTTATCTAATTTAGGCAAACGAACACGATAGACTTTGATTCTGGAGTCTAGTTCTTTAATTTGTGAATTATATGTTTTTTCATATCCTGAAGGTCCACATATAACACTCAACTGCTCGTTATCTATTTTTTTAAGCGCAATCTCTGTTATAATATGAGCCGTAGAAACTTCATCAGGAAAAAATAATTCTGAAACTATCCAATTCATTTTTAAAAATTATCTGCCCAAACTGTTCTTTTGATATAATCAACATAGCTTATAATTATTCGTACAACCTTATCTGAAACATTAGGCATTGAATAATCAGAAACTTTTCTAAAATTTCTTGTTTCTCCTCGTTTTTGGCTCTCTAATTCAAGTAAACCTTGTAGTATTCTTCCTGGGTTTAATCCCACCATCATAACAGATGCCTCTTCCATTGCTTCTGGCCTTTCGTGCGCCTGTCTAATATTTAAAGCCGGGAAATTTAAAATCGAAGATTCCTCTGATATCGTTCCGCTATCTGATAAAACTGCCTTTGCATTCATTTGTAAAGCGTTATAATCTTTAAATCCTAAAGGTTTTAATAATTGTATGTTCTTATGTAATATCACACCTCTTGAAACAAGCGCTTTTTTTGTTCTAGGATGTGTACTAACAATTATTGGAAAATCATATTTTTCTGCAATTAAATTGATACTAGAAATTAGATCTGAAAAATTTGTTTCATTAATTATATTTTCTTCTCTATGTGCAGATACAACAAAATATTTATATTTTTTAAGATTTAATCTATTTAATATATCGGTACTTATTATTGAGTTTAAATAGTGACTTAGAACTTCAAACATTGGCGAACCTGTTTTTATTATTCTGTCGGCAGATAAGCCTTCACGTAAAAGGTACTCTCTTGCAATATCACTATATGTTAAATTAATATCTGAAATATGGTCTACAATTTTACGATTAGTCTCTTCTGGAACACGTTGATCGAAACATCTATTTCCTGCTTCCATGTGAAAAATAGGTATATGCCTTTTTTTGGCAGGGATTGCACATAAACAGCTATTAGTGTCTCCTAATACCAAAAATGCATCGGGGTTGATTTCTTCTAATAATGGGTCAATATTGATTAAAATTCTACCAATAGTTTCTGTAGCTGATGCTCCGGCGGCATTCAAGAAATAATCAGGCTTGCGAATTTGCAAATCGTCAAAAAATATTTGATTTAATTCATAGTCATAATTTTGCCCTGTATGAACTAGAATATGTTCAATAGCTTTCGAATTATCTAAGGCACTAATTACCCTTGATAATCGAATAATTTCAGGCCTAGTACCTACTACTGTCATTACTTTTAAACGCTCGTTCATTGTTTATTTATTTATACTTTTTCAAAAAAAGTGTCTGAATCGCTTGCATCATAAAACTCATTAATCCAAAAAATTGTATATAATTCCTCGTCTCCTATGTTTTTAATATTATGTGTATACCAAATAGGTATATCTATATAAGACGACTGATGACTTGATAAATAGAAATTATAAACTTCAGTTGATCCAATTTTTCTTAATTGGATTAGCGCTTTACCTTTTATAACTGAAAATCTCTCTATTTTTCTTGTATGAAAGTGATTCCCTCTTGTTATCCCCTTTTTGGTAGTAGAAAACGAAACTTGACCACCCGTTTCTAATCTAATAATTTCAATAAAATTTCCTCTGTCATCAATATTATTTTTATACTTAATTGGGAAATGAGTTTTCAAATTAAAATAAGATCTGAATGTATTAAATAAATTTATTTCAAACTCATTATTAAAATGAGGAATTTCACCCTTTTCAAAATACTTATTTTTAAAATGAATTAAAAGATCTAGTATTTCAGAAACCTTATATGTATCAGTATGGCTTATAGTTACATGAGCATTGCTATTAGTACTGAATAAACCAATAATTTTTTTAACGAGATCATTTATATATATAAGTTTAATCGTTGTATCTGTTTCTACGATAGGAGTTTCGCAATTAACTAACTGATAACAAAATGTAGATACAACTGAATTATAAAACGGTACGCCAAATGCACCAAAAACATTTGGTATAATTAATCCATGGAAAGTAGCATCATATTTTATTGACCAATTAGCAAATAACTCCCTAGCAACTTTTTTTGAATTTCCAAATATATTATTTCTCTCTTCTTGTATAGATGATGAAAAAATGACTTGACCCTTAAATTTAATTCTTTTAAATGATTCAACTAATTTATATGCCAAGTCGACATTTGTATCATAAATAGCTTTTTCATTACTATGGCGATTAACCCCTGCTAAATGAATAATAATATCACATTTTGAAACGAAAATATCAAGTTTAACATTTTCATCAAACCAATCCCTTTTGAAATCAACCAATTCAAATGTATCAATTTTTAGTTCTAAGGTGCGGCACAAATGCCATCCTATAAAACCATTTGAACCGGTTACACCAATTTTAATCATATTTAATATGGATATTGAATAGCACCTGTTTCTCCTAAAATATCTTTTCGAATTATTGGAAGCCTTAATAATAATTGTTTCATTCCTTCTATATCTAAAATTTCGGTATTATGAGAGTGATATTCAGTAAGATTTGCAATATCATGTATGCCTTCTGAAAAATACTGCTCATAGTTTAGATCCCTGTTGTCAGCTGGTATTCTATAATATTCACCTAAGTCTTCTGCTTTTATCATGTCTTCTCTGTTAACTAGTGTTTCATATAATTTCTCACCATGTCTTGTGCCGATTACTTTTAAAATACTCTTTGATTTGTATAATTCTATTAAAGCTTGTGCTAATGTACCAACAGTTGCAGAAGGAGCTTTTTGGACAAATAAATCACCTTGTTTGGCGTGCTCAAAAGCAAAAAGAACTAAATCAACAGCATCCTCTAATGTCATCATAAATCGGGTCATATTAGGATCTGTTAAGGTCAATTCTTTATTGTCTTTAATTTGTTCTATGAACAATGGTATAACCGAACCTCTTGAAGCCATAACATTCCCATATCTAGTCCCACAAAATATGGTCTTGTTAGAATCCAATATTCTTGATTTTGCAACCATAACTTTTTCCATTAATGCCTTTGACATCCCCATAGCATTGATTGGATATGCGGCCTTGTCAGTGCTCAGTACCACAACTTTTTCAACTACAAATTCTTCTGCAACCGATAAAACATTATCAGTTCCAATAATATTAGTTTTCACTGCTTCTAAAGGGAAAAATTCACAAGATGGAACTTGCTTAAGCGCAGCAGCATGAAAAATAAAATCTACACCTTTTACTGCTGATAGTAAACTGTCTCGATCACGTACGTCTCCGATGTAGAATTTTACCTTCTTATTATTAACTCTTTTCCTTAGATCATCTTGTTTTTTTTCATCACGACTAAAGATTCTTATTTCAGTAAAATAATCTGACTTAAGAAATCTATTTAAAACTGCATTTCCAAAAGATCCAGTTCCGCCTGTAATTAAAAGTTTACTCATATATTATTTTCTAATTTCTTAAATACACCAATATAAGACTCACCTCCAGACCAAGAAAGTGATCCAAAAAAATATAATAACAGCCAATTAAGCAATCCAAATGGCAATTTGTTTAAAAAGGGAATGCCTGTGAAAAATGTAGATCCTGAATATTCTTTTTTGAAACCTTTGCTTATTAATAATTTATCCCATTCCATTCTAGATTTTAAAGAAACATGATCTTCACGAAAACCATGCCACTTGTCTTTCATGAAACGATTACTAACACAACCTAGATTTGGAGTAGTGAAAATGAAAGTTCCACCAGGTTTTAAATGAAATAGAACAGAATCTAACATTAGTTCTGGGCTATATAAATGCTCAATAACTTGTAGTGAAACAATTATATCAAAACCATGCGAAATAGTAAAATTCTCAGCATTCCCTTGTGTGACAATTGAATTTTTTAACTTAGTCCTTGTAAGTTCAACTAATCTATCATCATACTCAATACCTTCAATATCAATATTTGGATAGATTTCTTCAAGTAATGAAATTAAATATCCAGATCCTGTGCCTATTTCTAATATGTTTTGTGCATTTAATTTTTTAACATGATTGTTAATTAATTTTAATATTGTACGATAAGTTATTTTACGTTTAATTCTGTGAAAATGACTATTAGGTTCGGCATAAAGACTAGGCTTTGTTAAGTCAACTGTCGTTTTATTCATAATTTAAAATTTTTAGAAATTCTTTAGTGTGGTTTTTAAAATAAAATTTATTTAAAAATGTATCTCTACTGTTTTTACTATATGATTCAAAATTTTTAATAATTTTCTCAATAGAGAAAATTATTTCACTTATATTATTATTATTCTGAAGATATATTCCATTACTTCCATCAACTATATATTCATTAGAAATTACTAAGTTACCAAGTACAGGTGTACAAAACATAAATGACATAGGTAAAACACCGCTTTGTGATGACCTATCATAAGCATTCCAAACCACAACGCTACAATTATAAAAATAATAAATTTGGTTGTTGGTTAACCAAGTACCTTCTAAAATTTTTATACGATTAGGTTTTCCAATTTTAGCAAACTTCGCTTTTAATTCAATAGAAATTTTACTTCCAGTGGCAATTAAGAATGTGTATTTGGGAAATAAATCAAATTTCAATGCAAATTCTATAAAATTACAGAATTTTATAAAACCATGATCAGTTGCAGTGGTGCCAATAAAAGATATATATTTTCTTGAATTTAAATTAAAATTTGGTAAAATGTTGTGATCGTCAAATAAAAGAGATATAGTAGAATAATATTTATTAAATCTAGTGTATTTTTTTTTATAAACTTTCAAGGCTTTTTGAGAAGGTAGAATTATATGATTTGAAAATAACAAAGTAATCTTATTGAAAATATCAATTAAAAATAATTTACAAATCTTGATAAAATTAAAACCAGAATTATAAAAGTCAGAATAACTATCGATAGGCTCATGAAAAACATAAACAATTTTTGTTTTACCTAATAATTTAAATTTCAATATATCGAAAATATTTCTAATACTTGGAAACCAAAAAATTGCAAATTTATAATCCTTATATTCATTAATTTGTATTTTATTTACTTTATTAAAATAGTTACTTGAATCTAAAGAATTAAATTTTTTGTTGACATATAAAACACAATTAAAACCACAACTTTCCAGCAATTGATAACTCGCAATTAGATGTGAATAATGGCCAGGATGGTATTTTAAAGAAATTATAGCAATTTTACTCAAAATTTATCGATTGCTTTTTTTACTTAATTTGATACAATTTAATTTAAAAATTAAATATAAGCTTAAAGCAACCATCAAGCTAAGTCTAGTTGTAAAAATATTAAACATCTGAGACATCCCAAGAAATACTAAGAAAATTATAAAAATAGTTAAAGAAAGGTAAGGTTTTCTAATTTTTAAAATTAAATAATAATTAAAATTTAGAATTACACCCATAATATAAATGAATAATAATGAACCAAGAATACCAAAGTCCTGTATTAATTGTCGAAAAAATGTAAATATATTAGTTTGAATATAATTATTATAATTATAGAAATCATAATAATAACCAGGGGGGAAAACCTTTGTGCCACCCAGAAAATCAAATAAAGACTTAAAAGAATAATATCCTAATGAATAATTGTTCTCAACAAGATAAATTGATTGAGATCCAAGGCCTAAAATAGACATGAAAAAATCCGAGAAAGCGTATATTGAACCAAAAAGATATGAAAGAATTGTAGGTAAAAAAATGTCATTACTTAAATCATTATAACCTTCTCTCAGGGTAAAGGTTAATAATAGAATGGGGGAAAAAAAGATTAGAAAAATGAAAATTGACTTAATTGCCACTTTACTGAGTATTTCATTAAAGCCTAAATAAAGTTTTAATGAAATTAAAACAGAAATATAAAAAACTATCGCATACAAAAATATAATTTTAGATGAATGAAAAAGCATAAAAATTAATGCAGGAAGTAATGATAAAATGAAATACGTTATCTTTTTTGATTTTATATTTGTTGTAAAAGAAATTGCAGAACCAAGTGCTGCAACAAAAAGAGGGAAAAAGGTAGATAATTGACCAATCAAACCATATTCATACCCATCATTAGCTCTAGTTGTAGCGAATCTTGAACTGGTGCTAGCCCAATCCAATAAAAACAATTCCAAATTAAATCCATTTTGAATTAACATCAAGAGTGGAAATAAAATTGAGCAAATAAATGAAAGATAAAATACAATTTTTAAAAATTTGTTATCTAAAGATTTTAGATCAAAAAAATGTGATTTATCATTAATTTTTTTTATTAATTTCCAATCATAATGAAAAGAACTTATACTAAAGGCAATTGCTGATATTAATATATATAATAATGGTAATGGATTAATTGGTACAAAAAAAAGGAAAATTATCGGAAAGAATGTAAACAAAAACCAGTAAAAAGAATAAAGAGACCCCGGTGTGTGAATATCGCCATTAAGTCTTTTTAATAAAAATGAATATTTTAGCAAGCATAAACTTATTAAAATTGAAAAAAATTTAAAAACAATAAAATCAATCATAATATGAATGCTTCTGAAATAAATTTAACATCTACTTCTTATTTTAAGTAATGTGAGTTTAAATGGAGAAATAATTAAATTTGTTAAGTTATACCCAAATAAGATTAATAAATAATAATATATAAATGTAATTTTAGAAAGCTTTATATCTAATTTGTTTAATTTTTTCCAGAATTCATTTAATGCTTTTCTTCCATTTTTTCTAGCATTGTACATACCAGTATATGATTTTAAAGAATACTCTTTGCTAAATGGTTTAATTAGATTTTCGTTATAATGAAGATCAAAAAGTTTGATTGTTTTAATTAGATTTTTGTGGAATTCCAAATTGGACAAATAATTACTTCTGTCAGCAAGTAATTCATTTTTCTCAAGAGCATCGTTTTTCCCAAATGCATTTTCGCCATCACCAATATATTTTATCAAAGGAATATTAATATAATATCCATTGTTTTGTTTTAAAATTGATGCAAAAACATATACTTGTGAATAAATCAAATCCTTAAATAGTTCTGTATCGTAATCTGGGATTTTAGATCTTTTAAAAATCAATCCTGAAAGTAAAATTGACGAATATAAATAATTTTTAACAGAGTGCATGCCTGCTATCAATAAATTTGTATTTGAAAACTTTCTTTCATAACTATTATTAGATAGATTCAAATATGGTGTAAATGCTACCGAAAAATCAGATAATGTTGATATTGAATCAATTAAATTATCAATACTAGATTCAATTATTGCGTCATCATCAGTAACAAAAACGAGATAGGTTCCATTTGATAGATCAATTAGTTTTCTAAAATTTTTATCAAAGCCTAAATTAACAGAATTACAATTATAAATTATATTAAGTATTGATATTTTTTTATATTCTTCAACCATTTCTGTTATACGAAATTTATCTGGAGAACAATCTTCACTAATAACGATTTCAACTTTATTAGGATAATTAGTGTTGATACTCTTTAAACATCTTTCTAGTGTATTTAATCTGTTATATGAAGTAATGCAAATAGATATAAGTGGATTGATATTGTTCATGTTCATAATTAAAACTTGAAAGATTGAGATTTTGATGCAAAAAGATCATCTAAAAAAAAATTAACTTGGGATTTCCAACTAGGTAAAGAAAGGTTTAATTCATCATTTAGTAAAGAACTATCTAAAATTGAACTAACAGGCCTTTTAACTTTTGATGGCAAGTCTCTAATTGAGATTGGGGTAATAATTGATCGCGTATCGAATATTTTTTTATTATATTCAGATATTAGATATTTTGTAAAATCAAACCAATTTGTAAAATCCGGGGATGATATATGATATATTTTACTGATATTTATTTGTCTATTTTTAAAAATACTATTTGTTAAGAAATACTTTAATGCTAAAGTAGTAACTTCAGCTATGCATCTTGCCCAAGTTGGAGAACCCAATTGGTCATTTACAATTAGTAAATCTTGATTTAAAATTGCTTTTTGAAGAATAGATGTAACAAAGTTTTTTCTTCTAATACTATAAATCCAAGTAATCCTAAAAATAATAAAACAATTACAATTTTTTTGTATCATTCTCTCACCTTCTAATTTTGAATGAGAGTACAAATTTAGTGGATTGGGTTGATCAAATTCTTTATACTTTTTTTCAGAACTTCCGTCAAATACTGAATCAGTTGAAAAATGTACAAGTAAAATATTTAATTGATTTGAAATTTCGGCCAATAATTTAGGAAATAATGAATTAATATACATTGTATTTGGTAAATCATTTCCTGCATTTTCAACATCTGTAACAGCGATTGTATTTATTATTATATTCGGTTTTAAATCTTTAATTATTGACCTTATTTTAGTTTCGTCAGAAAATTCTAAATTTACTTCACGATTAATCACAAAAACCTCGCCTAAATATTGAAGCGTCCTATTCAATTCCCAGCCAATTTGCCCTTTAGATCCTACAAGTAAAATTTTCCATTTTTTCATCTTTATATTTTTTTAAACAATATGAACTACCGGAAATGGAACAATAAATTTGGAATGATAATTACCAGAAGCACGTACTTTATTAATTATTTCATCTTTGTAATTCCACGCAGTTAATAAAAAATAATCAGGCTGCTTAGAAAGACCTTGTTCTTCAGAAATAATTTGAATATTAGATTTCGGTAAATACTTTCCAATTTTAATTTCAGTACTATCAATGCAAAATTCAATTTCATTATTTGTAAACCCGACAAAATTTAAAAGTGTATTGCCTTTAGCTGTTGCACCATAAGAATAAATTGATTTATTTTCATTTTTTAAATCACTAACTAGTGAAATTAGATTTCTCTTAATTTCAAAGGCCTTTGTAGCAAATGTAGTTAAGGTATCTTTATTTAATTTTAACTGTTCGTTGATGAGATATTGTTTAACGGATGGTGAAATTACATTTTTACCAGTATTATGCTCTGCTACAAAAATTATTGACCCTCCATGTACTAATGAAATCAAAACATCCACTAAAATCATATTGTGAATTTTTAAAATTTCACTCATTGACCTTATAGAATAATAAAACATATGTTCATGATAAATCTGATCGAATTCATTATTTTCTATAGTATTTAATGCGTAAGCATTTTCAATAACCACCCTGCCATTAAGTGGAAGCAACTCTTTTACTCCTTTCATTAATTCATGTGGATTGTCATTATGAGCAAAACAATGCCTAGCAATAATTATATCTGGATCACCGTGTTGTTCTTTTATAATTAAAGCGGATTTTTCATTGAAAAAATCACAAATCGTATCTATACCATTGCTATTTGCCATTTGGCAAATATTACTTGCTGGATCGATGCCTAGTATTTTTCCAACTTTTGGTTTAATAAACTCTAAATAATAACCGATATTACTCCCTACTTCAACAACAAATGAAGTATCAGAAATATATTTTTTATTAATTAAATAATCAGTTAAATAACCGTAATGAGAAGTCAACATGCTGGACTCAGGTGTTACATAAAGATAATTTTTATATAAATCGATTTCAGACAAACAATCTTTTAATTGAATATTGTAACAACTCTCGCAATATTCTAAGATTAACGGAAAGGAAGATTGATCTGATTCCGGCTTTAATAAAAGAGAGTTAGCCGGCGGAGTACTTCCTAAATCTAAAATAATAGAGGTAGGATTGTTGCAAATTCTACAAGTCATATTTATTGTTTTTTTAATGGATTAATATTTAAAATGCGAACGAGTAATTGAAAATAAACAAATATCAAAAATGATCTGATGAACAAAAAAAGATATTTATAATTTTTAAGGTAAATAGATTGATTAAATAAAGAAAAATATGTTTTAATTGAATCAATAACTCTGGAATAAGAATAGCTTCTAAGCATGTATTTTTTTTTGAAAAAATAATACTCTTTATCTTCCTGACCGGAAACGTGATCAAATTCAGGAACTGAGGTAAATTCACCTAGATAATATCCACTGCTAGACGCTCTCAAGCAATATTCATAATCTACATTGTCAACAAAAAATCTGGTATTATGCCAATTCAATTTATGGTTAACTTGTAAATTGAAAATACTACCACTACTAATAATTAAATTTTTCTTTATAATCCGAGGATGGGCATTATTATTATCTGATTTGGAATTTAATGAAAGTATGGCAAAGTTATTGATAAAATCACTTTTTTTATAGATTAGATTCTTTGCAAATTGAATTGTTTTATTAGTAAACACTGTGTCTTGATCAAAAAATAATAAAAAATTAAAGTTTTCATAATAAGCATTAGAACAAATAGTAGATAAGCCTATGCCTAAGCCAACATTTTTACCAGATGTAAAATATCGATTTTTTTTATATTGAGAAGTAAATGTTCTTACAAGTGAAACTTCAGAAGAATTATCAAAAATAAAAATATCATAACCTTCATCATTAAGAAATTTTAATCTTTCTAGTAATGTTTTATCAGAATTATAAATTACAAATCCAATAGCAAAATTCATATTCTATGTTGAAATTAGTTTATTTATGATTTTTTTAGTGTTTACTGACAACAAAATATAATCAATTACAACTCTAATAGTAAAAGCATAAGCTGCACCGATTATTCCAAATAAATTAATCAGTATAATTAGAACTATAATATAAATTATAAATTCAATAGTATGTATTAAAGCAGTTAATTTTACTTTTCCGTAAGCTTGAAGAAAGGCATACGGAACCTGGGACAGTCCATTAAAAAAAATCCCTAAGCTTATAATACATAAGTATACCCAAGACTTTTCTGCAAAATCAGCGCTAATCCAAAAAGATAATCCTTTGTAAGAAAACATGACCATCAGAATACAAATTAAGGACATGCCTATTAACATTTTATTTTTACTATAATTATATAATGTAATTGCAACTTCGGAATTTGAAATTATTAAATTTGAAAATCTTGGAAATAATGTTGTTGAATAGGCTGCAGGAATTATTAAAGCTCTTATAGATAAATCAAATGGAACTGTATAGTATGCTATAACAGATGCGCCTAAAATAAACGAAAGTATAAATCTATCCGCATTAACCATCAGTGAACTTAACAAATTTGATAATGTCATCCATGAGCCAAACTTGTATATTTCATAAATTGTTTTTTTTGTATTTAATTTTTCTGCTTTATATATATTAGATAATGAAACAACCTTATTAAGATAATAAAAATGCCAAAAAAAAACGAAGATTCTTATTGAAACAAGGCTTATTGCAATATAAAGTAAAGAATTGCCAAATAAAAAAACTGAAATAATTGGACATATAAAGTTCAAAATTCCTAATATTACTTTTATTAAATTAATGTTTTTGAAATCTTCAAATCCTTCTAAAACACCTCGAAGGCCAGAAGTATAAGTGACAAAAGGAATACCAATTGCAGTTAATAAAATTGATAGAAATAATTCATTATGTAGATGTTTTGATGCGTTTAACCAATAAAATGATAATGAATGTGATAGCCCAGCCATTAATATGCTGCCAGCTAATCCTGTTATTAGTGTAACTCTTAAGCCAACGCGAATCAAATTGTACAATTCCTTATTTGGTTTATCAACTAGGCCTTTTGAAACTCCTTGAGTTAATGCTCGTCCAATTCCAAAATCAAATACACTAAAATATCCAATCAAAGCCCAGATTAAAGAAAGTATACCGAATTTTTCTACTCCTATACTTTTGATTAAAATTGGAATTGTAACTAAACCAACTGCCATTGGAATAATACTTCCTACTAAATTCCAAATACTATTTTTTTTTATTGAACTCATACTTTTAATACTCTTAAATACTCACCATACCCGCTTTTAGCATATTTATCGGCCAAAACTAATAATTGCGGCTTATCAATAAATCCCATTCTGAAGGCCACTTCCTCGATACATCCTATCTTTTGGCTTTGACGCTTCTCAA
>Ga0222712_10004540_pt1 | contig 14487 bp, 15 predicted proteins | sample C33_657DmetaG_FD_165043 | JGI IMG/M metagenome (GOLD analysis project Ga0222712, IMG submission 165043) | Estuarine water microbial communities from San Francisco Bay, California, United States - C33_657D | ecosystem: Environmental > Aquatic > Marine > Unclassified | place: USA: California... | reverse complement strand
GATTGATTGCACATAGTGCAAGAGCGGCATGATTGCAGAGCGCTTACGTGGGTAGCGCGCAACGATGCTATTCATTACATCTGAATTCAATTGTGAGTTAACAGTTGTCATTATCGGTCAACGCCTCCCATAACAGGATCGATAGATGCAACAGCGCCGATGATGTCAGCAACCATTCCACCCTCGCTCATTGCAGATGTAGATTGAAGATTGTTAAATGATGGTTCACGGAAGTGAACGCGGTAAGGCTTTGTTCCGCCATCAGAGACGATATGTGCCGCAAGTTCACCTCGTGGTGATTCGACCGCTGCATACGCCTGGCCAGCTGGAACGCGGAAGCCCTCTGTTACCAACTTAAAGTGGTGAATCAAAGACTCCATAGATGAGCCCATGATTTCGCGGATGTGATCGAGTGAGTTACCAAGTCCATCTGCACCAAGTGCAAGCTGTGCTGGCCATGCAATCTTCTTATCGGCAACCATTACTGGCTGGCCGTGAGTTGCATCTAACTTATCAATCGCTTGTTCAATGATGCGAAGTGATTGCTCTAGTTCAGCCATACGAATCAAGAAACGACCGTAGACATCACAGGTATCAGCTGTGATGACATCGAATTCGTAATTCTCATAACCACAGTAAGGCTGCATCTTGCGAAGATCCCAAGGAAGGCCAGTTGAACGAAGAACTGGACCTGTGATGCCAAGTGTTGTGCAACCAGCGAGATCGAGATATCCGATTCCCTCTGTGCGCTTCATCCAGATCGTATTTCCAACGAGCAGACGCTCGTTATCTTTAAAGTTCTTGCGGAGTTCTTTAACAAGCTCGCGTAGGCGAACTGTCATTCCCTCTGGAAGATCTTGCTGAACTCCACCTGGGCGGACATAAGCCATATTCATACGAAGACCTGTAATTGCTTCGAAGGTATCGAGCACAGCTTCGCGTTCGCGGAAGGCAAAGAACATTGGGCCCATTGCACCGAGCTCGAGAGCTCCGGTACCAAGTGCAACCATGTGTGATGAGATGCGGTTGAGCTCCATCATCAAGACGCGAATGATGGAAGCGCGCTCTGGAATATCGTTTGTGATTCCGAGCAGCTTCTCGATCGCAAGACAGTAAGCAGTCTCATTAAAGATTGGTGAGAGGTAATCCATACGTGTGGCAAATGTTGTGCCCTGTGTCCAAGAACGGTATTCCATGTTCTTTTCAATACCTGTGTGGAGATAACCGATACCTGGGCGAACCTCAGTAACTGTCTCGCCTTCAAGCTCGAGAACAAGGCGTAATACACCGTGTGTAGATGGGTGCTGTGGACCCATGTTGACGATGATGCGCTCTTCTTTTGCTTCACCGATCTCTGAAACCAATGAATCCCAATCGCCACCGGTTACTGAGTAAACAGTTCCCTCTGTGGTTTCACGGGTTGCTGCATATGGATCAAATCTTGCTTCTTGTTGTGTCACTTGTATGACCTCCGGTTCTGTGGAGCCGGTGTTGTCGCACCCTTGTATTCGACTGCAATTCCGCCGAGTGGATAATCCTTACGTTGTGGATGTCCATCCCAATCATCTGGCATCAAGATGCGAGTAAGACCTGGGTGTCCGTCAAAGATGATTCCGAACATGTCGAAAGTTTCACGTTCGTGCCAATTGTTTCCACCATAGACCTCAACGAGTGAAGGAATGTGTGGATCAACTTCTGATGTGCAGACTTCAAGACGAACGCGCTGATTCTTTGTCATTGAGAGCAATGGATAGAGGGCTACGAGTTCGCAACCCGTGCGCTCTGGATAGTGAACGCCAGAAACACCCATGCACATTTCAAAGAGCAACTTGTCACGAAGAACCTTCGCAACTTCAACGAGACGCTCTTTCTTTACATGAAGTGTGAGTTCGCCGCGATCAACAACTACCTTGGTAATTGCATCTGCGAAATCTGGATATGCGCGCTCGAGATCATCGGCGAGCTGATCAAAGTAACCGCCATATGGGCGCTCTGTTGAACCCGGGTTTGCAACGGTACGAACTAATCCACCGTAACCTGATGTATCGCCGGTTCCGCTAACGCCGAACATGCCTTCTTGTGCTTCAGACATTATGCAAACATCCCTTCGTGTGGGAGGTTTCCAAGCTGAATTGTTGGCTTTGCCTTCAAAGCAGCCTCTTCTACTGCTTTTATGACAGCCTCGCGGTTTGGTCCGAGCTTGGTATCGCCAATAACTTCATGCAACTTAATGATCGCATCCATCAACTGCTCTGGACGTGGTGGGCAACCTGGAAGATAAATATCAACCGGAACAACGTGATCAACACCTTGCACGATTGCGTAGTTGTTAAACATTCCACCTGAAGATGCACATGCGCCCATTGAGATAACCCACTTAGGTGCTGTCATTTGATCATAAATCTGTCGTAGAACTGGTGCCATCTTCTGTGAGACGCGACCTGCAACGATCATGAGATCTGCTTGTCGTGGAGATGCGCTAAAGCGCTCCATTCCAAAACGAGAGATGTCATGCTTCGGTGAAGAACCGAGCGCCATCATCTCAATCGCACAACATGCAAGGCCGAATGTTGCTGGCCATACAGAGCTCTTGCGCATATAACCGGCAAGACCTTCTACTGTTGAGAGAAGTACTCCGCTAGGTAACTTATCTTCTAGGCCCATGGGTTAGTCCCATTCCAATCCGCCACGTCGCCAAACGTATGCATATGCAACGAAGACCGTTGCGATAAAGATTCCCATCTCCACGAGACCAAATAATCCGAGCGCATCAAATGAGACGGCCCATGGGTAGAGGAAGACAATTTCGATATCAAAGACAATAAATAACATTGCGGTGAGGAAGTACTTCACAGGGAAGCGTCCACCTTCGAGAGCTTGCGGTGAGGGTTCGATTCCACACTCATACGCCTCTTGCTTTGCGCGGTTATATCGAGCAGGACCTGTAACAGCTGCAATACCGACCGAGAATGCGGCGAAGCCGAAGCCGATGGCAAAGAGGATGATGATTGGCAGATATGGATTAGCGCTCACGGGGCGTAATTCTAGGTGCAACAGGCAGTAGTGGAGAGCCCATCGGCCTCCCGGCCATGTGAATCACGTCAAAGAGTGTTGGCTCTACTCGCCACTTACTCTCGGCCGAAAACTCTTACGGCTTGACCGCCATTTTGACCGCGTCCAAAGCTACGGCTTGACCGCCATGTGAACTGCGACAATCCCGCCAGTTAGATTCTTGACCTCAACTTGGGACCAGCCAGTGCCTTCGATAATCGCAGCGAGCGCCGCCTGATTTGGCCAGGCCTTGATCGATTCTGCGAGATAGATATAGGCCTCAGGATTGGAAGAAGTCTTCTTCGCGATCCAAGGGAGGGCGCTCATCAGATAATTGGTATAAATGGTACGAAACGGACGCCATGTAGGGGCTGAGAACTCGACAATGACGAGGCGCCCGCCTGGACGGACCACTCGAAGCGCCTCTTTGAGGGCTTTGGCGGTCTCATGGGTATTTCGGAGGCCGAATGAGATCGTGTAGAGATCGAAGGAGTTATCCCCAAAAGGCAGAGCGAGCGCATCAGCCCATTGAAAATTAAGGTAGGGACGCTGCTTCCGTCCGGCATCGAGCATTCCATGAGAGAAATCAGCTGAGGTGACCTCGGCTCCACGCTTATGGAGCGGCTCTGAGCTCGCCCCAGGACCTGCCGCCATATCGAGGATCTGCATCCCAGGCTTTGGGTCAATCAGCGCGGTTACCGCCTTACGCCACCGCTTGGTCTGGCCGAGGCTTAATAGGTCATTGACGAGGTCATATCGCTTGGCCACACCATCGAACATAGCGGCGACCTCACCGGGATTCTTACTTAAATCCGCGCGGGTGCCCTGCTTGCGAGCCTTCGAATTCTCTCCTCGTGACATGTGGGTAGTCTGGCGCAAAGGTAGGCTTGGCCACAACTTTAAATGGTTTACATATTTTCAATACTCAGTTGAAGGAGTCCTCGATGTCATCAACCGCAACCCTCCGCGCCGTGGTCGCACCACGAAGCACTGCACTGACACATGCCCTCTTCATCGTAGGTGGCGTTGGCTTTATCTCTGCCATGGCTCAGATCTCTATTCCAGTTCCTGGCTCTCCAGTACCTGTCACAGGTCAAACACTTGCAGCTCTCTTGGTCGGAGCAACTTATGGCGCTCGCTTAGCGGTCACCACATTTGCGACCTACATCCTCGCCGGAATCGCCGGTGCACCTATTTTTGCTCCATCAGCAACATCTGCAAACCACGGCATCGATCGCGTCTTGAGCGCAACTGGTGGATACCTCATTGGAATGCTCGTTGCATCGTTGCTCCTTGGTTACCTTGCAGATCGCAAGGCAGATCAGAAGTTTGCAACTTCATATCCAGCACTTCTTCTCGGTGAAGTTGTGATCTTTGGTATCGGTCTCGTCTGGCTCCACAACTCGCTCGATCTCTCATGGTCAGCAACAATCTCTGCTGGATTGACGCCATTTATTCTCGGTGAGTTCTTAAAGATTGCAATCGTTGGAACTTCTCTTCCACTGATCTGGCGCAAGATCGCAACAGCACTCAATAAGTAAAAGCTGTTAGATGCCCTCTCTTGTTCCAGTAACAACCAATCGCATTGGTTCACACCTGCCGCTTCTCCAATTACTTCCATCTGAAGCTCAGTATTCTTGGGTACGTGGCGGTGAAGGCCTTGTTGGTTGGGGTGAATACGCATCGATTACTGTCAGCGGTAAGGATCGCTTTGATCAGGTGCGCGCATGGTGGCATCAACAACTAGAAACTTTCTCAGTCTCCAATGCAGTTCATGGTTCAGGAACCGGCCCAGTTCTCTTCACCTCATTTAGCTTTGATCGTAATGAAGAATCCGTTGCCGTTATCCCCCGCGTAATAGTTGGCAAGAAAGGTGATAAATCTTGGATCACCTGGATCGGTGATGGGCCGCAACCACTACTTCTAGATTCTGCATCTGATTATTTTGAACAGAAATTTGAATGGCAGCAAGGCACTCTCACTGAACAGCAATGGGGGACGCGAGTTGCACAAGCAATCGCAAAGATTGATAACTCCGAGATTGAGAAAGTTGTTCTTGCGCGCGATTTAATTGCAACCACGCAATCACCGATTGATGTTCGCCCAATTCTTAATAAGTTATCTGAAAACTATCCCGCAACGTGGGTCTTCTCAGTTGACGGTCTGATTGGTGCGACGCCAGAGCTTCTCCTCCGTCTCTCTCGTGGAATGGTGACATCACGCGTACTTGCTGGAACGATTCCAAAGACCGGCGATGATGCACGTGATTTAGCGCTGGCTGGATCGCTCGCTCGATCATCTAAAGATTTAGAAGAGCATGAGTTTGCCGTTCGATCTGTTGCAGAGGCTCTCGAGCCTTTCTGCTCTTCTACAAATGTTCCTGATGCGCCATTCGTTCTCCACCTTGCTAATGTGATGCACCTTGCTACCGATGTGACAGGTGCGCTCCTTGAATCTGCTCACCATGTTGATGCATTTGCGCTACTTAAGTCGCTCCACCCATCAGCTGCTGTCTGCGGAACTCCTCGCAACTTCGCCTTCGATGTCATTGATGAGATTGAAGGTATGAACCGTGGGCGCTACGCCGGTCCTGTTGGCTGGATTGATGCACGTGGTGATGGTGAACTTGGTATCGCTCTTCGCTCTGGCCAAGTCACTGAAAATCAGATTCGAATCTTTGCTGGATGTGGAATCGTCGCCGGCTCTGATCCAGTTGTTGAACTCGCAGAAAGTAATGCCAAGTTCAGCGCGATGAAATCTGCTCTTTAGATTGAAGCTACAGAGTCATAAATAGCTTTTAAATGATCTGCATTGCTTTCGCGGTCTGGCACATTTACGACAACGAGCGAAAGACCAGTTACCGGCTTTCCCAATTCGGCAACTAGATCCGATTGCTTCTCAACAACTGAAGTTGCTAAGCCGAAAGCAGAGGCAATCTTTGCCAGATCTAGATTGTGTGGAGTTCCAAAGATTGCTTCGAAGCCACCGACGCCACGATGTGGCAGGGTAGAGAAGATTCCTCCACCATTGTTATTGATGACGACAATCTTGAGGTTGATTGCTTCATTGTGAATCAAGCCGGTGAGATCGTGTAAGAAACTCAAATCACCCAACACTGCAACTGTTTCTTTGCGAGCTGATGCGATTCCAAGGGCGGTTGAGATATTTCCATCGATGCCTGCTAATCCACGATTGGCAAAGGTTTCGACGCCGCCTCTGGCAGATGCGAAGCCTTCAATATCTCTAATCGGACGAGATGAGGAGATAAAGAGCGTCTGGCTATCTGGCAGCGCGCGACCGATCTCTCGAGCTACGAGCGCTTCTGACCACTGCGACATCTCGTTGATCTTCTTTGCCGTGCGATCGGAGTACTTCTTCCAGCGATCTGCGTACTCGCTATCAGAGGGTGGAACTTCAACTTTAGGAAGCGCGGCAAACTTCTGATCTGCGACGCGATCGGTATCGACAGTCATAATTCGTGGATCAATCACGATGGACTTTCGCGCTGTGGCAATTATCCGATTGATAGAGCGCGAGAGGGTTGTGCGACCAATTACAACAACGGTATCGGGAGCTAACTCATCTGTAATCGCTTGAGATGTGAGAAAGATGCTGGCATGTGAGAGCGCCTCAGGAAATGAGAGTGGGTCTTCTGAGATTACTGGCCAACCAAGCTCTTTTGCGAAGGTGGCAACTTCTTCAACAGCTAACCCCCCGCGATCGTGTCCGATTACTAAAATTCCACGAGTTGATTTTGTATAGAAAGTTCCCGCTGACTTACGTGTGAACTCTCTTGGCGGCTTGATTGAAATTCCATCCAACCAATCGTTCTTGTCATCTGCACTTAGCGGTTCTGGGAATTGCACATTGATATGTACTGGCCCTGATTGAAGTGAGTTAAATGGAAGTTCCATCGGGTAGGCAGAACCAGATACATCGGCAAAGTAACGAACAGCTTTACCGAAAATACGTGCCTGCTCGGTAGTTTGATTGGCACCGGTGCGGCGAAGCTCCGCTGGGCGGTCTGCGGTAATAACTAGGAGCGGAACATTGGAGTGTGAAGCCTCCAGCACTGCTGGGTGATAGTTAGCCACTGCGGTACCCGAAGTACAAACAATGGGAACTGGACGGCCACTCGCTTTAGCCAGCCCTAAAGCAAAGAAGGCTGCAGTGCGCTCATCGATACGAGTATGCAATGTAATGAGATTGCGCTCAGATGCGGCGTAGAAAGCCATAGTCAATGGCGCATTACGTGATCCTGGTGAGATGACCACATCGGTCACGCCAGCTTCAACTATTTGGCGAACAATGGTGCGGGCAAGGGTTGTGGATTGATTCATTAGATTCCTAAAACCTCAGCGCAGCGCATGGCTCGATTCTTCCACCATTCATAGCGATCGGGCGCCACATCAAGGCCATCAAATTCGATATCTAAGTCACTTAAAGCGATTGACCCATCGACAATTGGCAGTTCTGCAATGTTTCTTGCCATCAAAGAGCCAGTCGCAAGTCCACAATCAAAGTTGAGATCGCTCACTGATGCTGCAAGTTGCAATCCATAATCAATCCCAACTGCGCTCTCAAGCGCACTAGAGACAACGACGGGAAGTTTGTGGTGCTCTGCAATTGCAAGAGAACGTGTGATTCCGCCGAGTGGTTGAACCTTAAGCATCAAAAAATCTGCGGCGCCATCGAGATCTACTGCAAATGGGTCTTCTGCTTTACGTATTACCTCGTCGGCGGCGATTTTTAGTGGAATGTGAATCTTGCGCTTGAGTTCACGCAACTCATCTACGGTGGCACAAGGTTGTTCTACATATTCAAAAGGACCAACATTTTCATAGAAAGCGTAGAGATTGGTAAGAGCCTGCTCCACACTCCACTGGCCGTTAACATCGATTCTTATATTGACTTTGCGACCAAGTGATCGAATTCTTGCAAGACGGACGATATCTTCACTGAGATTCTCGCCAACTTTTACCTTGAAGGTTTTGACCCCTGGATAGCTTTCGACTAACTCTTCGATAACTTTCTTATCATTTGTTGCAGGGATAGTGCCATTGACTGGGATTGAGTTACGCAGCCGAGGTGGTCGGGGCTTGGTAGCAGCCTCGATAGCTGATGCCAGCCACTGTGATGCCTCTGCATCGCCATATTCAAGAAATGGCGAAAACTCGCCCCAGCCATATTCACCTTTAAAGAGCGCAACTTCTCTCATCGTCACACCACGGAAGGTTGTCGTCATAGGCAGCGCAATAACGCGCATCGTTGAGAGAAGTTGGTCAAACATTTTTATCTATCCACTTTTAAGGACGCTTAGGGAACTTTCCAAAGTCAGGTTTGCGCTTCTCTTTATAAGCATCGCGACCTTCCTGTCCTTCTTCACTTAAGTAGAAGAGGAGAGTTGCATCGCCGGCAAGCTGTTGGATTCCCGCGAGTCCATCATCGGCAGCGTTCATCGATGCTTTGAGAAGACGTAGAGCCATTGGACTATTCATCAACATCTCGCGACACCATGAAACTGTCTCTGCTTCAAGCTCTGCAAGTGGAACAACGGTATTTACAAGTCCCATATCCAACGCTTCTTGCGCATCGTATTGACGAGTCATAAACCAAATTTCGCGAGCCTTCTTCTGGCCAACGTTACGAGCAAGAAGTCCTGATCCATAACCACCATCGAATGAACCAACCATCGGACCGGTCTGTCCAAACTTTGCATTATCTGCAGCGATTGAAAGATCGCAGACAACATGAAGAACATGTCCGCCACCAATCGCCCAACCAGCGATCATTGCAACGACAGGCTTTGGTGTGCGGCGAATCTGAACTTGAAGATCGAGAACGTTGAGACGTCCCATGCCTTGTTGGCCAAGTGCATCTTCTCCGATATATCCATCGTCACCACGAACGCTAATGTCACCACCAGAGCAGAAAGCTTCGCTTCCTTCACCTGTAAAGATAATGACGCCGACCTCTGAGTTATCTCGAGCGAGATCGAAGGCTGCCTTTAACTCAATAATTGTCTCGGGACGAAATGCGTTACGAACCTCTGGTCGATTGATCGTAATCTTCGCCATTCCATCGGCGCTCTCATACTTAATGTCAGTGAAATTCTCTCCCCCACGCGCGGTCTTCCACGCAGGGATGGTTCGGTCACCAAAATCACGCTTAATCGGCTTGCTCACGATTCCTCCATTGTTGAGTACGGGCGATAGCCTACGCGGGCAATGGAGCAAAGGTCACAACGAGAAGTTCGCTCAGTAGATCCCACCTGGAATCTGAGCGAGTTAATGGCTCGTGTCGCAAAAGCCCTCGTCTCTGATGGCCCCGCCCTCAGCCTCTCGCCCATCGCCGCAGAATTTGTCCCATCCCGTACCGCACTCGTCGTGAGCACCACCGGATCATCGGGAGTTGCCAAGGAGGTTGGGCTATCCGCTTCTGCTCTTCTCGCCTCTGCAAAATCTTCCAATAAATTCCTTGGCGCAGTCGCTGGCAATACTTGGTCTCTCTTGCTTCCACTCAACCACATCGCCGGTATTAACGTATTGATTCGATCACTTGAACTTGGAACCTTGCCAACAAATCTCCTTGGGTACGAAGGTAAATATCCAAAGGTAGATTTCACTGCCATTGTGCCCACCCAACTTTTCCGCGCACTCAATAGAGATGAGAATTTACTGAACCATCTCAAATCAGCAAAGGCAGTTCTCGTTGGGGGTGCCGCCCTTACTCGCGAACTTCGCGCCGAGGCAATCTCTGCTGGAGTAAATATCGTTGAAACTTATGGCTCCACTGAAACTTCTGGTGGTTGCATTTATAACGGCCAACCTCTTGAAGGTGTCGAGGTATCAATTGGCGAAAGCGGTCAGATCGCCATCAAGGGAAAAGTTCTTGCACACGAATTAGTCGATGGTGATGGTTGGTACTACACATCTGATGCTGGACATTATGAAGATGGCAAAATCATCATCGATGGACGCATTGATGATGTAGTAATCACCGGCGGTGAAAACATCTCACTCAGCGCAATAGACCGAGTCCTTGCCCAGCACTTCCCTGATATTCAATCTGCAGCATTTGCAATTCCCCATTCAGAGTGGGGTCAAGCGATTCATCTCGCTCTCATCGGTGCAGATTCATCGCTAGAAGGTGAAATTCAAGGATTTCTAGAGCGCGAACTCGGCGCAGCAGCCAAGGCAAAAGGCTTTCACTATGTGGAAGAGTTCCCACTTATAGGAATTGGAAAAATTGATAAGAAATCACTCGCGGGGTTAGCTCATGAATAAATGGATCATTGGTGCGCGTCCACGGACACTTCCAGCGGCTATCGCACCGGTAGCAGTTGCAACGGCGCTTGCCGGGAATGAAGCAGCCCCGGTTGCAGCGCTCCTAGCTCTCTTTGTTTCTCTCGCTCTTCAAGTCGGCGTTAATTTCGCAAATGACTACTCAGATGGAATTCGTGGAACAGATAGCGAACGCGTGGGTCCGGTACGTCTTACAGCATCCGGTCTTGCCTCTGCGCAGGCAGTTAAAGGTGCAGCCTTTATCTCATTTGCGCTAGCTGCTGTTGCTGGTCTTGCGCTAGCTGCAATGACAAGTTGGTGGCTTATTGCAGTCGGCGCTTCCGCAATTCTTGCAGCGTGGGGATATACCGGTGGCAAAAATCCATATGGCTATATTGGACTTGGCGAACTCTTTGTCTTTATCTTCTTCGGTCTCGTTGCAACCGTTGGATCATATTTTGTACAGGTCGAACGAATTACTTTAGATTCAATTCTTATCTCTATTCCGATGGGAACTTTCTCCTGCGCACTTCTTGCAATTAATAACATTCGCGATCGAGCCCTCGACGCGCCTGCTGGAAAGAAGACCCTTGCAGTACGACTTGGCGATCGAAATGCGCGCTACCTCTTTGCTGTACTGATTTCACTTGGCTATCTTGCAACTCTCGCACTTCTCGAGCCATGGGTCCTCATCACTCTATTGTCTGCACCGATGGCAATTGCCCTCACTAGAGGCGTCCTCGGCGACGTACAGGGACGGGAACTTATCCCTTACCTCGCAAAGACGGGCAAGCTCCAACTTCAGTTCTCCATACTTTTAAGTCTCGCACTACTATTGAGCCATGGTTAAATTCCAAGGTTTCTTCACAGTATTTGCAATTGCGCTCACGCTCTTTGCCTTTGTTGATTGCGCAATGCGAGATGAGACTCAAATTAAGAAGCTCCCTAAGTGGGGTTGGCTTCTAGTGATTGTGATCCTTAATTCAATTGGTGCAATTGCCTACCTCTTTGTAGGACGTGTAGGAAAGTTAGAGAAGCGCCCAAAGAAGAATAAGCCACGAATTATTCCTCCGGATGACAATCCAGATTTCTTGCGCGGCCTTTAAAACTTACTGATCGAAAGAACTTACTGATCTAAACCAGAGTAAGTGTGCTTGCCGGTTCCCCAGACGTTGACGTAAACATAGTTAAATAAGAATGTCGATCCGGCAAAGATGCAGAGCCATGCGGCGCGACGACCACGCCAACCAATAGTGACTCGTGCGTGGAGATACGCCGCATATGCAACCCAAGTAATAAATGCCCAGGTCTCTTTAGGATCCCATCCCCAGTAACGACCCCAAGCGCTCTCTGCCCAGATTGCACCTGCAATCACTGAGAAGGTCCATAGTGGAAAGACAAACGCGACGAGTCGATAAGAGAGCTGATCTAAGACTTCAAGTGAGGGAATTCGCAGCGCCCAAACTGGTCGCGCACCCATATCTTCATATCTCTCCAAGAAGAGGTATGCCCCGGCGATGATATTTGCGAGCAGAAAAATTCCGCCACAGATAATCGCTGTTGAAACGTGGATAACAAGCCAAGTTGATTTCAAAGCTGGAACAAGCGGCGCGCTATCTCGGTAGAGCAATGTGATTGCTGTGCCGAGAGTTAATAGAACTCCAAATGAGATGAAAAGTCCTAACCAGCGAAGATCATATTTGCGTAAGGCAACGAGATAAGCCAATGAGAATGCAAATGCACCAGTAATTGAGAACTCATACATATTTCCCCATGGCACATGGCCATTTGCGATACCGCGAGAAACGATGCCAGCCAAGAGAAGGATTGTCGCTAGCGCCATAAAGGCTGTTGCTAGTCGAGCAGCCTTCTCGGTGCGCTTGTAATCCAATGTCTTGGCTAAGAGATTTCCATCTGTGGCATCGGCGTTCTTTGGCGCACGTACAGCAAATGCAGTCTCAAAAGCATGAGCCAAGAATGAGAGGGTGAAGAGCGCCATGGCAGAGTAAATAAAGTTATTGGATGCATATGCCCACGTTGTATTCATTTACCGTTGCACGCTTTCTACGAATCGAGAGATTTCTTCTTCAAGCCCAGGAGCATTGTTCTTTGCTAAGCCAGCAACTTCAACTTGAGATTCTGTGACTCTAATCCAAATCCTTCTACGTCGACCGTAGAGAGATGAGAGTAAGCCGAGAATCGCGCAGATAGCGCCAAGGAGTGCGAACCCCTTGCCACGATCATCGACTATTTGAAGATTGATCCATGGAGTCACGCCTTCTAAGGTGATAGTTCCACCTGGATATTCAAAGCTCTCGCCGATGCCCACTGAACCTAGCCCTAGATTTGTCATCTGATCTGTATTGATTCGATACACCGATTGCGGGATTCCAGAATCTAAACCGAGATCTCCGCCCCAAACAGAGAAGAGGAGGCGAGGATTGAGAAGCTCGGGGTAGATCGAAATTCCGCCCATCCCCTTTGTGCGTTCGTAAGTAGGTAAGAAAGTAGATACAAAGCCAACCGGTGGCGTGGCATCAGGAACTTTAATTGCACCGATAGAACGGAGATTTCCATCTTGTGGCAGGAATGTCACAGGGCCTTGGAAAGCAACGTTTCCTCGAGAATCGCGAACGGTCACAATCGGTGAATAACCATTTGCCTGCAAATACACGCGGGTGCTGCCGAAAGTCAAAGGTGAGTTGACCTTCATCACCTCTTTCTTAGTAACACCATCAACATTTGTTGTGACATATGCGGTGTAATCCTGAGGCATATTTGTCTTTGGGTCATATTGGGCAACAAATTTATCTACCTTGATTGTGAATTGACCGAGGTCTGACTCTTTCGTCAATTTACCAAGGCGCAAGTTGTCGTAGCTAGTAGCAACGTTTACAAAACGTTCGCCGGTATTCACAATCGCTTCACCTTGCAGACCAAAGAGAGAACCGAAACTTACCCCGATCAGAATCAAGATAAGTGAGAGATGGAATAAAAGGTTTCCGGTTTCACGGAGATAACCCTTCTCCGCTGAAATTGAATCCTCACTGACGCGAACGCGGAAGCGGTTTTTCTTAAACCATTTAGCTGCGCTCTCAAGCGTTTCCGGAGTAGGAGAAAAAGTTGTGAAATGTTCCAAGCGAGTTAAATTACGAGGAGTCGCAGGTGGTTGCGCCCTCATCGCATGAAAATGTTCGATGGTACGAGGAAGTACACATCCGATGAGAGAGATAAAGAGCAAGATATAGATCGCGCTAAACCAAGGCGATCCGTAGACATCAAAGAGGTAGAAGCGGTCATACCAAGTTGATAGCGATGGGTTCTGTTCAAAGAAATTTCTCACACCGATCGGATTGCTGGTGCGTTGCGGAACTAATGAGCCAGGCACAGCTGCAAGACCTAACATCATCAAGAGAATCAGTGCTGTGCGCATGCTTGTTAATTGGCGCCAAGCGAAGCGAAGTAGGCCAATGAGGCCTAACTCTGGAAGTTCTACGTTATTGCTCATTAAATCACCGGCGCAAACTCTGAGATAAGTGATCGAAGATTAATCATCAGATCGGACCAAAGACCCGTTAATTGCATAAAGCCGATCAGAATCAAAAGGATTCCACCGACCTTGCTAATCGTCGATCCGTTTCTGAGGAAGAAAGAGCGAATTTTCTTACTGCGGTCGAGGTAGAGCCCTGAGAGTATGAATGGAACGCCGAGCCCGACTCCATATCCAATCGAGAGAATTGCTCCGCGCGTTGCACTTGATTCCGTAAATGCCAACGTCTGCACTGTTGCTAGCGCCGGACCAATACAAGGTGTCCAACCAACTCCGAAGAGAACACCCAAGAGCGGTGCGCCAGCGATACCGCCAGTTGTGGAAATCTTTGGAGCAATCGTAGGTGCGAAGGGAAATACACCTAAGAAGATTGTGCCCATCGCAATGGTAAAGATTCCTAAGACCTTGGTGATTGAATCTTCATTTGCGGCAATCTGGCTGCCGAGCCCACCAAAAGCTAAACCGTAAGAAGCGAACACGAAGGTAAAGCCCAGCACAAAGAGAGTTGATCCCAGCAATACCTTGCCTTTTGAATTTGAGAATCCAGTTGCATAGGCAACATAACCGGGAACCAATGGAAGTACACAGGGCGAGAGGAATGAA
>Ga0222712_10004539_pt1 | contig 14488 bp, 15 predicted proteins | sample C33_657DmetaG_FD_165043 | JGI IMG/M metagenome (GOLD analysis project Ga0222712, IMG submission 165043) | Estuarine water microbial communities from San Francisco Bay, California, United States - C33_657D | ecosystem: Environmental > Aquatic > Marine > Unclassified | place: USA: California... | reverse complement strand
ATGCTGTACCTGAACTACTTACTTGACTTAAGATTAAATCGCCGGTATTATAAACTATTCCAGATCCTATTGGCATATTGTATAAATATTACTTTATTTATGTTTATATAAATATAATAACCCAAGAGGTTTATTTCTTGGGTTATCACTTTATTTATACTTTTATTGATTGTTTTATGGTGCCCAATTTGAAATTGGAACTCTCTTCCAAATATTGCCCGTATAAACATAGATAAAATTATTATCTACAGTTATTTGTCCAACAAATCCGGCATTTGTTGGTGAAGAAGGAACTTGACCTGTACCAGGACTACTTCCTGTAGATACTTGAAGAATGTTAAATGAACCAGTAACATAAGTTACCAATGCACCAGTAATATAAGTTACTGTACCATAACTTGCTGTTATTGAAGATGCACTAATTACATTTCCTGTATATCTTAATGTAGTTCCATCATCACTTATTAAAGAATCGGTAATACCATTACCTTCATATGCTTTTGTTAATCTGTTAACAGTCAAATTCGGAATTGCGTTGCCAAACGAAGCAGTCGGACCTATAATAATATTACTTGCACTATTATTTTGATCTACTGTAGTCCAATTATCATTCAAACCGTCCCACAATAATGATGCGCTTCTTTGATTGCTACCACTATCAAATACTTCAAAACCAGCATATCGTTCATATGGGAAAAAGGCATTTAATTGAATGATGTTATCATTAATAATTACAGTACTTGAACTGATATAAACTACACTGGAACTGCCAAATACTGTAAAATCTCCAGCGACATTCAATGAACCGGAAATCCATGTATCTTTACTAATTCTAGCACCACCATCAACTCTTAATGCTGCAGTTGTGTCAGTATAACTTGTCGCATTGTCTGTTCTACTAATATATAAATCCACAGGTACCGTAACTTCATTTATTCCTAATGTCAAATTAGTATTACCTCCGGAATCTTTAATGTCATTTCCATTGACTTGTAAATCGCCAGCAATAGTAGTTAATGCAGAAGTAACTGTTACTGCAACTCCGCCAGATCCATCTTTTATGATATTTGTTCCTGCAATAAAATCACCAGCAGACTTTACCGTACCAGCAGCATTTCCCAACAAAACTTGTCCTGTTGCTGCACCACCAATTGTCACTGATTGTGCATTTGTATTAAATAAAGTTGCAGTTCCTGTCGTAGTTGTTGTAATATCACCTCCATTTACTGCAATATCACCGGAAAATATACCATCACTTCCACTAATAAACCCACTCGCACTTATATTTGAAGCAGTCAAATTAGTAACAAATGTATTAGCGAGTGTTGTATTTCCTACAACAGACAAACTTCCGCTAATAGATGTACTACCTGTGATTCGTGTAGTATCAGTTACTGCATCGCCTAATACTGTATTGCCTAATACTGTAAGTGTTCCGCCATCAACTATACTTGTTTCTACTCTTACTGTACTAGCACTAATATTGCCACTTGCACTAATATTACTTGATGTAATATTTGTTGCGATTAAGTTTGTAAAATTAGCAGATGAACCAGTATATGCACTAGCACTAACATTACCCGCAATTTGTAATCTGTTTATACCATCCGTTGTATTTTTACCCAATAAAACATATCCATCCGAGCCAGAAATAAACATAATTGAACTGGTATCATAACTCATGATGTTCAATATGTTTCTATTATATTGTTTAGAACCAGCAGAACCAAAACTGGCACTATCCATTGGTAATATTGTCAACATTGCATCAGGACCAACAATACCATCATATCCTGGCAAACTAGAAACATATGTCTTACTAGCTCCACCATTAGCACCATAACTAATAAAATTACCTACACCAAAATAACCACTTTGTTTAAATATCGCTCTAGTACCAGGTACGATATTTGATCCAGATGCTTGTGCATTATTATCTGGATCAGTTGATACATAATAAGCATAAACTCTCAAATCGTTAGAACCAGACTCGGTTCCTAATTGCATTCTTGGTTGAAATACTGTTTCGGACCCACTTGAAGCCAACCGTGAAAATAGAATTGAAGATTGGGCGCCAGCATCACTTGCACTAGTTGCCAAATTTAAAGTAGCATATTTTGAAAATATAGTAGCACTACCACTTACATATAATCTTGCTAAATTTTCATTAACTGCTGCTTCACCATAAGTTCTATAAGCTGGACCAGTACCTACAAATAATTCATTACTTGCAGTAATTTCCGAAGCAACAATTTTATTACTTGCGCTTAAATTACTTGCGGTAATATTTGTCGCAAATACATTTGATAATGTACTATTACCTAGTACGGTTAATGTACCAGTATCATAAATCGAACTTGCAGTAATAAATCCACTTGCACTGATATTTGAAGCGGTAACATTTGTAGCAAATACATTTGATAATGTACTATTACCAATTACAGTCAATGTTCCATTATCAACTATGCTATTTTGTACCCATAAATTGCTTGAACTAACATTGCCACTTGCACTTATATTTGAAGCGGTCAAATTAGTAACAAATGTATTTTGTAATGTACTATTGCCTACTACTGATAAACTTCCTGATATCAAAGTTGACCCTGTAATTTGTGTAGAATCAGTTACTGCATCTCCCAAAACAGTATTACCAATTACAGTCAATGTTCCACCGTCAACAATACTATTTTCTACTCTTAATGTACTTGCACTAATATTGCCACTCGCACTTATATTACTAGCAGTAATATTTGTTGCGAAAACAGTAGATAGTATAGAATTTCCAACAACAGTAAGTGTACCTGCATCTTGTATTGCGCTTGCAGTTAATCCTGCGCTTGCACTTACTAAACCACTAAATGTCGCAGTAGTACCAGTCAATCCAGCTAATGTTGACGCACCAACTACTGTAAGTGTACCCGCATCAGTAATATTATTTTTTACATATAAATTGCTAGAACTAATATAACCACTTGCACTTATATTGCTAGCAGTAATACTATTTACATTTATATCAGATGAACCTGTTAAAAAACCAAATGAATCGGTTTGTAAAATAAGTCGTGAACCACTAATAATTGTTTCTACAAATGGTGCTTGTCCACCCTGCAATGACGCAGAAGTTTGTGGAATTACTATATTTAAAGTGTTAGAATTGGGGTATGGCATATAATTTCGTCTTTATCTAGTTATAAATATAAATATAAAACATATTAATATATAATTCTTGACATTACGCAGTCCAATCTGCAATCGATTGTCTCAACCATCTTCCACCAGCATAAATATAATGATAATCACCATCATATGCCATCCAACCTGGTTCACCATAATCAGTTGGTGTATTTGGAACATCATGCCAAATAGTAACTTCTTGAGAACCACTAACTGTTAAGTTTATAGTTTGTTGTATCAATGCGGCATAACTTTGTCTAATTGTAGTAATTGCTTCTCCAGCTGCAGTAGTAGATTGTTCGGTTGCGATAGTACCTTTAGGAAATCTCCATTCACTATCATTTTCGGCAATAGGATTTATACTATAATAAGGATTTCCTTTGTTACTATAAGTGTTATCTTTAACCTTTTGATTAACCTTAGCCATTTGAGTACTACTAACAATTTCTGCTGTTAATTTTACTTGTTTTGGTGTCAATAATCTTTGAACAGTTTGTTTTCTATCTTCAAAAGATTCTGGCAACAAATAAGCATTGGTAGTTAAAGTAAATGTACTTCTTACCATTCTGTCTTTTTCACCACTACTTTCTATAGTATTTGTGTAATTGTCAATTTTAACTCTGAAGTTAAATCTTTGTTTATCTCCCCAATAATCTCCTTCTGCAAAATTAATTTTTTCTAATATTGCATTGTTTTGTTCAACATATTCAGTCCATACAATAAATTCATATTCTGCTTTAATATGATCAGGCATAGTAACTGCAAATATTTGATTAGTAGGTGCAACAGTCTTATTTAATAAATTGAACTTATCGTATTTGTTCTTTTCATTGAACTTAGTCATTACCGGATAACTCAAATAACGATTAAATGTTTGATAACCTTCATCTTTCGCAAATGATGTTCTTTTAACCATTATCAAAGGAATTTGTAATTTACCTTGTTGATCTCTTAAACCGCCTTGAGCTTTTGCAGCATACCATTTTTCAGGATTACCATATATAATAGGTACTTTTATATTTTCACCTGCATCAATTACAGTAGGGTTGATAACATTTTGTATATAACTAATCAATGCAGTATCAACATCCAATAAACTAACGGTAAAGTTTTTCTTTGGATCTTCATCTCTTCTAGTATCCAATGCAATGTTTTTTACATTGGATACGATAGGATTGTTCTTTTCAACATTGTTATTTGTTGGTACTGGATTGTTTTTATTACCTTCCCACATAATTAATATTGACGGTTAACTAAATTAATCTTGCTCAACTTAGTATAATGACTATTACAGATTATACTATGCGATTTATTTGACTGACCACCTAAAAATTGTTCTTGTACAACATTATCAATTTCATGATAACGATCATTGAATAATATCAAATCGCCAACTTCAGGATAAAAACTCGCATCTTTTAAAGACAGTTCTCTGAATTTAAATACAACAGTTTGATCTCTGTCAGGTCCAAATCCTTCATCATCGGTACTAATATCACCACGATCAATTAAAGTACTTAATTCTACACCAGGATAAAAACTTTTACCTTCAGCTGCAACTGTTTCACCATAAATGTTTGTGTTGGTTTCATTTGGTGCAATTTTAAACAAAACAACAAGCGTTTCAATAATATCACGCAATAATTCTGCATTAAATTGGTTTACCAAATTAATGTCTCGTTGACTAAAATATCTTCCAAATAATGCCATATATTATCCAATATAAATTAATAATGGAACTGTTTTCATGATTGATGTCATTTTTTCAGTTTCATCTGCTTTAGCTTCCATTTGAGCTTTACGACTAGTTGCTTCAAGATTTTCTCTCAGTTGAGTTATTAAAGTTTCTTTTTCCGCAGAAGCTTCACTTCTTAATTCCGATCCATCTAGTGTTACTTCTCCGCCAGGAATTGGAATTGTACTATATTTTTGTCTAATCATTCCAAGATTTTCTTTACACAATGCCAAGAAATATTTCTTAACCCATTGTTTTCCAACTGCATTTAATTTATAATAAACCACATTTTGATATGGAACATTGCTATAATCACTAACTACATCATAATTGCTTCCGCTACTAAATGTATTTGCACCACTTAATTTATCTTTTTCAACAACATATTCAATATAAATTGTGTGGTCATATGTAGGTATAGGAAATATTTTTAATTTATTGTTTACCACTTCAAAACTATACGCACTTTTACGAACCATATCATTAAATTCAATTGCTTGACCTCTCAATAAATCTTCAAATATTGGTGTCATCAAGAATTGTGTGGCAGGACTATATCCAGCAAATCCCATTTCATTCAATACATTGCTATAACTCATACCAGTCATACTGAATGGATCATATATACGAGCAAACGCAGGTGGTGGACCGTGAAATACTCTTCTAATTTCAACTCTACTACCACTTTCAATGTTGGTTCCTATTATTGTTTGTAAATCATATGTTTGTAAACTTGCACTTAATTGAACTGGCGCTTTTTTGATGTCAACATATCCACCTACTCCAACTTCACTTCCATATCCTTTAGCTAATTGAATTATATATGGCAATCCTGTTCCTATTACATTTTTAGCAGTGATATTAGGATTATTTGCAGTGCTTAATCCTTGTAAATTCAATAAATTATTTCTGATATTAAATTGATTTACTTGTGCACCATATTCATTTACAGCTTCTTCAAACGCAGCATAAAAATTTACATCAATCAATTCAATATCAATGATTGGATATCCCATTCTTTTAGCTGCCCATTCTGCACTCTTTTCACAATCATATTCAAAATAACCAACACTTGCTGTTAAACTAACAGGAGTAGGTTCTGTCAAATAAAATCCAAATGGTATGCTTCCAGTAGTTACAGCACTGCCACTCCCTGGCCATCGAACTCTGTCGTTATCAAGTGCAGCACTCATATCTTAGTCCATCCTTTCACATTTTTTACAATTCTATCTTTTCTTAAAAAATAACCAATATCTCCGTTTGTTAATATATTAATATATGGATTGTTACTATTTAAATTTTTCATTTGTTCAATTAAATCAAATCGTGTACCGATAATAGTATCGCCGGTAAATTTATTTTTGAGTGTATAAATATTTTTATCTGCAACTGGATTGTTTAATCCTAATTTTGATTGTCTAATCTTTTCTTTTACTTCTGGTCTACTATTTACTTCAATTGCAATCAACCTTTGTTTTTCTTTATTTTCTGGTTTATTTTTTGTTAATATTAATTTTGATAAAACTTCAGGTCTTCTACGCATTACATTATTATCACCTGAATTTGCAATGCTCATCTTTGTTTTGGTTTCTTCAGTATGTTTTTTTCCATAAAAATTTGCAAGTTTTCCTGTATACTTTCCTTTTAATGATTTACTTTTTTTAAGATTAACTTCTAGATTTTTACTAGGATTATTTTCACCAATTACTGCACCTGAAAATCCATTTTCTTCAATTAAATTTGCCCATTCATTACTATGAACTACATTAAATTTATTACTATGTTCTATACATAATTTACTAAATTCTTCAATTTTATCTAGATCATATTTAGCAAGTATTTCTGTATTTATGTTATTTCCATGTATTTTAAGGTGATTTTTCCAATACTTGCCTGATCCTTTATATGAAATTGCTTTAGAATCACTGGTAGTAACTCTCTTACAGAGATATTTCAATCCAGTGATCATATGGGTCTTTATCATTAAATAAAGATATTTGTTCGCATTCATTATTTATAAATATATTATAATTTAGTTATTCTAACTTTTAAATCACCATTTCCTTTAATAATTCTATGCCAAACTTCTTTTGGTATAAAAAGTTTACCAGTCATGGTTTTCGGTAATTCATTATCTATTTGTAATTGCCAATCGGTTGTACCAATTATTTCTACAATTCTATCTTCTCTGTCTCTGTGCCATTCCAAATCATCTATATCTACATTTTCTTCAAATTCTCTTAGATATAAATTATCTTGTAAATGTGTTTCTTTAAATGGAAATTCCATATCACCAATATTTGCCCTTACTCTTGGTACCTAAAGATTTAATTCTATGACTTCTGCAACTCCAATATCCGGCTGTAGTTCTATCTTTCTTTTGACTACATCTATGTCTAGCTCTAAAACTTTTTCTACGAGCTTTACTACTAGCTCTTATTCTCATTTTAGGATCACCAAATGTAACTTTCTTTATATTACCATTCTTACCTCTTACATATACTGCAAATTTCTTTGGTCCTCCTGGAGTTCTAAATGGTCTACTAAGATGTACGGTTCTACCTCTGTGTTTTACCTCATTTAGATATTCATCTTCTTCCAATTCAATTGGTGCATCAAGAAATATTTCTCGACCTTCATATAATACTTTAAATCCTAAATCACTTTCTATAATATCCAAATCATCATCGTTTAATTCAATTGCGTCACTACTATATAAATGACGGACTTCATTAACCAATTTAAAATATCCTTCACTATAAATTCTAAATATATTTTCTTCCAATGTTAATTTATTGTCTAAATGATACTTTAATCTGTCACTAATCCAAACATCTTTAACCAACTTCATTGGTTCACTCTTTTCAATGATTTCATCTACTATATCACTTAAATTTATCATACTATATAAATATAACTATAAAATAAAAAACCCCGGCATTTCTGCCGGGGTCATTGTTTAATCTATATCAGTTAAGCTTAGATTTGATCTAGGTCAGATACATAGATCTTACCATAGAATTCTGGACGTACTACCTTCTTAGCATAACGAGTCAATACTCCACGGCGTGGGGTGAAGTTAATTGGATCGTATACCAATGGAGTTTGGACTAGTGGGATGTATGGGGAATATACAGCACCGGTTTCTAGGAAGTTATTTCCACGGAAGCCCATCAAGATGGTGTTTTCTTGCATGTATGGGTTCTTGTAGACTTGGAAGCGACTTGCGAAGCTACCAACACGACTTACACCCATTGCGAACTTAGCAGAATCACCGTCAGTGTTAACAACATATCCTGGGATTGATTCCAAGATGGTTGCTACGTCTGGTCCAACTACTAGGAAGTTTGCACCACCACGTAGAGTCAATTGATGAATCTTGTTAGATACCTTTTGGATCTTGTTACCAAGAGTTTGGTACCAGGTGCTCTTTACGTAAGCGGTACGATTGGTTGAATCGTTGTTTACGGTGAAAGTTGGGAATCCTGCACTATCATTTGCACCCTTAATGATATCTCTACCAACTACTGCGGACCATCCTTCAGTTGTCAATGCTGGAGCAGCATTAATCAACATGTCCATGATTTCAAGATCAATTTCCATTGATACATATTCACTCAAGAGAGCAGTCAATTCTGCTTCTGCATCAATGCTATGGTAAGCATTCAAGTCTTGAGCCAATTCTGGAGTCCAGACTGCTTTTAACTTACGGGTCTTAGCAACGATAGGTTCGCTCTTAAGTTCCAAGTTAACTTCTGGAATGTTGATATCTGTGGCTAAACCGGATGTACCTGCAGCTGCGCTAGTACCTTTATCTTCAAAGTCACCACGGGTGCTATCAGTAGGTTGTACTGTATATGTCAAGGTAGCATTTGCTCCTTGTACTGGTGATTGTGAACCAGTTACAATGAATTGAATTCTGTAATATGGAGATGCCAATGAACCAGTATTATATACCTTGGTCAATTCATTGATTTGTAGTGTTGGATCAATACTTGAACCACTCAATGCGAAACTTCTTACTGCATTCAAGTCAATTCTGTTGCCAGTATTGTCGCCAACGTTTACAGTAAGTTTTCTGTATGAACCGGTAGCAACATAGGTTGAATCCAAGTCAACATCACTGAAGCTTACTGAACCTGTTGTTACACTAAATACGGAAGATGTATAATTTTCAGTATATGCATAACGACCTACGCCGTATAGACCGTTTACTGCTGCATCGGTAGAACCAAGCTTAATGCCGTTACCACCGAACAATGATTGACCATTGTAACCGTTTTGGCCTGGTAGGTTACCACGGGTAGTACCATACTTGAAGTCTAGATAGAAGATAAGACCAGATGGTAGGTTCATTGGTTGTACTGAAACGAATTCCTTAGCGGAAATTTCAGCGAATACACGACGAACTAGTGGGAGAGCTACGCCAGCCCATTGTTCACTGTTTGCAGAAGTACCAGTGGCGGTAGATTCGTTCAACAATTGTTGTGCTTGGTTTTCAAGCAAGATGGACATGTGTGCTTTTTCAACACCTTCTAGTCCTTCAAGAAGACCAGTCTTGTCCCATTTGTTTTGCAATCCACGGGTTTCAGTCATCAACTTAGCCTGTGGATTCATATTGTTTGTCAATAATGATTTAATATCACTCATATTTTTTATAGTTAGTTTTTACTCACCTTAATTTAACTTTTACTTCTTAATTCCGGCGAGCTTTTGGAATCTTGAAGCCATCACGTTGCTGTTTTCTACAATCAATTCCTTTTTAGGAGCTGTTGATGCAACTGGTTTACTTGCCAAACCTTCGGTGATTGTTTTTGCAGTTGTATTAGTTTTCTTGACAACTGATCCACCTAAACTATATGATTCGGACAAAATAGTATAACTCAACTTGACTTCACGGATGGACTTAGCCAAGTCGAATGTTTCCACAACCTTAAGTTTTTGCTTTTGGTCGAGGTTAAAGCTGTTAAATAGTTTATTTGTATATAGCAATTTAGCATTCAACAAATTAACTTCGTTTAGTTGATCACGGAGATATTGAACAGTAGACATAGCTTCGTTCAATTCAGCTTGAAGAGATTCGTCAACCTTTTCATCTTCAATCTTTTCGTCAACTTTTTCTTCTTTTTCTTCTTCGTTGATAATGGATTCTTCCATTTCTTCTTCACCTTCTTCACCTTCTTCTTCGGTTTCTTCTTCGTTCAAAGAATCAAGAAGTTCTTGTAAATCAACTACTTCATCTCCTTCCATTTCTTCAGCAACTGGAGCAGGAGCTGGTACTTGAGCCATTGGATCAACAGGAGCAGGAGCTGGTGCTGGAGTCATTGGATCAACTGGTGCTGGTGCCACTGGAGCAGGTGCAACTGCAGTTGGATCAACTGGAGCTGGTGCAACTGGAACATTTGGATCAACTTGACCGGCTTCGTCCAATTCGCCTTCTAATTCTGCGAGAATTTCGTTCAATTCTTCATCGGTAATTTCAACTGAATCAGATTCTTCTTCAAGTGAAACCATATCATTGTCTGCACCTTGAGGATCAACAGTTGATGATTGTGTAGATGATGAAGCAACGCCTTTACCTTTTCCAATTGAAGAGGAATGGTCTACTTCGTTTGTTTCAATTTCGCTTTTTAGTTTTTCAGCTAACATAGCTTCTAGTTTTGGTTGGAATGCTTCTTCCAACGCTGCTTTTGCATTTGCGAGTGCTGTAGCACGTACAGCCTTAGCGTCAGCAATAGCTTCTTTTAATAGATTTGACATATTTATTTTCCTTATTTGTGTGAAGTTATTGAGGATATTGAACTTCAATGAAGATTAATTAAATTATATGTTGCGACAAAGGAAATGTCGTATTACTGTTAAATAAATATAAATAAAAAATTGAAAGTATTAAAAATTATTGATATTTATACTATTATGCCATATAAAATCAAAGGTAAGTGTATTTACAATAAAGAAACTGGTAAAAAAATTGGATGTACAGACGGTGATGTACAAAGATATTTGCGTGCATTATATGCAAATGTACCAGATGCAAAAAAGAATGAAATACGAACAAAATTGAAAGAAATCTTTCGTAGATCATTTGCAAATATGATGAATGAAACCGCTGAACTAAACAAAAAGAATGTTAAGTTTAGAGATGAATTAAATAAAAATCAAGGACTTGATTTTAAACCATTTGAAGTTGCAAAGGTTGCAGAAGTAACTGGACCTGTTAATAATAAAAATGCTGGATCTGGTATGGAATTGAGTTTTGATAAAGAATTCAATGAAAATACAATTAAGTTTGTTATTAAGAAACTAACAAATGAAGAAGATGATACCAAGAATTCTTTTAAATATGGTGTATGGTATACTGAATATCAAAACGAAGAAGATTTTGATAAACCTTCCGCTGAAATTCGTTATAAGTTATCCGATCCGATTCCAAATGATACCGGAGAAGGTGAAATAAAAAATAAATTATACAGTTTTATTAAAGACGCAATTAAGATCAATAACTAATTATGACACATTTAAAATCATTTATTAAAAAAGAAAGCGGAGAAAAAGAATATAAATTAGATGATATGGATCATCCAAATGGATGGGAATGGAAAGAAATAGAAATGTTACTTGGAATGGGTTTTGAACCCGAAGGTGATGCAAGAATGGTTCTAAAAGTAAGACATCATGACGGAATGAATGATGTAACTTATAAAATCTATAAGACAGATGATGATTTTATTCTATTGATTGATGATAGAAAACATTTATTTAAAACATTCAATGATATGTTAAATAAAATAGACGAACTTGGTTCTGTAGAAATTTAAAAAAATAAACCCCACTTTTTAGAGTGGGGTTTTTAGTTTCTATTTATAATTTTTTATTTGTTGGGATCTTTTATTTCAAAGTACTTTTCAAGAATATTTCCCATGTCTTCATACAAACTTACCATTTCAGAATTTTGTTGTTGACATTTAGCTGCATTCTTTTTAAATGTTTCAGACATTCTTTTCAAATCTTTGAAATGACGAATTGCAGTATTTTCTTGCATCCAATCACCACATTCATTTAATGCATATGTTTCTGCATATTGTGATATCTTATCAATGTTTTCTGCAACTTTCATTAATTGATGATATTCATAAAGAACTTTACCATATTCATTATAATTATTTACTAATTCGTAAAGAGCTTTCTTTTCTTCCTTAGTAAGTGTTTTAATAGGAGCAGGTGATTCACCAACAGGTTGTGGTGATGGTGGAGGAGATTGAGGTTGTTGTTTAATACCCAATGCTTCTGCTATTTCAATTAGTTTAATCATATTATATAAATATTATTTAATTTCTCCTAAAATGTCACGAATTAAATCTTCTACTTTTTCCCACTTGTTTGTTAATGGGTTTTTTACAATTCCTTCTTGCAAAGATTGTTCTCCAGATGGAAACATAAACGCACCTTTAGTTGATGGATTACTTACAAAGTCAAATGCAATCAATTCAAAATCGTCTTGAACTTCATCAGTACCTTCATGTACATTCTTTTTAACACTTCCCATTCCTCTGGAACTAATCCCCAATTTGATACCACAGTTGAGTAATTCTTTTAAAATATTACCACTTGGTGTAGTTAAAATTTCAACTTCACCCATTAAATCATTACCATTCCAGTACATTCTTTTTACATTGTGACTTACATTCTTTAAGTTTACAACGCTACTGTCTGGATGATCCAATTCACCAAGTGCTCTTCTTTCTCTGATGAAATTTTCATCATATTTTTGAGCTTCTCTTTCTAAAATTTCTTTACCGTATACTCTGCCATTTTGATTTTTGGCTTCGGCTCTTTGTAGAACACCTTGTACAACCAATGGACCACCTTTTGCCATTGCTTCATTAAGTACAGATTTATCTACATCAAATGTTATGCAATCTACTAATAATTTTTTATTCATATTTATTATACTCCTTTTGTTGCAGTGTTTGTTGGTACAACAGGTGCAACTGGTGTTGCAGGAGCTTGTTGTTGTTTCTTCTTTGCAGAAGGTGTAACAACTGCATTACCTAAAATTTTAATTTGATATGGTGCTTTAACAAAGTATTCACTTTCTTTTTGTTTACCTTGTTCTCTACCTTTTACTATGATGACATATTTTTCATAATAAAAATCAATACTTACACCAGAAACATTTACTATATAATCTTTTTCTGGTTGTCCATATCCTTTTGAAGCTCTTAATTGGACTTGTTTATTTCCAATTTTGCTTAAAATTTTATTTTGAAAATTAGTTTTGTTTTGTGATGTAGATTGAGATACTCTACTTTCAAAATCACTTAGATCAAATTTAGCATCATATAAATTTGGATCATCTTGTCCTTTTTGTGGATTAGAATCTTGATTAGCTTCAGATCCTGGTTCAGTGGCTTCATTAACAGGTTTTGCTAGAGTATATCCTAGAACAGTACCTAAATCTGCTCTACCTTTTTTACTTTTAGAAACCCAGTTTGGAACAGAAATAGCACCAACTGCACCAGTTGTTGTGATTTCATCCATTACTTGTTTGATTAATTCTTTGATTTTTTGTCTCAAAGATTCATCTGACTTAATAATTTCTTTTGTTTCGTTCATATTAAAGTTGATTCTTGATTTCTTTGATCAATTCATATGATAACAATAGAACCATGACTTGATTGTCTTTAACTAGATTAAACTTCTTAACATTATCAAGTTGTTTTACGGTTTCATTAATCTTAATTTTGATAACATCATCGGAAATATTGTTAGTCAATTCTGACAATTGTTTCTTAACAGTAGTTACTTCAGAGTCAATCAATTTCTTTAAAGAATTTGTATTGCTGATACTATTAATATATTCTTTCAATAAATTCTTTTGACTTGAATCTAAATCTTTATACTTTTCATTTAAAGATTCTACTAATATCTTGTAACTTAAAAGACGAACTTCTTCATTTTGTTGTTTATAAACATTGATCATTTCATCTTCTGTTTCTTTGACTGCTTTTCTAGAACCGCATAAATTTTCAACGATACTAGTTCTAGAAGAAACAATTTCTTTTACATCAAACTTTGAATTTTTATCACTATGATTTTCAAAAATTTTGTATATTGAAGCTAAGACTTTATAATTTTTAATGCTGGACTTAAATAAATCGTTAATTGGATAAACATCCTTGATTTCTTTGATTAAATTATATTTTTCGGATGTTAATGTCTTTTGATTTAGTTTGTCTCTTTGTTTTAATACAATTTCAATATATTTTTCTGCTTGTGTTTCGTCTTTGGCAACTTCATTAACTAAAAAGTTATACAATTGTAACTCTTTGCCTAATTCTTTATTCTCGGAAAAATATTTAAATAGAATATTCTTGGCAAAAGATTCGTCTTTTCCAGACAAAATATCTGATGTCACTTGTCGAGTGAGCAATTCAAACAATATTCCTGTATTTCTAAACTTTGAATGCTTAGCTTTGTGCATATAATTTAATCTTCGTTATTTTATAAATATAGTAAATTTATAGTAAAAATCATTTTTAATATACTATTTACATGGATTATTCAATAATATTTTTT
>Ga0222712_10004538_pt1 | contig 14488 bp, 12 predicted proteins | sample C33_657DmetaG_FD_165043 | JGI IMG/M metagenome (GOLD analysis project Ga0222712, IMG submission 165043) | Estuarine water microbial communities from San Francisco Bay, California, United States - C33_657D | ecosystem: Environmental > Aquatic > Marine > Unclassified | place: USA: California... | reverse complement strand
GGGCGTATCGATGGAGCGTACGGGGACCGCAATCTGGTCTGTTCCTGCCCGCCTATAGAGTCCTTCGCATAGGCTGATTCTTCTTACTTTACATAATGTAACTTATCGGCGTTAGGCCGTAAGCGTCGAGCTAAGCCCCACAGGGTTGTCTGCCACAAAGCTTCAATGACAATCGCTCGGCTCATCTTGGAAACTCCATTGATGCGCTCGACGAAGGTAATCGGGACTTCGACCATGTGCGCGCCGGCGAGTTCAGATGCCATCGCCATTTCAATCTGAAAACAATAACCAGTTGCTGTCATATCTTTAAGGTTTAACTTATTGAGCAAGGCTGCACTGTAGACCCGGAATCCTCCAGTTAAATCATTTAAAGGAATGCCGAGAGAAATACGGGCGTACTTAGTGCCAGATTTAGAGAGTAATTGTCTACTTTTCGGCCAGTTAACGACTGATCCACCTGGCATCCAACGAGTTCCTAAAGTGATTGAAATATTCGAATCTGTTGCATCAAGCATTGCTGGTAGATCTTCAACTCGATGTGAGCCGTCTGCATCCATCGTGACGATCTTTGAATACTTGTTCATCGATAAAACATGAGCAAATCCAGCGCGATACGCCGCACCTAAACCGGCTTTTCCAGGGCGCCTAAGAACACTCACCCATGACAAATTCATTGAGTCGACAATGTCGGCTGTCATATCTGGTGAGTTATCGTCAAGAACAACGACATCGAAATCACGCACATTATGTAAAGTTGCTAGTTTATTGAGTAGCTCAACAATCGCAATCGATTCGTTATAGGTCGGGATAAGAATTACTGGCTTCATACAAACTCCTTCCTACCAACCTAAAGCCGATATTAATCTATCGACACTTGCTCCGAGGCCGTATTCATCCTTCATCTGATAAATAGTCGACAAGTCTTCTGGCTTCTTAGGCATGGCGATATCCATCTTTGGAATTGCAACATCTTTTGCACAATGAACCAAGGTCGGTGCGATTTTTAAGTAGTCAGCACCATCAATGATTTTCTTTGCGAGTGACTTAGTGAGCGCTGGATGTTCAGCTTTAGCTCCGGCTAGCGCCTCATCAACTGTGGCAAAGTGGTTTGCAATCAGCGCTGCACCTTTCTCGCCAATACCGCGAACGCCAGGTAAGCCATCGGATGGGTCTCCACGGAACATTGCAAAGAGTGCGTACCTATCCCCTGGTATCCCATATTTTTCTGCAACCCATTTGCTATCAACTAGATCATGTTGAGAGATTCCTCGAGCAAGGTAAACAATCTTTACATCCCGTTTATCATCAACCATTTGAAAGAGGTCCCTATCCCCCGTTACTACTCGGATTGGTCCCTTCTCTTTAACGGCAAAGGTGGCCATGACATCGTCGGCTTCGTAATCATCAACGCCAAGCATTGGGATACCGAATGCATCGAGGAGATCGAGGAGAACGGGAATTTGAGGAGTAAGTGTCTCTGGCTCTTCCTCTTCATCGCTCTCATCTTCCAACCGATTAGCTTTGTAATCGGGAAAGAGATCTACGCGCCAAGAAGGACGCCAATCGCCTTCGATACAGGCAACAATTCGATCTGGTGAGTACATCCCAATAAGTCGAGCAGTCATATCCAGGTATCCGCGGATTGCATTTACTGGCATACCTGAAGGTGACAACAGCGTGTCAGGCATTCCGTAATACGCGCGATACCAAAGTGAAGCGCTATCTAAGAGCATCAGGGTCATAGATCGCCCAACATATATGAAATTACGCCTCTATCCAAACGTTTAATTCCTTCGCGGCATGCAGGTCGAAGTTCTTCTGCGGCGCCACCGATCTGAGTAAGTAGATCGATCAATTGCTTAATGCTGCGAACGAAATCACCGACAGTCATATCGGTTCCCTTGAGAATACTGCTGAGTGAATGTCCATTTGCCCAACGGAAAGCTGCATAGCAGAATCCAAAATCTGGCTCTCGTTGCGTCTTTACATCGAACTCGTTTTCAATCGCTTCTAATTCAATCCAAATCTTCGATACCGCAACCAGAGCATTTGCTACATTGTCATTCGGCATCTTGGGCGCATATGGTTCCGAACTACGACCCTGATAAATCATCGCAGATGCAACAGATAGTAATTCCGGTGGAGTAAGTGAATCAAAAACTCCACGCCTAATTGACTCAGTGAGAAGCAAATCAGATTCAGCAAATATCTTGGCAAGGATCTTTCCCTGTTCAAGGGGCTTCTCCCCCTCGATATATCCGAGGTGAGTTAAGACATCGCAGATTCGATCAAAGGTCTTGGCAATCACATGTGTGCGATTTTCTACCCGCGAACGCAACCCTTCGGACTCTCGATTGAGACGATCTGCCTTCTCAGCAAAACGTGCATGAGTCTCACGGTCATTACACGAGTGGCAAGAGTGCTGACGGAGAGAACGGCGCATTCCATCTAGTTCATTTTCAAGCTTTACGCGCTGACGTTGATCGATACTGCGGCGTCCATCTCGTTTGCTCAGAAGGCGTTCTAACTCCTTAATGTCGATTCTCATCCGTGAGTATTCAGAGAAGTCACCCAAGTGACACTGCGCCGAATCTGTGAGTTCAGCAGCTGCAGAGTTGTTCTTCTTTATCTGGCGAACTAATCCAACGACAGCACGGTCTGCTTGGAACTGCGCAAAAGATGATTCAAGACTTCCATGAGCGCGTTCTCGGCCAAATCGGGCGATGAGATTGATGGACATGTTGTATGTCGGAGTAAACGAGGAACGAAGCGGATAGGTTCGAGTAGAGGCAAGACCTGCAGCTGTTGCTGAATCAACTGTTGGAGACCACTGAACGACGGCATTGCCCTCGATATCGATACCTCGACGACCTGCGCGTCCGGTGAGCTGGGTGTACTCCCCTGGCGTAATGGATACATGTGCCTCACCGTTCCATTTAGTCAGTTTCTCAAGCACAACTGTTCTTGCTGGCATGTTGATTCCGAGAGCAAGTGTTTCGGTTGCAAAAACTGCTTTAACTAATCCGCGTTTGAAGAGATCTTCAACCGCACCCTTAAAGCTAGGAAGTAATCCGGCATGGTGAGCTGCAATTCCACGTTCGAGCGCAATCAGCCAATCGCGATAACCAAGTACCTCAAGATCTTCTTCTGCAAGGTTCTGGGTATAGCGAGCTGCGGTTTCAGCAATCTCGAGGCGTTCTTCGGTATTTGTTAACTTGATTCCCGCAGCTAAGCATTGCTTAACTGCGGCATCGCAACCCGCACGCGAGAAGATAAAGGTGATTGCTGGAAGCAGGTTCTCGCGCTGCAATTTTTCAATAATGTCAGGACGGGTCAATCTGCTATCGCTATCACCGAAGCGCTCACGACGATGGCGAGGAGTTCGAACCTGACGAAGCGCCTCACGCTCAAGACCTAAAATCTCGGGGTTGATGCGTCCTTGTTCACGGAAAAGGTCAACTAAGCGATCGCCGATAAGAACGTGCTGGTATAGAGGAATGGGACGGATTTCAGAGACGATTACTTCAGTTGAACCTCGAACTTCACCGAGCCAATCACCAAATTCTTCTGCATTGGAAACCGTTGCTGAAAGCGAAATTACTTGCACGCTTTCCATAAGATGAATAAGAACTTCTTCCCAGACTGCGCCGCGTGACTTGTCGGCGAGGTAGTGAACTTCATCCATCACAACAGAGCCTAGGTTTTTCAGCGTTGTCGAGTTGGCGTACAACATATTGCGAAGTACTTCCGTTGTCATGACTAAGACATCTGCCTCGGAATTGATATTTGTATCTCCCGTAAGTAGACCTACGCGGTCCTCACCAAAACGCTCGACGAACTCTTGAAACTTCTGATTAGAAAGGGCCTTGATGGGCGTCGTATAGAAGCACTTCTTACCTTGAGCCAAAGCGCTAAATGCAGCGAACTCTCCAACAACGGTTTTGCCAGCACCAGTAGGGGCGGCAACAAGTACACCCTTGCCATCTTCAACGGCCTGACAAGCCTTAATTTGAAACTCATCGAAACCGAAGTCAAACTGTTCGATAAATTGAATTGTAAGTGGATGCTTTCCGCGCTGCTTGGCCGCGGCATAACGTTCTGCAGGAGTTGTCATAGCGCCCACGTCAATCCTGCGTTGCTCACACACTCCGCGGAAATTGGCGCAGGACCGATTCTTTCGCCGTCTGCATAGGCAATTGCATTTGCAACGAGCTTTACTCGTTTAGATCTATATACCTTCACCTTTGGGTGGGTGATGTGTGAGCCTGAGTAGACCTTGGGAAATACTTTGAGGAACTCAATCTTCGACACCGGTTCAAGAACCATCACATCAAAGAGACCATCGTGAAGTTGAGCCTGAGGACATACATACATTCCCCCACCGTATGAACGCCCATTACCTATAGCGATGAGCATTGCCTCTGTTGTTATCGAATGCGTATCTAGCGCTATTTCATAGGACAACGGTTTAAATTTTGGTAATTCGAGAGCAATTGCAACGTTATATCTCTGGGGACCTTTCGGCCATGCAAGGGCGTTCGCTCGTTCATTGACGACGGAATCGAAACCAGTGGAAAGAATCGCGGCAAACCATTCTCCATCTACATTTCCGAGATCGATTGGCTTGGCTGGAACAGATGTAACACGATCAAGGTATGAATCAATCTCATCGAGTGACCAGCCGAGAGTACGAACGATGTCATTGCCTGTACCTGCTGGCATTACAGCAAAGGGAATATGTCGTGGAACCGCAACCTGGAGAACGAGATGAGCCAGTCCGTCTCCCCCGACGCTCACTATTCCTTCACAGGTATGAGAATCCAGAAAAGCCTCTAAATGAACTTTTAAATCCGCAGCGCTATTTCCTGAGAAAGCCTGGTAATCAACCTTGTGGTCTGAGAAATAACGAACAACTGACTCGCCAACAGTGACTCCCTTGCCATGGCCAGAAGTTGGATTGATCGCTATAGCCCACATGGGGCGACTCTATCGGCTATTCGGTAATTGAGGTCGGTGCGTCAATTCTGGTGCTGCCGGTTTCCAAATCCTCAGTTCTCTTATCGCGCTTTCTGTCAACAAGCAGAGCAATTCCGCCAGCCATGAAGTAAAAGAGAATTAATGGCGCTGATAATAAAACCATACTCATCGGATCAGCCGTTGGTGAGAGAGCTGCGACAGCAAAGAAGATTGCGAACACCCACGCGCGCCATGGCTTGAGGATTGTTCGTCCTCTTAAGAAACCGATCAAGTTAAAGGTAAGCAGGAATATGGGAAGTTCGAAAGCGAGACCAACAAACAAGATTATTCTCAGTACGAAATCTAAATAATCATCAAAGCGCACCAAGTTACTTACCGCGCCTGGCGTGAAACCTAGGAGTGCCTTTATGGCAACAGGAAGAATCAAATAACCAAGAGTTGCACCCATCATAAAAAATGGAGTTGCTGCTGTTACAAAGAGAACGCTGTTGCGCTTCTCTTTTCTGTGAAGTGCGGGCGCTATAAAAGCCCACAGTTGGAAGAGCCAGATAGGAGCGGAGACTATGACGGCGGTCATGAGCGCCACCTTTATCTGCAGATCAAGTGGACCTAAGACACCACTGATATAGAGAGCCCCACAACTTGCAGCTCCTGATGCTTGAGCTTCGCGCAAATCGCAGACAGGTTTAGCTAAGGTGACGAGGATTGAATTGTAGAAATACCATCCCCCACCAAATGCCACAGCAACTGCGAGTGCCGAAATAAGAACTCGTTTCCGGAGTTCCCGTAAGTGGTCGATGAGCGGCATCTGTCCTTTTGGTGAAGATGCCATGGGATTACTTCTCTTTTTTGCCGTCTTCTTCAGTAACAGAATCGTCGGCCTTCATCTCTTTCATTTCACTCTTGAAGATTCGCATTGAGCGGCCGAGAGAACGGGCTGAATCAGGTAGACGCTTCGCGCCGAATAGGACCAGAACAACAATAAGCAGAATGACGATTTCTCTTGGGCCTAAATTCATAGCGCGAACTCCTTAACGTAAGATTTGACCATAGATTACACCAGGTATCTTTGAATGGGTAGGCGAGGTATTCAACTCTCATAACGATTGAGTATCGTTTCCGCTCTTCTCGCGATTTCACTTCGAATATCTGCTGGGGTCAGTAATTCGACCGCCCCTCCCGACGCAAAGACAGATCTTGAAATCCATTGTTGCGAAAATGATGATCCTTTGAAGACGGTTCCGGCATCCAGGTGGGACTCTGCAAAACGTTCAGCAACATCTCTCGTTGGTCTCACCACTCTTACCTCGAAACGAAGCTTCTCTGGATTCTCAGATGATGCCGTAGAAGGTTTCTCGACCTCAGCAGTTTCGGCTGATTGAATTCGATCTATGCGAAAACGCCTAAAATCCCTAGCTGTTGAACAGTACGCATGCAGATAGATGTGACCCTGATTCTCAAGTATCTCTAATGGCAGCACGACTCTTGTCGAAATCTCATCTTTATAGAGTGAGTGATATGCAATCTTAAGACCACCGCGTTGAGAGATTGCTTCCTTTACCAATTTGGTAACTTCGTGGCTAACGTCACTTGACGCAGTTAACGCCAAGGGAAGATTCACTAAGTCAGAAATACGCTTTGAAAGTGAAATGATCGATTCGATTAAATCTTCTCGTTCAGTTGAGATTGTGGAACGTAGAACATCCAAACCAAGGACTAGCGCAACACCCTCATCATGCGTGATTGAACGGGGCTTGGCCAAGGTTGGCGCATTTGATATCGAGACATAACCCGATTCAAAATCTAAGTCCATTAGCTCTAACGGTGTGTATCCCGGAAGCCCACACATCCAGAGAGTTGTTAAATCGTTGATCATCTGTTCAGTGGAGACTTCAAATACTCCGGACAATTCAACGAGTGAGATACCTTGATGAGTGTTGATATATGGAACAAGATCTAACATTCGAGAAGTGCGCTCGAGGGGGCTCGCAGAATTCTTCTGATCGTTCTTAGCCATGCGCACTCACCAACTCTTTAAGACTTGTAATGATGCTTTCACGGAGCTCTATCGGTGAGTGAACATAAACATCTTCTCCGTGCCAGAGGATCAAGCTCGCAAGAGTCCGCATATCTAGGATTGGAATCTGTACCTGATCCCACTCCCCTTTAGATTCTGTCGATGAAGCGAGTGCGCGAAGCGACCTACCTTTTCCGTGACGAATATCGACCACAGCTTGGAGATTCATCTGGGCATCGAAAACTTCTTTCGAATCAAAGTTTTCAGGAACTTCGAAATCTTTAGGACCCTTTTTCACGGCAAAACTTCCGATAACTCGATCGAGACGGAATGTTCGAATCTCCTCAATACCCTGATCCACCCCAGTGAAGTACCAGAAGGTAGAGCGGGTTGATAGACCAATGGGAACAATGCGCCTTACTTCCTCGGACAGGTCATAGTTTCGGTAAGTGAATTCAAGGATTTGATGTTCTGCGATAGCACGGGTGATTACTGGTAGATCGATGCCGCTTTCTGAAAAAAAGGGAAAGGTATCTGGCAAATTCTGTTCATCGACAGCGATTCCTAGAGAGTTCAATTTAACCAGAGCTCGCTGCGCTGCATCATCGAGCGAAGCACCTTGCCAAGCTTGAGCCGCTAGAGAGAGAAGGGAGATTTCAAGCGGAGTTATATCGCCAAGATCGAGCTGGTATCTCTCCTGCTTGATTCGATAACCGGCCTCATCGTTAAAGAGCGGGTCGAAGGAACCGACTTCAATCTCTATGCCAAGGGAGCGAAGATCATCCTTATCTCGCTCGAACATTCTCTCTTTAGATTCGGCGTTTCCTTCGTATCCTTCGATAGTTTTAAAGATTTCAGACTTTGTGATAAATCTCTTCGTTGCCAAAAGCGCGATCGTGAGATTGATCAGTCGCTCACTCTTCCGCGACACCGTATGCACCCTTTGCTGGGCGTCTACGTCTTGGAAGAACATCGACGCCCGGAGCCATGCGACGGCTTTGAATAAGGAAACCTGTATGGCCAATCATTCGTTGTTGAGGGCGTACCGCTAAGCCTTCGTGATGCCAACCTCGGACGATAGTTTCTGAACTTTCGGGCTCAGTGAAGTGTCCATCTTCTTTGATTGCTTCAGCAGTTGCCGATAGCTGTGTTGTAGTCGCTACATATGCAAGAAAAACGCCTCCTGGACGTAGAACCTTTGCCGCCATTTCAACACATTCCCAAGGTGCAAGCATGTCCAAAATAACTCGATCAAACTCGTGTTTAAATTCTTTCTCTTGCACTGAACCAACTTCAAGTGACCAATTGGCAGGCTTTTCGCCAAAGTAATCAGTGATATTTGCAGTCGCGTTATCGGCAAAGTCTTGACGTCGCTCAACGGAGTGAACGGATCCTTCTGGCCCCACGGCGCGCAACAATGAAAGAGTGAGAGCACCACTTCCTACTCCGGCCTCGAGAACGCGTGCTCCTGGATAAATATCAGCAACACCAACAATCATCGCCGCATCCTTTGGATACACAATCGTTGCACCACGTGGCATCGAGAGAACGTAATCAGCAAGCAGCGGGATGAAGGCGGTGAACTTCAATCCAGCAGTTGTACTTACTACTGATCCTTCAGGAAGACCGATGAGATCATCATGCGTGATCCAACCCTTGTGGGTGTGCCACTCTTTTCCTGGCGTGATGGTGAAGCTATAAAGCTTTCCCTTTGGATCCGTGAGTTGGATGCGATCGCCGGCTTGGAAATACCCTTGTTTAGACACATGCGCATCTTAGGTGAAAGTAACCCGACTGTCGGCACCTCGCTGTATCGTCCGTGTGATGGAACCGTTACGCCTCTCCCCTAGCCGTATGAACGATTTCACTAATTGTCCACAGCTCTACAAATATCGCGCTGTTGATCAACTGCCTGAACCTCCAAGTATCGATGCCGAACGCGGGAAATTGATTCACGCGGTTCTGGAAGATCTCTTTGAATTGCCAGCCGTTTCTCGCACTTTCGAATCTGCGCTCGAGCTTCTACCTCAAAAATGGCGTGAGCAATTAGAAGACAAACCAGAACTCGCTTCTCTGGTACTCGACGAGAAAGAATGGTTCGATCGAGCGCAATCACTGCTGACTAATTACTTCTCTCTTGAAAAGCCCGCCACCTTTGAATCCACTTATCGCGAACTTCACCTTGAGCGAGATATCTCCGAAGAGATTTATCTTCACGGTTATGTGGATCGACTCGATGTTGCACCCACTGGCGAAGTGCGTATCGTCGATTACAAGACAGGAAAATCGCCCAAGCCCGGTTGGGAAGAGAAAGCGCTATTCCAATTGCGCGTATATGCGCTTCTCTATTGGCAGAATGAAGGCGTCTTACCGAAACTTCTTCAGCTCATTTATCTCGGAGATTCACGCGTGGTGAAGAGTGAGCCGACTGAAGCACAGTTGAAATCAACCGAAAAGATTCTTAAGAATATCGGCGATGAGATTCTGACGGCTCTTGAAACAAACCACTTTCCAACCAAGAAATCACGACTATGCGATTGGTGCTTCTTCAAAGCAATCTGTCCTGCCCATAACTAATTTATTGAGAGATTAGTTGGCGTTGAAGTACTTCGCTTCAGGGTGGTGAACGATGATCGCTGAAGTTGATTGCTCTGGATGCAGTTGGAACTCTTCTGAAAGCTCAACGCCGATGCGCCCTGGTTCTAGAAGTTCGCAGAGCTGTGTCTGTTGTTCGATATCAGGACATGCTGGATACCCAAATGAGTAACGTGAACCGCGATATCCCTGATCTAAAATGCCCTGCAAATCAGGTGAATCTTCACCGCGAACTGCCATCTCTTCGCGGATGCGAGCATGCCAATGTTCTGCCAGAGCCTCAGTAAGTTGAACTGATAGACCGTGTAGTTCTAGATAATCGCGGTATGCATCTGCTGCGAAAAGTTCGTTAGCAGCCTTGCTCACAGTATTTCCCATTGTCACCACGTGGAATGCAACAACATCTGTCTTGCCGGAGTCTTTAGATGCAAAGAAATCTGCAAGGCATAATCTGCGATCACGCGATTGGCGAGGGAATGAGAAGCGAACTCGCTCTTTACCTGCATCGGGTCCTTCATGATGAAGGATGATCAAATCATTTCCTTCAGATACACATGGGAAATATCCATAGACAACTGCCGCTTCGAGCCAGCCATTGGATTGAACCTCGTTGAGCAATTTGCGAAGACGCGGACGCCCTTCGGTTTCGGCCATCGCTTCGAACTCTCCGCGAGCACCTTTCAGACCCCACTGGCCCATGAAGAGCGCTCGTTCATCGAGCATGCCAACGTAATCTGCGAGCGGAATTCCCTTAACAATTCGGGAACCAAAGAATGGCGCCTGAGGAATGTCGATTTCGATAGCAACATCACTTCGCACTGTATCGGTTGGTCGATCTTCTGACTTCCGAGCAACTGCTTTCACCTTACGTTCGCGCAGTGCAGGTAGTTCAGCTCCTTCATCACCGCGCTTAACAGCCATGATGGCATCCATGAGACGTAAACCTTCAAATGCATCACGGGCGTAGCGAACTTCGCCTGGGAAAATCGCCGCGAGATCTTGTTCGACATATGCTCGAGTAAGAGCTGCTCCACCAAGGACTACTGGCCACTTATCTGAAAGTCCTCGCGACGTTATCTCTTCAAGATTCTCCTTCATGATGACCGTAGATTTCACAAGAAGTCCTGACATGCCAATCGCATCAACTTCATTCTCTAACGCTGCGTCGATGATCTGGTTAATGGTCTGCTTAATTCCGATATTGACAACCTGATAGCCATTATTTGAAAGGATGATATCCACAAGGTTCTTACCGATATCGTGAACATCGCCCTTAACGGTTGCAAGCAACATTCGTCCGCGTCCGGCATCACTGGTCTTCTCCATATGAGGTTCGAGATAAGCAACTGCCGACTTCATCACCTCAGCGCTTTGTAAGACGAACGGTAGTTGCATCTCGCCTTTACCGAAGAGCTCGCCAACCACCTTCATGCCCTCAAGTAAGTGGTCATTGATAATGGTTAGAGGTGCGATGCCTTCAGACATGGCGGTATCGAGATCTTCATTAAGGCCAACTTTTTCGCCATCGATAATGCGACGCTCAAGTCGCTCACGCAAAGGCAATGCAGCAAGTTCAGAGGCGCGAATATTTCGAGATGCGGCGAGTTCTACACCTTCGAATAACTGCAGAAATTCTTGCAATGGATCGTAGGTGCAGACATCGCCATCATAAGTTCGGCGATCGTAGATTAGGTCGAGCGCAACTTCCTTCTGGCGAGCTTCAATACGCGCCATAGGCATAATTTTCGATGGATGAACGATTGCTGAATCAAGCCCTGCCTCAACACACTCGTGAAGGAATACCGAGTTCAAAACAACACGGGCGGCTGGATTGAGTCCGAATGAAACGTTACTGACTCCCAAAGTAGTCTGCACACCCGGGTACTCGGTCTTCAGTGTCTTGATAGCGCTGATTGTTTCAATTCCATCACGACGGGTTTCTTCTTGCCCGGTTGCAATAGGGAATGTCAAAGTATCGATCAAGATATCTCCCACATTCATGTTCCAGTTTTGGGTCAAATCCTCAATCAGACGACGAGCAACGCGAAGCTTCCAATCAGCAGTACGTGCCTGTCCTTCTTCATCGATTGTGAGAGCGACAACGGAGGCTCCATGTTCTTGTACTAAAGGCATGATGCGCGCAAAGCGAGATGTCGGTCCATCACCATCTTCATAGTTAACGGAGTTGATGACACATCGACCGCCAAGTGCTTCAAGTCCCGCCTTTAAAACAGCTGGTTCTGTTGAATCGAGAACGATCGGAAGAGTCGATGCAGTTGCAAAACGCGACGCGATTTCAAACATATCGCGTGCACCATCTCGGCCAACATAGTCAACAGAGAGATCAAGCATATGAGCGCCGTCGCGAATCTGATCACGAGCGATTTCAACACACGTTGCCCAATCTTCGGCGACAAGTGCATCTCTGAATGCACGTGAACCGTTGGCATTGGTACGTTCTCCGATTGCAAGGTATGTCTTATCTTGTCTAAAAGGAACGTATTGGTAGAGCGAGGATGCGCCTGGATCGAGCTCAGGAACTCGGCTCTTGACCGAATGTCGATCCAGCCTTCCTACAACTGCAGCAAGGTGAGCTGGTGTTGTTCCGCAACAACCGCCGATAAGTGAGATTCCATAATCATTGACGAAAGTTTCAAGAGCGGTTGCTAACTCTTCAGGACCAAGTGGGTATTCAGCGCCCTTGGCGCCAAGAATCGGAAGTCCTGCATTAGGCATTACCGAAATGGCGCACGTTGCATTCTTTGATAGGTATCGAAGGTGCTCAGACATTTCGGCTGGTCCGGTTGCGCAGTTAAGACCGATGAGATCTATCTCTAAAGGTTCTAGCGCGTTGAGTGCAGCTCCAATTTCAGAGCCGAGCAACATCGTGCCAGTTGTTTCAACAGTTACCTGTGCAATCAGAATGACATCTCGCCCGGATTCAGTAATCGCCTTACGGGCTCCGTTTACCGCAGCCTTTGCTTGCAGAAGATCTTGAGTAGTCTCAATCAAGAGTGCATCAGAACCAGAATCTACGAGTCCCTTTGAAGCTGTGTAGTAGGCATCTCTCAAATGCGAATATGTCGTGTGGCCAAGGCTAGGTAATTTTGTTCCTGGGCCCAATGAACCCAAGACAAAGCGTGGTTTATCTTCGGTGCTAAAAGCATCGGCTGCCTCGCGCGCAATTTTTCCACCTGCAAAGGCAAGTTCGTAGATACGATCTTCAATTCCATACTCAGCTAGGTTTGCCCAGTTCGCTCCAAATGTATTTGTCTCGATTGCATCCACGCCTACCGCGAGATAGGCATCATGGACAGAGCGAACCAAATCAGGGCGAGTTACGTTAAGGATCTCGTTACAGCCCTCGTGGTTTTGAAAGTCTTCGAGAGAGGGATCGGCAGCTTGGAGCATCGTCCCCATCGCTCCATCAGCAATTACCGTGCGAGTAGAAAGCGCTTGACGCAGCAGGCCGTTAGCCAAAGATGGTGCTTTCTGATCGCTCGTCATGGTGCAGAGGTTATCGTAAGGTGTACGTCATGGAGATTCATAAGATTCCCGACCTTCGCTCACCTGTGATGGTGGTTGCATTCTCCGGTTGGAACGATGCTGGAGAAGCCGCAACTGGGGCCGCCTCGCATCTTCTCGCATCATGGACAGATTTATCTACTGATGTTGTCCCAGAACTCATCGCTGATGTTGATCCAGAAGATTTCTATGATTTTCAAGTAAATCGCCCAATGGTTGAAGTAGATGACTCAAGCATTCGCAGCCTTACATGGCCCGGTACGCAAGTATTCGGACTTCGAACTCCATCACTCAACAATGATTTCGTGGTGGTTCGTGGGGTTGAACCATCCATGAAGTGGAAGACATTCGCTTCCGACATACTCGATCTCGCCGATGATCTTGAAGTGGATATGGTCATCACATTGGGATCAATGCTTGCCGATACTCCGCACACTCGTCCAATTACTGTAAGCGGTAGTGGAGCGCATCCAGATATCGCACGTCGTCTTGGTGTTGAAATAAGTAAATATGAAGGACCCACAGGAATTCTCGGAGTACTTCAGGATGCATGTGTACGTCGCGGCATTGATGCGATCTCTCTATGGGCTGCTATTCCACATTACGCATCTAGTTCGCCGTCACCCAAGGCTACCCTTGCTCTACTTAATGCCCTCGAAGATTTTCTTGAGATCTCTCTTCCGCAAGGGGATCTTCCTGAAGAGTCAGCTTCGTGGGAAGAAGAAGTGACTGAAATGGCCAAGGAAGATTCAGAAGTCGCTGAGTATGTGAAGGCGCTAGAAGAAAGCAAAGATTCATCTGAACTACCTGAAGCAACCGGAGAATCGATAGCTCGAGAGTTAGAACGTTTTCTACGTAGGCAGAGCGAGAATTAAAGAGTAATTCCTAGCAGCGTATCCAGGGCGCGAGAGAGTTCACCAGCGACTCCCCCTGTAACTCCGGATTCGGTCTTATCCATCCAAGATTTGATTGCAGCGATAGCTCGAGGTGTATCCAAATTTTGGGATAAGGCTTCAATAACCTCTTGAATAACGGAATCAGTTGGCGCTACTTCCATACGCGCTAGATTTAATTGCAGGCGATCAATATCAATTGCTGATTTTTGAATTAGCGCATCGCTCCACATTAAATCGCTGGAGTATGCGTGCCCCATGAGAGCCCATCGAATGGCTGCCGGATTAACTCCTGAATTGATGAGTTTTGAAACAAAAACTAAATTGCCGAGAGATTTACTCATCTTCTCTCCGTCAAGGCCAACCATTCCAGCATGCACATAGCTTCGAGCAAATCGCTGACCATTGATGCTTCGGCTTTGCGCCGCTGACATCTCGTGATGAGGGAAGATCAGATCGCTTCCTCCACCTTGAATATCTA
>Ga0222712_10004537_pt1 | contig 14489 bp, 12 predicted proteins | sample C33_657DmetaG_FD_165043 | JGI IMG/M metagenome (GOLD analysis project Ga0222712, IMG submission 165043) | Estuarine water microbial communities from San Francisco Bay, California, United States - C33_657D | ecosystem: Environmental > Aquatic > Marine > Unclassified | place: USA: California... | reverse complement strand
CGTTGTCCCACGGCGGCAGGGCGATGCGGCTGTACACGTCCTCCGACAGCGCGCGGCCCAGCGCCTGTTCGATGGGCACGACCTCGGTGGCGGGGCGCCGTTCGCGTGCTGGTTGAACGACGGCGGTCAGCGCCTCGGCGAATGACAACCCGGTCGCCGCCCCCATCCCCCGAGGTGCCATCACTTGCCGTTGCCGGCGGCCAGTGCGCTGCTGGCGAGCATGCCGGCAATGAGATCCTGCACCCGTTCCACGTCGCGGTTGGGCACCGTGAAGTTGTTTGCGAGCATCGAGAAGAGCAGAACGCGTTTATCGACGGTGGTAACGTAGCCGCTGAGTGAGCGGGTCTTGTCGAGCGTCCCGGTCTTGGCGCGCACGTTCCCCTCGGCTGCAGTACCGCGCATGCGCGACCGGATGGTGCCATCGACGCCCGCAATGGGGAGCGCGTCGCGGAAGAGCGCGAAGTGGGGAGAGCGTCGCATCACGTCGAGCACCCTCACCACGGCGCGCGGTGTGAGGTAGTCGTGACGCGACAGCCCACTGCCATCGCGGTACGCTACGTCGGACGTGGTGATACCCCACGAGGCCAGCGTGCGCGCGCCCAGCGCCTGCGCACTGTCGGCCGAGCCGCTTCCGGTGGCGTGCAGCGCCGCCGTCCGGAAAAAGAGCTCGGCCATCTGATTCTGCGATGGCTTCTCCATGCGCGTGAGCACATCCGCGAATGGTGGCGAGACGATCACCGTGAGCGTATCGAGCGCGCGCGACAGGGTGTCACGTCGCGCGAGCGGTTTGCCCAACACGGCGATGCGATTGGCGGCGAGCGCTTCGCCGAATGCGGCGACGAACGCGTCGGCCGGATGACGGTACGCCACCGTGAGGCGCGCGCTGTCGCCGAGCGCGAGTGTACCGGAGAGCACCAGTACATGCCCCACGCTGTCGTACGCCGCCTGGAGGCGCGGCGGACGCGGCGCATCGGGTGCTACGAGGCTGTCACGCGTCGTCGCGTCTATGCGGAGCGAGGGATAGCGGAGCGTGGGGGCGGTACCGGCCGACACGGGGGCGCCGATCGTCCGTCCGGCCCGCACCGTTACGTACAGTTCGCCCTCGTTGAACATCAACTCGTCGATGGCGGCACTGTAGGCAGCGTCGAAATCATCGTACGCCCACCCATAGCCGGTCGTGAGTCCCGGCAGCGCATCGCCGAAGGGAAGAATGCGACCGGCGATACGCCGGATGCCACGCGCACGCAGCGCGGCGACGGCGTCGTCGAACGCCGACTGCGCGCGGCCACCACGCAACGCATCACTGATGCTCGGGTCGCCGCTGCCCTGCAGATACACATTGCCGTGCCAGGTGTGTCCGCGCTGACGGCCGTGCAGCATGACCGGGGTGCGCCAGCGGTATTCCGGACCAAGGACCGTCGTCGCAATGGCCCCGGTCAGCAGCTTCTGGTTCGACGCCGGCATGAACAGGCGGTCGGCATCGTGGCTCACCAATGTGTCACCCGATTCGGGATCCACGACGAGCATACCGAGTCGCGCATTACGCCACATCGGCGCCGTGACGATGGAGTCGACCGTGTGCTGCAGCCGCTGCTTGAGTGTGGGTGCTGGCACCTCTGCCACGGGCATCAGGTACGGCGCCACCGGTTCCGGACGGCGCGGCTCGATGGTGGCCTGCGCGGCGGGCCGTGCACACGCCGCCGTGATGTGCGCCGCGACGACGAGCACCGCTGCGACCGACGAGCGCCGGGCGCGGCTCACGCGTCCACCTCGTAGCTGCTGCTGAGTGTTGCGTCTTCTGCGAGATGCACCCGAATGACACGCGCCGTGGTGTGCGCGAGGGCCGCCTGTACCCGCTCGCAGATGAAGCGCGCGAGGTTTTCTCCGGTGGGAATCATCCGGCCGTCGGCAAACTCGGGAACGTCGAGGTTGATGTTGCGGTGGTCGAACCGGTCACGCACCTCGCGCTGCAGCACCTGGTCGAGAAAGCCCAGATCGACGAGAAACCCGGTCTCCTCATCCACGGGACCTGCCACGGTGACATCACACACGTACGTGTGCCCGTGAAAGTTCGGGTGGGCACACGCGCCGAAGACGTCGGCGTTCTCCTGATCGCTCCAGTCGGGGCGCCGGTAGCGGTGCGCTGCCGCGAAGGTGACACGGCGGGTGAGCGATGTGCGGGGCATGCGTCAGCGGAAGATCGGGAAGATCACGCCGGCCGAGAGCCCCCAGTTGCCGCGCCACGCCTCCCGTTTGCGGGTGTCGGTCAGGATCGAGGTGGTATCGGACGCTTTCACGAAATAGCGATCGGGGTACTGATACTTCCAGAAATTGTTCGTCGCATCGATGCGCAGCTGGGGACCGCGGCGGGGCAGGTACCGCATGCTGAACCCGTAATTGAACGAGAACTTGGTGCCGAACTTGTATGCGCCCGTGTCGGCCTTCGCGAAATCGCTCACGATGCCCGCGCCGACGTTGATGGAGGGCATGAAGTGGTGCCACGTCTTCCGGCCGGTAAGCGCCATGTCGAGGCCACCGTCGAGGACGTGCGTGGTGGCCCCCGGCGTGGCGAGTACGCGCGTGGTCAGCGGGTTCGCTGGGACGAGCACCCGGCGCTCGCTTGGCGACACCATGTAGCGGGCGAACAACGACGCCGGCCCACCGACGCCGATGTCGTAGCGCAGTCCCGTCACCCAACTGGACGCGGGCGCCACATCGGCCAGGTCGCGCTGCACGGCCAGCCACCCGCCCATCACGGTGAGGGTCTGTCCGATCTTCACGTCCTCGTAGGGGCTCTTCTCGGGGAGGTGCCCCACCTGCGCCCGCGCCGTCGCCGGAGCGGAGAGCGCAGCGAGGGTGACCAAGGCCGCCACCGAAGTCGATCGAATTGCACGCATGTGATGCATCAGGCCGGGGAAACGGAAGACCGATCGCGCAGATCGCGGCCGGTGATATCGGGAGGCAGCGCGAGTCCGAGCAGTGCCAGCGCGGTGGGCCCCACGTCGCACAAGGCGCCTCCGCTGCGCAGCGGCGGCGCGTCGTCGGGGTCGAGCACCACGAGCGGCACGGGATTGGTGGTGTGCGCGGTGTGCGGCTGGTGCGTCACCGGATCCACCATGACGTCGGCGTTGCCGTGATCGGCGGTGACGATGAGGCGCGCCCCACCCTTGGCTGCCGCCTCGAGCACACGGCCGAGACAGGCGTCCACCGTCTCCACCGCTGCGATGGCGGCCGGCAGGGAACCGGTGTGCCCGACCATGTCGGTGTTCGCGAAGTTGCAGAGCATGAAGTCGTGCGTACGGTTGGCGAGAGCGTCGCAGAGCACGTCGCACACCGCCGGTGCGCTCATCTCCGGCTGCAGATCGTAGGTCGCCACCTTGGGGCTGGGCACCACGCGTCGGTCTTCGCCGCGCAACGGCTGTTCGTGGCCCCCGTTGAAGAAGAAGGTGACGTGCGGATACTTCTCGGTCTCCGCCGTGCGCAGCTGCGTGAGGCCGGCGTCCGCAATCACTTCACCCACCAGGTGCTTCATCGATTGGGGCCCGAAGGCGACGGGGAACGGGAACGTGTCCTCGTACTGCGTCATGGTGACGATGTGCACGAGCGGACGCGCGCCGGTGTCGAAACCCGTGAAGTCGGGGAGCGCCAGCGCCCGCAACGACTGCCGCATGCGGTCGCTGCGGAAATTGAAGCAGATGAGGGCGTCGCCGTCGCGCATGGGAGCGAGCGCCTGCCCGTCGGGGCCCGACATCACCCACGGCTTCACGAATTCGTCGTTCACGCCGGCATCGTAGCTGCGCTGCAGCGCCGCGAGGGCGTCGATCTCGACGGGTGCCTGCCCGCGTACCACCGCTTGATACCAGAGCTCCGTGCGCTCCCAACGGTTGTCGCGATCCATGCCGTAGTAGCGGCCGCTCACGCTCGCGAGCTGCGCCTTGCCCGCGATGCGGGTCATCGTCTCGCGCAGAAACACCATGCCGCTCTGCGGCGGGGTATCGCGCCCGTCGAGCATGGCGTGCAGCACCACCCGCGGCACCTGCTGCGCCTCGGCCAGGTCCACGAGTGCATACAGGTGCGACTCGAAAGCATGCACGCCGCCGTCGCCGAGCAGGCCGAGCAGGTGCAGCGTGCCGTTGTTGAAGCGCGCGTGGTCACAGGCGGCGAGCAGCGCCGGATTGGCGATGAAGCTCCCGTCGTCGATCGCCGCGCCGATGCGGACCAGATCCTGCGTGACGACGCGCCCGGCCCCAAGATTGAGGTGCCCCACTTCGCTATTGCCCATTTGCCCCTCCGGCAGGCCCACGGCCTTCCCGCTGGCGGTGAGCAACGTGCGCGAGGGGTGGGACCAGATCCGGTCCCAGTTGGGCGTGTTGGCGAGGCAGATCGCGTTGGCCTCACAGTCTTCGCGGTAGCCCCATCCGTCGAGGATGATGAGCGCCACCGCGCGGTCTACACGTGCAGACATCGGTCTCCGGGGTATGCTACCGGGAGCGGGGCCCCGGCGGGCCCTGCTCCTGCTACTGGGGATCGTAGCCACCGCAATCTAAACCCTGCTGGCTCACGTGTGTTCGGCGTGAAACGCTGTCGGTGTCTCTCCTGTTGGTGTCGTTCCTCCTGCTCGACGGTTTCCCGCTCCTGCGTCGCGGGCGGTACCGCGAGGACACCGCGCGGCGGCGCGCGGACCGGTCCATGCTCGAGCTCGGCCTTCGTTGCACTCGATCGTTTGGATTCCGCGAGACTGGCACTACCAGAAACAGGCCAACAAACGGAAGCTCGGCCTCACCCAGCTGGTGCGTGGCACACCCATCCGGCTGCGTGGCGGCGGACAGATCGCCGTGCAGGGGAACGGCGTCGTCCGATTTGGCCCCGACGGCTCGGTGTGGCCACTCACCGCCACCGTCGGCTGGGAGATCGTGGCGGACGGCCAGATAGTTGTTCCTGTTTATGGAACGCCGCCGCGGAAGTACGGGGACGTGCAGGGCAGCTTCCGGCCGTCTCTGGGAGACGGGTGCGCGCTGCACGGCACCAGCAACCCGGGCTGCGTCGGTCAGGCGGTACGCCACGGCTGCGTGCGACTGCGGAACGAAGACATCGCGGAACGGTACCATTGGATGGCCGTCCGGACCCCCGTGTACATCTGGTGAATTGGCAAGCAGTTACGGATCAGATGGGGTCTGGCTCATCGCGGGTGTTCGCCGGCGGCGGGTGATCGGGCGGTGCTGATCCGGCTATATTTCCTGAACGGGCCCTCGGTCGTCTGTCCTGCGAGTGCCACACCCGATTCCGTGACCCAGCAATCCTCCGGCGCTTCGGCGTCTTCCGACCCCCGCGCGTCCCGGCGCGCGCACCGAACGGCGGTGCACCGTGCACCGGTGCGCCGCCGTGCCTCTGTGGCCGCCGCCCTGTTGGGCTGCGCGGCCGCGGTGGCCTTCGTGCGTCCGGCCGGTGACGTCAGTGCCGGCCCCGCGCGCGCGTCCGGCGTCGCACTGGTGGCGGCGCCCGCGCCGTTTCCCGGACTCGACTCGTTGCGCGGGGTCAGCCGTAAACTTCGCGCCCGCTTTCTGGCGCCGCATCGCGCCGCCTCCATCCCCGTGCTCCGCCAGTACTTCGGCGACAGCGTCGCGCAGCGCGCCGGCGTGTATGCTGCCGACGATTCGAGCGGCGCCTTCCACTTCATCACCATGCGTCCGTTCGCCGACAAGGTGAAGGGACGCATTGGCACGTATCGCATCGGGTTCTTCCCGGCCGAGGTGCGGGGGGCGCGTTCGGCGGCCTATCGCAATCCCGAAGGCTTCCTCGAAGTCACGTCGGGCAACGCGGATACGCCCATTTCCGACCACTTCCGGCTGCGCGATTTCCTCACGAAAGATCAGGGCAGCGTCTGGCCCAAGTACCTCGTGCTGCGTGAGCCGCTCGTGGACAAGCTCGAGCTCCTGCTCGACGAGTTGCGCGGCATGGGCATTCAGGCCGACCGGCTGCGCGTGATGTCGGGATTCCGTACGCCGCAGTACAACGCGCTCGGTGTGGGCGCCGGTGGTCGCGCCAGCGACAGCCGGCATCAGTACGGCGATGCGGCCGACGTGTACGTGGTCAACGGGGCCCGTGACTGGATGAGTGATCTGAACGGGGACGGCCGCGTGGACACACGTGACGCACGCGTGCTTGCCAGTGCGGTCGAACAGGTGGAACGGAAGTATCCGGAACTGACTGGTGGCGTCGGCATTTACCAGGCCACCGATGCGCACGGCCCGTTCGTGCATATCGACGTGCGCGGCAAACGCGCGCGGTGGGGAGTGCTGTGATTCAACGTCGGACCGCCATTCTGCTGAGCGGCCTCGTGGCCATCACCGCCGCCGTCATGTACCAGCCGCCCGGCGAGCTGTTTGCCGATTCGTCGGCCGACAGCTTCCGTCGCGCGGTGCCGCGGGTCGAAGCGGCGAAAACCATGGCGGGCACCAGCGGCGAAGTGCGCATGCAGTTCGTCACGGCTGGGGATCTCGTCGTATTCCCGCTCGATATTCGCGGCAGTGCCGGCCCGTTGGGCTTCCGCTACCAGTGGGTGAAAGTGGGAAGCGACGAAAGCGGTGACGTGATGCGCCCCCTCAGCGGCGACACGTTGCTGGCGCCGCTCACGCCCGGCTTCTACGAACTCAACGTGATGCGCAACGGCGTCATGCAGCGCATCGAAGCGCCGAAGCTGGCCGTCATCGTGCCGTTCGAACGCAAGTTTGGCAGCACGCTGAACGGCTACCAGATCGGCCGCTACCCGGCCGAGTGGTCACGCGACGAAGCCGCCGAGACGCCACTGGGGTTCGCGGAAGTGCGTGAAGAGCACCTCGATGTACCGCTGACCAAACACCTCAAGGTCCGCGACTTCGTCACACACGACCGGCAAACCATCTGGCCCAAGTACATCGCGGTGGATCCGCGGGTGCTCGACAAGATCGAACTCGTATTGCGCGAACTCGCACGTCGCCGCGGCGAAGAGTCGGCCGACTTCACGCTCGAGGTGCACAGTGGCTTCCGCACGCCGATGCACAACTCCGGGGTGGAGGGGGCGGCTCGTGACTCCCGCCATCTGTACGGTGATGCGGCCGACGTGGCGATCGATGCGGACGGCGACGGCCGGCTGACGCTGCTCGATGCGTACCGCGTCGAGCAGGCGGTGGATTGGGTGGAGCGCCTGCACCCCGAACTCGCCGGCGGGTTGGGGGTGTACAGCAGCCGCCGGTATGCCACGCCATACTGTCATATCGACGCGCGCGGCGAGCGGAAACGTTGGCGCGGCTGATCACGTAGGGCTGGCCGAACGGCCTGCCATGAGGAGCCCATGAATCCGTACGTCCGAGACCGCATCAACCGCAAACTCGACACGCTGAACGACGAGCGCCTGTACCAGGTGCTCGACTACGTGGAGTTTCTCGAGTCGAAGTACGCCGAGAAGCCTGCGTCGGTGACCAACGTGTTCCAGCAGTTCACCGACGGGGTGGAGGACACGCTGCGTGCCGGTGGGTTGGCCGCGGGGACCGTGGTGGAGGCGGTAGGATTCCTCAACAAGGCGATGGGCGTGTTGACCAACGTCGCCCAGACCACGAAGACCGTCGCGACGGACGTCGTGAGCACGGCGAAGACCGTGGCGGATCAGATCGGCGCACCGCCGCCGCCCGTGGCGGCGGCTGCTGTGGAGGATGGCGGGGGGCTGGGCGCAACCGAAACCTGAAAGCTGAAGACCGAAAGCTCCCCCGCTGGAACGCGTATTCCGTGTGTATGAGGGGGAGCTTTCAGCGTTCGGTCATCAGCCGTCAATCCGCCGCGCCTCTGGAAACCCCCTCCGGCCCGGGTTACCTTTCGAGATGGCACCCTCATCTCGCTCCGCCCGTATCCGCGACGACATCGCGCTGACCTTCGACGATGTCCTGCTCGCCCCCCGGCACTCGACCACGCATCCGCGTGAAGTCAGCCTGGCCTCCCGGTTCACCCGTGGCATCACGCTGAATGTGCCGCTCGTGTCCGCCGCGATGGACACGGTCACCGAAAGCGAAATGGCCATCGCGATGGCCCGCTATGGCGCCATCGGTGTGCTGCACAAGAACATGTCGGTCGACCGACAGGCGGCCGAAGTGGATCGGGTGAAGCGCAGCGAAAGCGGCATGATCCTCAATCCGATCACGCTGTCGCCCACGGCCTCGCTGCGCGAAGCCGTCGCGCTCATGATGCGGTTCAAGATTTCCGGCGTCCCGATCGTCGACGCCACCGGCAAGCTGGTGGGCATTCTCACCAACCGTGACCTGCAGTTCGAGCGTGATCTCGATCGCCCGCTCGCCGAAGTCATGACCAGCGAGGATCTCGTGACCGCGCCCATGGGCACGGGGCTCGACGACGCCGAGAAGATCCTCGCCAAGCACCGCATCGAGAAGCTCCCGGTCACCGACGAACACGGGAACCTGAAGGGGCTCATCACGGTCAAGGACATCCACAAGCGCCGCCAGTATCCGGACGCCAACAAGGATCAGTATGGACGGCTGCGGGTTGCCGCGGCCATCGGCGCCGGCGGCGATTACCTCGACCGTGCCCGCGCGCTCATCCAGGCCGGCGTGGACGTGCTGATCATCGATACCGCCCACGGCCACAGTGAAGGAGTGCTGCAGGCCACCGCCCGCGTGCGCGAGGCGTTCCCCGACGTGCAGCTCATCGCCGGCAACGTGGCCACCAAGGGCGGGGCGGCCGCGCTGGTCGCGCGCGGCGTGGACGCGATCAAGGTGGGGGTGGGACCCGGCTCCATCTGCACGACGCGCGTGGTCACCGGCGTGGGCGTGCCGCAGATCGCGGCCATCATGGACGCGGTAGAAGGGGCGGGCGACGTGCCCGTCATCGCCGACGGCGGCATCAAGTACTCGGGTGACATCGTCAAGGCACTGGCCGCCGGGGCGTCGAGCGTGATGATGGGCAGCATGCTCGCCGGCACCGAGGAAAGCCCGGGCGAGTCGTTCCTGCTCGAAGGGCGCCGCTTCAAGATGATCCGCGGCATGGGTTCGCTGTCGGCCATGCAGGACGGGTCGGCCGATCGGTATTTCCAGGAAGGGGAAATGTCTCCCAAGAAGCTGGTGCCCGAGGGGATCGAAGGGCGGGTGCCGTACAAGGGGCCCGTGGGCGACGTGCTCTTCCAAATGATCGGTGGGCTGCGGAGCGGGATGGGCTATGTGGGGTGCGGCTCCATCGACGCCCTGCGCACCGAGGCCGAGTTCGTGCGCATCACCACGGCCGGCCTGCGCGAGTCGCATCCGCACGACGTAACCATCACCCGGGAAGCACCGAACTACTCGGTGTAAGCGGTGCCAATGAGGCGGGGGGCAACTCGACCCGCCCGCCTACTGTCCGAACGGCGTGCACGCGCCCACATTAGGCCCCGTACCGTGCCGCGGCGCCTTCGCGCACCCGGCGCGGGATCGAGCCGACCCACCTGCGGGCCATTCACGTCCTCCCCCGGCCCGCTTCACCCAGACCACACCGCTGATGGGAATCTGGTCCAAGAAATCGATCACGGCGCTGCGTGCCGAGGCCGACAGCTCCGAGGGCGGCCTCAAGCGAACGCTTGGTGCGCTCAACCTCACCATGCTCGGCATCGGTGCCATCATCGGCGCCGGCATCTTCGTGCTCACGGGCACGGCAGCCGCCAACTTCGCCGGCCCCGGCGTCTCGCTCTCCTTCGTGCTGGCCGGTCTCGCCTGCCTCTTCGCGGGGCTCTGCTACGCCGAATTCGCGTCGATGATCCCGATCGCGGGCTCGGCGTACACCTATAGCTACGCGACGATGGGCGAGGGGATCGCGTGGTTCATCGGCTGGAACCTCATCCTCGAGTACCTGTTTGCCGCCTCCACGGTCGCGGTGGGCTGGTCGGGATACTTCAGCGCCATGCTGAATTCGGCCGGCATGCACATCCCGGCGGCGTTCGCGTCGGCCCCGCTCACGGTCATCAACGGCCATGAAGTGGTGCGCGCGTTCACCTGCGTCGATCCGACGTCGGGGGCGACCATCACCGATGCGCTGACGCATGCGGCATACGCCACGCGTGAAGCATGCACGGCGGCCGGCGGTGAAGTCGCGAACGGCCTGATCAACCTCCCGGCCGTCCTGCTCATCGTGGCGCTTACGATGCTGCTGGTGCGCGGCGTGCAGGAGTCGGCCACGCTCAACAACATCATCGTCGCCATCAAGATGACGATCGTGCTGCTGGTGATCGGATTTGGCTTCTTCTACATCAACAAGGACAACTGGACGCCGTTCATCCCGGAAATGGTCACCAATCCGGACGGCACCACGAAGTACGGCATGGCCGGCGTGCTCCGCGCAGCTCCGGTCGTTTTCTTCGCCTACATCGGTTTCGACGCTGTCTCCACGGCCGCGCAGGAAGCGAAGAACCCGCAGCGCGACCTGCCGATCGGCATGATCGCGTCGCTGCTGATCTGCACGGTGCTGTACATCGCGATGTCGCTGGTCATGACGGGCCTGGCCCCGTACACGTCGCTCGGCGTGGCGCACCCGGTGTCGGCCGCCCTCGAAGCGGTCCCGCAGCTCAAGTGGCTCGAAAACCTCGTGAACATCGGCGCCGTCGCGGGTCTGTCGTCGGTGGTGCTCGTGATGCTCATGGGCCAGCCGCGCATCTTCTACACGATGTCGCGTGACGGCCTCCTGCCGCCGATCTTCTCGCGCGTGCATCCGAAGTACCAGACGCCGTCAGCGTCGTCGTGGATCGTCGGTATCATCGCGCTGATCATTGCGGGCTTCTTCCCGCTCGGTCTTCTTGGTGAGCTGGTCTCGGGCGGTACGCTTGCGGCCTTCGCCACGGTGTGCATCGGCGTATGGGTGCTCCGGAACCGTTCGCCGGAACTCGAGCGCCCGTTCAGGACGCCGCTCGTGCCGCTCGTGCCGATGCTCGGTGCTGGCGCCACGCTGTACATGATGTATCAGCTCCCCGGTCTCACCTGGATGCTGCTCGCCGGGTGGACGGCGATCGGTATGACCATGTACTTCGTGTACGGCATGGGGAACTCGAAGATCGGCAAGCAGGAAGCCGGGAAGTAATGGATGGCGCCGTGGCCGATGGGCTGCTGAGCGCATCGGAGGCGCGGAGGGCGGCAATCCACCAGTGGTTTGCCGCCCTGCGCCCCGGCAGCTTGGTGGCCCTGTCCACGCACATCAATGCGGACGGTGATGGATGCGGCAGCGAAACGGCGCTCGCGCGATTGCTCGCGCAGCGCGGTATTCGCTGCCGCATCGTCAATCCCACCCCGTGGCCCGCGATGTTCGAATTCCTCCTCGGTGACGATGTGGAGGAAGCCAGCGCGCGCGGCGCGGCCGCTCTGGCCGACGTCGATGCGCTGATCGTGCTCGATATCAACGATGTCCGCCGGCTCGGCCACCTGGCCGATACCGTACGCCAGCTGACCGTCCCGGTCTCGGTGATCGATCATCACGTGGCCGGCGACGAGCCGGTGGGAATGCTCGCCGTGACCGATACGGCGGCGTGCGCCACCGGAGAGCTGGTGTATGACATCGCGATCACGCTGGGGCTCGAAATCACCCCGGCGATCGCCCAGTCGTTGTACGCGGCGATCCTCACCGACACCGGCAGCTTCCGCTTCAGCAACACCTCGCCCCGGGCGCACGGAGTGGCGGCCTTGCTGCTTGCCGCGGGGGTGAACCCCGAAGAGATGTACCGGCGCATCTATGCGCAGGTGAGCATGGGCAAGCTGCAGCTGCTCCGCGAAGCGCTGGGGGCGCTGGTCAGCGAACCCGAAGTGGGGCTGTCGTACATCTCGCTGGAAGCGGGGGTCACCGACCGCTACGATGTCACCAGTGAAGAGCTGGATGGCATCGTGGAGCATCCGCGCAGCATCGCGGGTACGCGCATGGCCCTGTTCTTCCGCGATCTTGGTCACGGCAAGGTGAAGGTGAGCCTGCGCAGCACTGGCGACGTGGACGTGCAGCAGTTCGCGCGTCGCTATGGCGGCGGCGGCCATCGCAAGGCCTCCGGGGCGATGCTGGCCGGTGCGCTCGACGCGGTGCGTACGCAAGTCGTGCACGACGCGCGCGCCTATCTGCGCGGCGAACTGGCCGACGCCTGACCACGCGCCGCCCCCGCTGACGGGGCGCGGAGCCGCGCGCGGGCCATTCCACGGGCCCCCCGGTTCCTCTACCTTTCGGATTCGCATTTCCGACCCCGTTACTTCCCTATGCAGCCACTCATGGAACGGATCACCGGCGCCCTCGCCGCGGTCCGTAACCCGCGCACCGGCGCCGATGTCATGGCCGCCGAGCAGGTGCGCGACATCGCGACATCACGTGAAGGCAAAGTCCGCCTCACGCTGCTCCTTGCGCCCGAGGACGACGCCACGCTCGTGCGTGACGTCCGGCAGGCCATCGAAGCGCTCGATGGCGTGGCGGATGTTCGCGTAGACGTGCGCGATCCGGCACAGAGTGAACCCACACCGGCGCGTCGTGCGCCCGAGCCCATGAATCAGCCCAAGGCCCCCGGCACCGGTCGCGCGTTGCCGGTGATGGACAGTGCACCGCAGAAGGCGCCGCCGAAAGTTCCCGAGCCCGTGCAGTACCCCAACCTCGGGCGCATCATCGCGGTGTCGTCGGGGAAGGGCGGCGTGGGCAAGAGCACCGTGGCCGCGAATCTCGCCATCGCGCTCGCGAAGATGGGCAAGCGCGTCGGCATCATGGATGCCGACATCTATGGCCCGAACATGCCGCTCATGCTCGGCGTGGATGCTGCGCCGGCGGTGCGCGACGAAAAGATCATCCCGCTCGAAGCACACGGCGTGAAGGTCATTTCGCTCGGGTTCCTCATCGAGAAGGATCAGCCGGCGATCTGGCGCGGGCCCATCGTGATGAAGATCATCACGCAGTTCCTGCGCGACGTGAACTGGGGACAGCTCGATTACTTCCTCGTGGACATGCCGCCGGGCACGGGTGACGCGCAGCTGTCGCTCGTGCAGGCCACGCAGGTGCACGGCGCCGTCATCGTCACCACGCCGCAGCAGGTGGCGGTGGGAGACGCGCTCCGTGGCGTGAAGATGTTCGAGCGCACGGCGGTGCCGGTGCTCGGCATCGTGGAGAACATGTCGTACTTCGAAAACCCGGAGACGGGCAAGCCGATCGCGCTGTTCGGCAGTGGTGGCGGCGAGCGCCTCGCGCAGGAGTGCGACCTGCCGTTGCTCGGGCAGGTACCCATCGATCCGCGCATTCAGGAAGGTGGCGATACCGGCCGTCCCATCGTAGCCGCGGAGCCCGATTCGAAGGCGGCAAAGGCGATCAGCGCCATTGCCGACCGTGTGATGCAGCGCGTTGTCGAACGCTACGGCTGATAGCGAAACCACGCAGGCTCCGCGCGGCGAACTCGTTGGCGAACCGTTATCGCTGACGATTCGCCGCGTAGCGCTTCCGGCCGTCGTCGCGAACCTGCTGATGACGGCGTTTCACAACGTCGACACGTTCTGGATCGGCCGGTCGCTCGGCGCCGAATCGCTGGCCGCCGTCACGGGGGCGGTGTTCTGGGTGTGGCTGGCGATTTCCATCGGTGAGATGGTGAGCATCGGCCTCGATGCCATTGTCGCCCGCCGCCACGGGGAACGCAAACCGCAGGATGCGGCGCGCAGTGTCGGCGACGGCTTTCTGCTCGCATTGCTGCTTGGGGGGGTGATCGCCCTGGCCACACCCTTCGTGCTGGTGATCCTCTTCGATCTGCTCGGCACGTCCGACAGTGTGAGTCGCATCGGGCGCGACTATCTCGGCACCTACTTTCTCGGGATGCCGCTCATCTTCGGATTCTTCGCCGTGGATGCCGCGTTCCGCGCGCGTGGCGATACGCGGACCCCACTCTGGATTCTGGCGGTCACCACGCTGTGCGGCCTGATGCTCGATCCGCTGCTCATCCGCGGTATCGGGCCGTTTCCTGCTCTGGGCGTGCGCGGGGCGGCGCTGGCCACGCTCGTGCCGCGCGGACTCGCGTGCATCGCCGGCGTGCTGCTGCTGCGCCGCCGCGGGATGCTCGCGTGGGGCATGCCGCGTTGGCCCGTATTGGCCACGATCGTGCGGGTGGGCGCCCCGGCGGCCGCGACGGGCGTGGTGTTCAGCTTCATCTACGTGCTGCTCACGCGGATCACCACGCAGTTCGGCACGCCCGCCCTCGCCGCCCTCGGACTCGGCTTCCGCATGGAGAGTGTGGTGTACGTGGCGAGCGTGGGCATGGGTGCCGCGCTGGCGGCGATCGTGGGGCAGAGTCTCGGCGCGGGAGATGCACCCCGGGCGGCCAGGGCCGGCTGGATCAGCACCGGTATCGTGAGTGTCGTGGGGCTGGCAATGGCGGTCGTGAGTCTGAGCTTCGCCGATCAGTTCGCGGGGCTGTTTTCCGACGACCCCGCGGTGATTTCGGAAGCGGCGCAATACCTGCGCATCTCGGCGTTTTCTCAGCTCTTTCTCGG
>Ga0222712_10004536_pt1 | contig 14490 bp, 7 predicted proteins | sample C33_657DmetaG_FD_165043 | JGI IMG/M metagenome (GOLD analysis project Ga0222712, IMG submission 165043) | Estuarine water microbial communities from San Francisco Bay, California, United States - C33_657D | ecosystem: Environmental > Aquatic > Marine > Unclassified | place: USA: California... | reverse complement strand
ATCCGCCTTGCTGCTGTCCGGGAACTCCCATTTGTATCCCACAATATTGAAACCCGCCATGGTATTGGTTCCACTCAGGCTGATGGTGTTGCCAATGCAACTGACCGCAGGCAAAGCATAATCCGCCCTTGGTCCATTTTTTACATTGACAAGGATGACAGTATCTCTTTTCTGATCGCATTTGTCTATGTCGTCAGCAAAATAGCTCACCGGAATCTTGAACTGCCCTGGTGTTGAAAGCTTCAGGTACTGGCCATAGGTATAGGTATAATAATTCCTGCCAAATATTTTGGTCACGGCTACCGGAACCGGGGCATTTACGGTTGTGTCTTTGGTGATGTTGAGTGCTGGCACTGCACTCAGCTTCCACTTGATAGAACTGAGCTTATAGGCCACCCGGATGCTGGGATTGAATTCAGTACCCATACAGGTCGAAGAATCTGCCACAGCCTGGTTGCTGTAGCGGTTCTTGATGCTGGCATAGGCATCCAGGTTGTTGAGCAGTGTTCCGGCATTGTATCCGTAGCTTTCAAACAACCCTATTCCATACACCGTTGCGTTGAAACTTGAATCTGAACTGACCGTATGTTGTGCAGCTGGCCCTATGATCCGGCCCACAGCAACAGAGTAGCCGGATAGGCTGGGATGGGGAATGATGTTTTCCGGTGGGATGGCGGCTCCATCAATCTTCAAAGAAGTGATGCCAGCCGTGGGGATGTAAATGCTCACATAAACGTAATCGATGTAGGACTTGCGCGTGGTATAAAACAAAATGCTTTTCTGTCCCTGCTCAATTGGGCTCAGGTAGATCATTTCCGGATCCCCATAACTGATGATGTTCATGGTGGCACATTCATTGGCATTGGGGGTATACTGCGCAACCATGATGGGTTTGTCGGCTTCAATATAATCACCCGTCTTGCTGTTGAATTCGTAATAGAAATTCTTGACCAAGCCGGTCATCACCACGCCATTGCGTTTGACCACAGTTGTAGGATCCAACACACAGACCCGGTAAAAATTCATGAAGGGTGCCTTTACATCCGTCTGCGTATTGTTGATCATGTGATAGGTGAGGTACCGGGTACCCCAGGCCTGGGAAGGAAAGATTTGCTGCCCCATGTACTCGCCGCCATCGCCCCTGCAAAGCCGGATGCCACCTGACCCTGAAAAAAGCGCAATGGGGTGGCAATTGCCATCCCCTCCGGGAACCGAAACAACCTTGCTGCCCGTCATGTCCTTGCTGGCCTGGTACAACAGGGAGCCGGAACCCAGCTTCCCCATCACACTGTAAATCTCCCCCTTGTTCAGTGTAATGGTATAGGATTGGCCTGGAAGCCATCCCAAACGGGTTGTATCTGAGGGGGTAATAATAATTTTGGTGCTGTCTTCCGGCGCTATCACAAAGAACCAGGAATACCACTCAGGACCATTTTGCACGGTTGTGCTGTAACTGCCTGGGGGATTTGAGCCGGATTGGGTTTGTGCATAGTTGACAGAATAGTAGGTATACCCATAGGTCTCGACAGGCATCAGCATAGTGGCCCCGGATACCATGGTATTGTATTGGTGGGCGTATACTGCTACAGGCACATCGCTTTTGATTTGGATCCCTTTCTTGTACAGCCCTTCCCCCAAAATTCTGGCATCTTCAGGGCCAGATTTAGGAACAATTACGGAAAAATCAACCGTATTGGCAGGAATAGCGAAAGTTCTGGTCCAGCCGGTGCTGTTGATGGAAACGGTAACATTGGCTGCTTGGGAAGCACTGATGTACAGTTGCAGTTCCTGCCCATTGACAGGAGGCTCATTGTTAAAACTGTAATTGAAGCCATAACCCAACCAAAACTCCCTTCCCCAATTCGATTTGTCTTGTGCTGCAATTACATTGCATGCAAAAAGCAAAACAATTAGAAAATAGTGATTGGATCTGCGCATAGGCGACAAATTTAAGCAATCAGGGGTGGGTTTTCTTAATAATTTGTGAAAACTGGGAATTTTACTAACTTAGGCGCTTTACGGGTTTAACCAATTCACAACCAAAAATGACCAACATGATGAACCGACACTCCGCAAGGATGTTCCATCTCTTTTTTGCACTTTGTGCAATCCTTGTATCAACATTCACCTCAGCACAGGGTACTTATGATACCAACAAATGGCGATTCAGCAATCCAAAGCCATTTGGATTCACCATTATTGACGTAGAATTCCTGGACAACAACAATATCCTTGGTGTTGGAACAGACGGCGGAATCGCCAGGTCTGCCGATGGAGGAAAAAGCTGGTCCTATGGGGCTTTCACCTTTCCAAGCGCAGCAGGATCAATATTCAGGACTTCATTCAATGACATCCATGCCGTCAATACAACCCTTGCCTACGCTGTAGGTACAGGTGGTGCCATGGTCAAAACCACCGATGGTGGAAAGACCTGGAACCTGGTGAAAACACCTCTATTTAACAAAGGAAGGAACATCAATGCCGTCTGGTTTGTTAACAAGGACACAGGATATATCGGCGGTCAGCACAATACCCCTGATTCCCTGCCCAAGCTTTATTTCACCAGAAATGGCGGTAATACCTGGGATTCAATGGCTGCTCCAATGGGCGGCAAATCAAGGATTGGCTATGTAAACAACCCCAGTCTGGCACCCATCATTGTTGATGTTACTGCAAAAGACAAGGAAATTTATGCCATCCAGTTTGTAAATGACAAACTCGGATATGTTTCAGGATCTGGCCTGAGTACTTATCTCCAACATCCTGCTGTTGCTGCTGCAACAGGCCTGCCCAATGGTACGACTACTTCAAGCGGATCACACCATTCAAGTTTGCTATGGAAATTTGAGAATGGTACGCTCACCGACTATTCAACTTCCAAAGAAAGATTGGGCTATACAGGTGTTCCCGCGGGAACGGTAACCAATACCACCCGGTATGGATCTCCTAACAATACAACCCAAACCATGAGGGCTTTGCACATCATCAATGACTCAACTGTTCTGATGATGTCTTTCAACAACAACATTGTGCTCAGGGTTCAGACCGGAAAGAACGACAGCACCGCCAACGTTGCTGTTCCCGGAAGGTTTGAAAAAGGAAAGTACGCAACACTGAACTTCCCCTTCCCCCCTGTAACACCCATTGTATCCATTCCCAAGGTTCAAACCCTGTTGATTTCCAATCCTTACAGGATCGTAAAAGCGCCCAATGGCAAACTGCTTGCACCCGGTAATTTTGGATTGATGGCCACTTCTACCGACAACGGAGTGAACTGGATCATGGAAAATTCCCTCCCTCAAGGAAAGAACTTCAGTGGTAATGGAACCTGGGCCATGGACATTTCTCCAAGTGGTAAATTCCTGACCATGGGAACCTTTGGCGTCTATGCTGACTCATCTGCTGGCGGAAAATGGGCAACCAATTACGTTACTTCCCCTGCATCAGCCAGCTATTTTGAAATTGAATTTGCAGATTGTAACAATGGTATTGCTACCGGTGGCGGATCAGTGACCGTTACAACAGATGGCGGAAAAACTTGGATAGACAAGGCCAGGCTTGATTTTGCCAACCTGAACATCAGCATCAATGCCCTTGCCTATCCTGCTGTTGACAAGGCTTATTTTGCAACAAATGCTGGAACTCTTTACCGTTCAATCGACAAGGGTACAACCATGGATCCACTCTACTCCAATCCCAACCTACAGCTTCAGGATGTTGTGGCCATCGGTAAAGATACTGTAGTGGTAGTTGCCTCCAGCGCCTTTAGTGTTGCTGCTGCAAGCCGTACATCAAATGTCATTCGCTCTGTTAACAATGGCGCATCATGGCAAGTGATCGGTGGGTTCCCCGTAGGATCAACTGCTCCAACCTTGAGTAAGATTTTCTTTCCAAGCAATACCATTGGATATGTTGCAGGAAACAGGGGTGCTGTTTATAAAACTACCAACGGAGGTACTACATGGACCGATGTCAGTCCTTTCCCTGCCTTGAACACCACCATGAACTACACTGAGATTTTTGCATTGGACAACAATACCGTTTTTGTTACAGGAAATGGATTCCCCAGAAAAGTGGTGTACAAATCAATTAATGGTGGAACTACCTGGACAGACATCACCAACAACCTGGCGACCCTTCCAGTTGGAAACCTGAATGCCATCTTGATGCATGATGTCAACAATGGGTATGTTGCTACACCTGGCGTGATGGTTTCCACCAACAATGGCGGTACCACATGGAACCTGGAGATTCCTCCAACCGGCAATATTTTTGAAACAATGGCCTTTGCACCAAAGACTGTCCCTGCAGGAACGCCCGTATCCAACAGGAGATTGTTTGTTACCGGTGTAAACGTCAGTGGTGCTCCATTGATGGAGTTTGGAGATACAACCCTCCTGAAAGTTTCAACCACAGAAACATCTACTCCCTCATGTGCCAACACACCCAACGGTACCATCACCATAACCGCAATAGGTGGTATCGCACCTTACAGTTATAGCCTTAATGGTGGTGCATTCCAGTCGTCCAATGTGTTGACAGGTGCAGCTGCTGGAAACAATACCGTCATCATCAAGGATGCCGCTTGTGAGTCCATCACCAAAACCGTTCTAGTGGCTACGCTTCCAGCACCAATTGTAAACGCAGGACCTGACAAGGTAATTGTTGCAGGAGATGAGATTGGCCTCTTGGGATCTTCAACGGCTACTGCAAGATCAATTGCCTGGACACCCGCCATTTACATTACCTCAGGTGCTTTGTCTTATACAACTTACGTAAATCCTCCGACCACCACAACATACAAACTCACCGTTGTTGATGAAATTACAGGTTGCTCAGGAAGTGATGATGTATTGGTTACGGTTGCACCTTATTGTATTGCAGTTAAAAATGCCTTCACGCCAAATGGTGATGGCCAGAACGACAAGTGGCTGGTAACCAATGGTGGTGCTTGCGCCAAATCCATTGCTGTAAAGGTTTTCAACCGCTATGGACAATTGGTCTTCAGGAATGACAACTACCAGAACAACTGGGAAGGAACAAATGATGGCAAACCGATTCCTGATGGAACCTACTATTATGTCATCACCTACAACTTGGTCAGCGGAAAAACATTCCAGACAAAAGGAGATGTAACCATTTTAAGATAATTCAAAAGACTGAACATGAAAAAATACATATACTTCATTGCATTATCCATTGTCTTTACTACTGCATCCGCACAGCAGTTGCAAACTTCTTCCCTGTATGATGTACAGGGAGTATTGCACAATCCGGCGATGGCAGGCATGCAATCATCCAACTTTGTTGGGGCGAGCTACCGTTCACAATGGAGTGGCATCACAGGAAGCCCAAAAACTACGAATGTCTTCGGATCATTTGCTTTGCCAGAAAAATTGATTGGATTGGGTGGCTATATTTACAGTGATGTAACAGGCCCCACCTCCAGGACAGGCGCGCAGTTCTCCTTTGCCAAGCACCTCCCTTTGTCTGATGGCTCAGGAAAGTTTTCAATCGGAATTGAAACAAGGTTGTTCCAGTTTGGAATTGACAAGAACAAACTGGGCCTCACCCTTGGCAATGACCCCATTCTTGCAGGGGCAGAAACCAGGACAAAGTTTGATGCTGGTTTAGGACTTGCTTTCACCAACGAAAAATTACAGGTTGGTATATCAGTGGCGCAGCTGATTCAATCCAAGCTTGATTTTTATACAGGGTCACAAACCCCTTCTGCCCAAGGGCGCCTGTACAGGCACTTTTACCTGCACACCAATTACAGGATTGATGTAGGTGGTGGAACAACCGTCGTTCCAAACATCCTCCTCATTTATCTGCCCAGCACAAGCGCTGCTGAATTCCAGGCGGGTGCAAGGGTTGAACGTGAACTGTTCTGGTGGGGCTTGGGCATTCGTTCCAGACAAAGCTATATGCTTTCAGCTGGCTTAAACATCAACAAAAACTTCTCTCTTGGCTATGGGTTTGATAACTACATCAGCCCGATCAGCACCTTCGATGGGGGCGCCAATGGACATGAGTTGTTGCTGCGGTATACATTCAACAAGAAATAATTAGCGAATTGTATTGTACTAAAAAAGGGGTTGAACATTCAACCCCTTTTTTTATTGCTAGAATTTCCAGCCAACCCTCAGGGCCGTTCTATTCATGGTATACCGGTTCAGGTTAGTAATCGTTCTGGGAGACTGGTTAACCGGGTTCCAGATTTCTGATTGAAAAGATTCCTCAACAGCTTTCATCACCCAGGAAACCGATAACTGCAATCTTTCTTTTTTTCTGATGCGGATGATATTCCCTCCTCCAATTTCACCATAAACACCACCACTGTATTGTTTTGTAATGGTTCGTCCTCCCCACCATGAAAATTCAGCTACAGATCCGGATTTTATATTATAGCCCCAGCTGGACATCACAAAAAGATTGACTTTTCTGAATTTAAATGTCTTTCTTGCCTGAAAGTAGACCGGATAAGATTCAAACCTATAGTAATCAACAGCTGCTCCCAGGCCCAGCAGCAGACCCTTTTTTTCAACGCCCGTATTGAGCCTGAAATCACGATCAAGTGTAGTGGATCCCAACATGATGCCGGCCTCGGGTATTAGCCAGGGTTTCCAGTGCTTTTGCTGCGCATTTATCTCACCTGTTCCCAGCATCGCCAGGACCAAGGAAAATTGGATGAAGCTTCTTACCATGTTTAGTTTTTGATGCTTACGCTTCCCTTTACAACCGGATTAGAGGGAACTGAGAAATCGATGAGATACAAAGCATCCTCTGCTGAAACCATGGCAATCTTGCCCAGGGCAATCACGTCAAAAGCCTTCATGCCTTTGACATGTGCAAGCTGTTTGATATTATTTACATCTGCAGCGTTGAAAAATTTAACGCCATCCGACCCTTCACAAATGATCAGGACATCCCCCTCTTTTGAGAGTCCATGAGGGTTCGTCAATGGATAAGACTTGAGCAATTTTGGCTTGGAAAGGTCTGAAATGTCTACCACATCCAATTGATTGATGAAGCCGGCACATTTGCTGCCATTGCGCAAGGTCACAAAGGCATTCTTTCCATCACTGATCACCGGATCACATACGCGCGCATGGGTAAAAGAGCCTGTCCTGAAGGGATTGTCTTTTGAGCTGATGTCGAAAATATGCATGCCCGTCATAGAGCCCAGGAAAAGGTTCTTGCCAAAAGGAAAGATGGTTTCAATGTCCCAGCCACCAGCACTCATTTCTTTTACGTAAACAGGCTTTTCGGGAATGGTGGTATTGAACACTTTTAAGGTGCTATGGTCTACCGTGTACATCCTGTCATCGCTCAGGGCAAACCTTGCCATGCTACCACCCGTTCCATTGGAAACACCCGGGGCTGAAGAAGAGGAGGATGCAGACATCAGGACAACATCTGATTTCATCATTCCCCAGCTGATGGTTTCGCTGTCCCTCAAAACAGTATCCACTGCAATCCATTCGGTGATGATCATTTGTTTGTCGGGAACGAACGAATAATAAACCCGGTCAGGGAATACACCGGGTACCACTGTTTTGAGTTGAACGGCTTGAGGGTTGGTGATGTCTATCGCCACCAGGTCTGTATACATGTCTGCATAAAGAATGTTTCCCCTTACGGCCAGGTCTACAGCGCCAGGAACATGGACAAATGCAATATTGGCCGGAGCAGAGGGATTTCTCACATCTATGATGTGCACACCCTTGTTCAGTTCATTCAGGAATACATAGCCGTCCTTGTAAAAAAGCTTACCCGGAGCAGTCAACTCAATGGGGCTGCTGCTTTTGATGTTCGCCCTCACCTCTTCCTTGGTTTTGTATACTGGCCGATAAACGGTTGTCCGGGTCATGACCTGGTCTTTGACACAACCTTGCATGATACACAAGGCCAACAACACGATCACTGATAAAATACGTTTCATGGTACCTGTTTGATGATTTGACAGCAAATTTCACGAATATGATGCATCCATCTGCAAAAAATTGATAAATGGAAGTCTCCTAAATGAATTTATAGTTGCGGAAAGTGAAAGGCCGGATACCGGTATATTTTTCCAGGATGTACAAAAACCATTTTTTGAGGGTGAACCTTTTACGGGTGACATCGGCTTGAATCTCCCAGTTCTTTTCACTGATGCGCTTTTGCATGACAATCGGATGAGACCCCGTGAAGCGTTCCAAAGAATCGAACTCATCATAATTAAAAATCCCTTCTCGCTTTTCAAGGCTTTCCCGCATTGCCTTGCTCATCCAGTTGGAGCTGAGGTTTCGCAATTTGCGGTCCATCAGTTCCGGACTTTTCACCCAGCCGTAATGATAAACCTGAGCGTCAATCATCTTGCAGGGAAGGCGTTTGCCATCCATTCTGAAGCCTTGTGCATCCTTGAAAGAATAGATGCGCTTGTTGTTCCTGATGATCCTGATTTCCTTGTTGTACCACCTGCGGCTGTCTCCATAATAATCATAGGTGCCATAAAAATGGACGTAGCCAAAAACCAATCCAAACACTGATGGATTGTTCAAGTGTTGTTCACAAGCAGCCCTGATGTTGTCGTGAAATTTTTCATGCACCACCTCATCACACTGTATATAAAAGGCCCAATCACTGTCTTCCGAAATATGTTGAAATGCCTTGTTGGTTTCAATCGCCATCACATGACCCCCAGGGAGTTTTGACAGATCCCAATCGCTGTGCACAATCCTGATCTTGTCAGAACCGATCGACCTGATCAATCCCTCTGTATCATCATCACTTTTTCCTACCGCAACAATCATTTCATCCACAACAGGCAGGATGGAGCTGATGGCCTCAACTGCAGGGTAATCATTGATGATGGCATTGCGGATGATGGTGAAACCGGAGATTTTCATTTCCCAAAAGTATAATAAGATGGGCTTAAAAACATGCACATCATGGCTTATCTTTATTCGGTCATCAAAAACCGAAACGTGAAGAAACTGTTTACCAACCTTACTTTCTGGGTACTCCTTGCCATCAGTTCTGGCGCAATGCTGGGCCATTTTTTTCCTGACAAGGGTGTTGCCATGCAACCATTGGGGAAATACTTTATTGATGTAGTGAAACTTTTCATCAACCCCATCATTTTTCTGACCATTTCTCTTGGGATAAGCGGCATGAACGACCTGAAGAAAGTGGGAAGGGTTGGAGGAAAAGCCATCCTCTATTTTGAAATCGTGACAACCATAGCACTGCTGATCGGCATTGTAGTAGCCTACTTCATCCAACCGGGTGCAGGCGTAAACACCCAAGCCATCGAGGGGGGAGACATCAGCAAGTTTACCAAAAGTGCCCAAGCATTTTCATGGCTGAAATTTCTGAAGGACAACCTCACCATTCAGGTGCTGATTTTCTCGATCCTTTTTGGCATTTTCCTGAGCAAATTCAGCAGAAAAGACAAGGTGATTGAGCCCATGAAATTTGCATCTAAATACATTTTCAAGGGTTTGCACATTGTGATGCTTTTTGCACCGATTGGTGCTTTTGGCGGGATGGCTTTTACCATTGGCAAATACGGCATCGCTACACTGATGCCATTGGGGAAACTGATGCTGACCGTCTACATCACAATGGGCGTATTCATTTTTGTAGTGCTGGGAGGCATCCTCAAATACTACAAGATCAGCATTTTGAAATTTCTCAATTATATCAAGGAAGAATTGCTGATTGTGCTTGGAACCTCATCCTCCGAAGCGGCACTTCCTTCCCTGATGGAAAAACTAGAAAAAATGGGATGCGCCAAGCCTGTGGTAGGATTGGTGGTGCCTGCAGGCTATTCATTCAACCTGGATGGAACAACCATCTACCTGTCCATGGCAGTCATCTTTCTTGCCCAGGTATTCAATGTTGACCTGAGCATGGAACAGATGCTGACCATCATTGGCATCCTGATGGTCACCTCAAAGGGAGCTGCTGGCGTTACCGGAAGTGGTTTTATTGTATTGGCTTCAACGCTGGCCGCTGTGGATGTGATTCCTGTTGAAGGATTGGCCTTGCTCTTGGGTGTTGACCGCTTCATGTCTGAAGCAAGGGCCATCACCAATTTCATTGGAAATGGCGTGGCCACTGTGTTTCTTTCCAATCAGGAAAAGGCTTTTGACCGAAACATGATGGATGCTGCCTTTTCAAAAGAAGCGTATGAATATGATCTGAAAAACGAAATATAGACCATATCCATACGCTGTTATTGTTTTAGAATCCTTCGTTCTGCACCATCTTCGGATTGTTCTGCACCTGCGTAACAGGTATTGGCAGGATGGTCCTGTAATAGTAGCTGCTGGTTGTTGCGGTATATTGAATCAACCTAGAAGCAGCATTTCCTGCAGAATTGATTTTCACATAGTTTGTTTTTGTCCTGTTGAGGTCAAAAATCCTTTGTCCTTCAAGGGCAAATTCCTTTCTTCTTTCAACAATGATGCTGTCCAGTAACGCTGTTGCCCTGATGCTTCCGGTTGGTGGTGTTGCCAACAGTGATGCAGCGAATGGTTTGGTGGATGAGGCCGTATCCCTTGACTTCCTGATAAGGTTGATGTCTGTCAATGAAGCTGTCAATGAGGCTGCATCGTTGTTCTGTACAGCCAACCTTGCCAGGGCCTCACCACGGGAAAGGTACATCTCAGCAATACGCATTACCTTGATGTTTTCCAAGTAAGTAACAATATTGGTATACTTCAAACAGAGGGGCACATTTTTTTCACCACCAAGTGAATTGCGATCACCCAGTGTAACAAATTGCCTTCTTACATCTGTTGGTGTGTAGCTATCATACAGACCTTTGAAAGTGGTCAGTGTAGTTCCAGTGCTCTTGCTGTTCATGGCTGCGCTGGTGCCCAACAATTCGCCATATCCGCCCTGGCTGGAGAGGTATGCATAAGAGTCGGTTCCTGGATTGTCATTGGTATTGTTGGTCACTTCAAAAATCGACTCATTGTTGTTAGGCGTCCTGAAGTCTTGTACCATTGATCCATAGGTGAACAGGCTGTATTTGCCAGAGTTGATTACCTCAGTAGAGGCTGCCACTGCAGTGGGCCAGTCTTCCTTGAAGATGGCAACCCTTGCCTTCAATGCCAGGGTTCCCCAGCGGTTCAACCTGATTTTATAGAATGAATTATTCACGGCACCATTGTTGTATACATTACCTGTTGCAGGCAATCTTTTGATGGCCTCTGTTAGATCCTTGTCAATCTGAGCATACACTTCAGCAGCAGTATTCCTTGCGGGATAAACTACCTCTTCCACCTTGGTGATGGGTTTCAAGACAAGCGGCACACAAAGATGAGATCCATCTGCAGTATGCTTGAGCGGCCTCGCAAAAAACTTGGCAAGATCGAAATAAGCCAGGGCCCTCACTGCATAGGCTTCACCAATCAACTGTCCAAACTCTTCCTGTTGCAACGGGGTAATGATTGCCTTGAGTTTTTCTTCATTGGCAATGATGGCATTGGCATTGGTCACCACCTGGTACATCTGGTTCCACATGCGGCTTACATTGGCATCGGTTGCAGTGTGCGTCATGGTATTCATACCCGTATACCTGTTACCGGTTTTTACACTCCTGGTCATGTTATCAGAAATGACTTCCGGAATAACCATGGCATCGCGGCCATAATAGCTGTATGATTGCATGAGCGAGTACAATCCATTGACTGCTGCTCTTGCTGTAGGAAGACTTGAAAACACATCTTCAGTGAATACACTTTGTTGTGGCCTGTTGTCAAGAAAATCCTTCTGGCAAGAAGCAAGGAAGATGATTCCCAGGATGGCTATTGATGATATTTTTTTCATGATAATATCTTTTGATTGTTTGTCTGATGGTTGATTAAAGGGTTATGTCTACACCAAAAAGGAAGGTTCTGAAAACAGGAGGCCTTTGAGACATCACACCATCAATACCCACTTCAGGATCTGTATTGTAGCGCTTGTCCTTTACATAGGTGAAGAGATTCTGACCCCTCAGGTAAATCCTTGCAGTATTGATTTTTGCTTTTGCCAACGCTGCTTTGGGCAGGTTGTAAGACAAGGTTACATCCCTCAACCTGATATAACTTCCATCATAGAGGAACCTGCTGCTCTCATAGCTGCCTGCAGAAGACTGCGTTCCAAGGAAAACAGGCTTGGGTACATCAGTGATTTGTCCGGGCTGCGTCCATCTTCTTCCATACTCATACTTGCTCATGCCATTGCTCTGGTCAGAAAAACCGAGGTTGGCATCCGATTTTTGCAAATACCCAAACTCATCATACATGGTATTTCCCCAAAATACATAGACCTGGAAACTCAATTTGAAATTATTGTAGGAAAAAGTATTGGTGAGTCCACCATAAAACTTGGGCAGGGCACTTCCATAGGCAAGCCTTGGCAATGCGGTTGTAAACACATTGGTGGTTGAATCTTTGGCACCAGTGGTATACCAGAGCGCGTCTCCATTGGCGGGATTAACACCGGCATAGCCCCTTTGGTAATGGGTGTAATAATCATTGCCTACCCTTCTGAAATAAGCGCCATTGTTGGAGAACAAAGAATCAATTTCAGTGATGACATTTTTATTCTTGGTGAAATTGAAGTCCGTTACCCACTTGAATCCTTTGGGGTTGGATGGAGCAATATTTACAGAAGACAGAGAAATCTCAACACCTGAATTTTTCATTGCACCATTGTTGACCGTGATGCTTGTTACACCATTGACACTGGGGATGGACTGGCTCACCAGCAAATTGCTGGTTGTTCTGGAGTACCAGTCAAATGAACCCGACAGTCTTCCCTTGATCAAAGCGAAATCCAATCCAAGATCAAGCGGGATATTCTTCTCCCAGGTCAGGTTGTCATTGGCCAACTGTGAAATGGTCAAGCCAGAGGAGAAATTATAATCAGATCCTGCACTGTACAATCCCTGTGATTCGAAATTATCAATACCCTGGTTGCCCGTGTAGCCATAGCTTCCGCGGAGTTTCAACTCATTGATCCAATCTACATTGAAAAAGCTTTCATTGGAAATATTCCAGCCTGCACCAACAGACCAGAAAACAGCAGACTGGAAGTTCTTGGCAAATCTTGAGGAAGCATCTTCACGAATGGAACCAGAGAAAAAATACTTGTCCTTGAAGGAATAGTTGGTGTTGAGGAATTTACTCAACAAGCGGTTTCCTGTTCCGGTACCAGTTGTCAGATCCGGAGAAGAACCTCCTGCAGCAGTGGTGGTACCTGGTGCGATACCATTGACCCTCAAGGTGAGGTCAACATCATCACGGCGTTGTGCCTCGTATCCAGCAAATGCTTCCACCGAATGCTCGCCTTTGAATTCTTTCTTGTATCGGATGATATTGGTGGCAATCCAGTTGGTGATGTCTTGTGTAAAATTTTCAATCACCCCACCAACAGCCACATTGGCATTGCCCACTCTCGGATCATAATAAATGCTCCGGAAGGCATGGTTGAAATCCAAGGCAAAACTTCCCTCGTAGGTGAGGCCATCCATGATCTTGTAACTGGTGGATGCATTGGCATTGATGTTATAAGTCTTGGCATTGCGGTTGGTTGTTTCCTGCACCGCCACTGGATTGTAACCACTGTTGTAGCTAAGGTCATAAGTTTGTCCATCGCTCTTGTACACTGGCAACCATGGGGCCAAACGGTACATGGCCCTGATGGGATTTCCGAAAAAGCTGCCTCCAAGGAAATTGCTTGAGCGCTGAAAGTTTCCACTGAAGCCACCTTTGAGTGACCAACGGTTGGTGATTTGTGTTGAAAGGTTCATCCTGTAAGTGGCCTTGTCATAATCAACCGCTTTTTGCGGCGCTTCAGACTTGTAATAGCTGCCTGAAATGAAATAGGTGGACTTGTCATTTCCTCCACTCACGTTCATGTTGTACTGGGAGTATTTGCCCTGGCGCAACACTTCCTTGAACCAGTCCGTGTCGATGGTTTTGCTGATAGAATTGGCGGTCAGCAAAGAATCAAAAGAAGATACTGATTTTCCTGAGTTGACCCAGCCTTCCTTGTAGTATTGAAGGTATTCTGCTGAATTGAGGGTCTTTTGCTCGTTCCTGATATTGTAATCATTGGTGCCCTGCTGATAGGTCAGGTTAACCTTGGCCTTGCCGGGCTTGCCATTTTTTGTGGTGATGAGCACTACGCCATTGGCTGCCCTTGAACCATACAAAGAAGTGGCAGATGCATCTTTCAGGATGGTAAGGCTTTGGATGTCATTGGCATTCAAACCCGCAATGGTATTGCTGTTCAGTCCGGAGATGTCTCCGCTTACTACAGGAATACCATCAATCACATAAAGCGGTGTTGCAGAGGCATTGATGGAGCCGATACCCCGGATCCTGATGTTGGGAACTCCGCCTGGCTGCCCAGAACCATTGGTAGACTGAACGCCGGAAACGTTGCCCTGTAAACTTTCCTGGACCGAGGCATTGGGTGCACTTTCAATGGCCGCATTTTTTA
>Ga0222712_10004535_pt1 | contig 14491 bp, 10 predicted proteins | sample C33_657DmetaG_FD_165043 | JGI IMG/M metagenome (GOLD analysis project Ga0222712, IMG submission 165043) | Estuarine water microbial communities from San Francisco Bay, California, United States - C33_657D | ecosystem: Environmental > Aquatic > Marine > Unclassified | place: USA: California... | reverse complement strand
CCGCGAAAGCGAGCTCGAGCGGCGCGCCGCGAGCGAGCGAGCGTTCACGGCGGAGGAAAACGCTCTGATCGATGCGGCGTCGACGAAAGCGGTGAAGCGACGACGTCGTGGAACGCACGCGGGCGATGGCGCGACAGGCGAGCACTCGTCGATGGACGTGGCGAAGGCGATTGATTTCGAGCTCGAGCGCTCGAGCGCTCGAGCGACGAGAGAGGCGACGCGCGAGCGAGCGAAAGAGGTCGCGTCGACGAGCGCGCGCGAAAGCGACGAACGGACGAACGCGAGGATGACACCGACGCGGAGACAATATGGGAAAGAAAACGTCGAATGTGGGGGGTCACCGTTCATCGGAGGCGGCGTCGCGAGTCCGCTCATCGTCGCCCGCGTCGGGGACGTTTTGGCGAATTTGGATGTCGATAGCGATGTCGGTAATGCGACGGAGGAGGAAGAGGTAGAGGAGGAAGGTGGGGCGACGCAAGCGTACGACGACGACGCGGATGATTACGTTGGAGGTACGCAAGTGATGGACTCGGCGGAGCTGTGCGAAGCGCCGACGCGTTTGGATTTGGCAATCGCTCCGAAGATTGAGGAGCCTGAAATCCCGTGCACGCGAGGCGGCGACGCCGTCATTCGTCTGTTGCGACGACGATTATTTGGTGTCAACCGCGAGCGACCGGTGGATTCGGATGGGTTGGATTTTGCGGCAAATCTGAAGGCGCATCGCGACCACTTGTTGAGCATGCTCGAAGACACGGTATCGGGAGGCCAGAACAATTCCGTGCTCCTCGTTGGCAATCGAGGAAGCGGCAAGACGCTGATTCTGGACTCGGCGTTGAAGATGCTCGAAAACCGACACCCGGGGAAAGTTGTCACCGTGTACCTCAACGGGTTGCTCCACGCTGACGAGCGCGTGGGCATGCAGAAGATAGCGACGCAACTGTGCCCAAATTTAAATGAAGACGCCGGCGGGCGCTCTGGTGGAGGATTCGCCGAAAACGTCGCGTTCATGACAGAAATGCTCAAACTCTTGCAAGGTGGTCGCCGTGGGGTGATTTTTGTGTTGGATGAATTTGAGCTCTTCGCGATGCGTTCGAAGCAGACGTTACTGTATGCGATTACGGATTTGCTTCAACAGCCGCACGTCCAAGCGGCCGTCGTAGGTGTGACGTGCAGACATAGCATCGACCGCTTACTCGAAAAACGCGTGGCGAGTCGATTCTCGAATCGGCGCATTGTCGTCGCACCACCCGGAAGCACAGTGTCCATGGTTGACGGCGTCACCAAGGCGCTCAAACTCACAGACAAGGATACTTACATGTGCCCGAGCGAGCCAGATTTTGTTCAGCAGTGGAACCTGTCTCTGCGCGCTGCGATGTTGAATGTCGAGGTGAAAGACGCGTTAGAACAGTTTGGGCGTCTCGAGAACACGCCGTCGTCGGTGAGTAAAATGGCGTGCGCTATTCTCTCGCGCATCAATCGAAGCATGGGAAAAATCACCGCGCTCGACATAGTGGAAGCGGCCAAGGGGTTGGATCGAAACCCATTCGTTGACTCGCTCATCGGCGTCACTCCGCTCGAGCTGCTGCTCTGCGTCGCCATGTACAGAATGCATCGTGCGCGCCAGCGGCCGTCGTTCACGTTTGACGCTCTCGCGCAAGAGCTCAACGAAATGGGTTCGCAAGAGCAACTCACTCACGCCAAAGACTGCGGCCGCTCCGTGCTCGTCCGCGCGTTTGAGAACCTTCTCACTCTCGGAATCGCGACCGCGCACAAGTCTGGTTCTGGCGTCCGCGGCGCCGCGCTCAAGGAGTACAAGAACATCGTCTTTGTCGTCGCGGATGAAGAGCTCCGCGAAGCCATCCGTCGCCATCCCAACGCCGTATCGGGCTTGGCCGATTACATGGAGCACGAAAATCTCCGAGGCGCGCACACCGTATGACCGCACGACGCTCGACCGATTCTTATTTTGTCGTTATCCGCGCTTTTCCGCGCGGTCTGTAAGCTATACATTGTGAGACCAGCCGCCGGCCTCCATCTCGCGACGCGCTCGTCGCCCTCAAAACGAGCTCTCGGCGATATTCTCGTCACATCGCCATCGGCGCGCGCGTTTGTTCGCGCGCGGTCGACTTCGGACGGCGACATCCCACGCATCGCGTGTCTCCAACGCGCACATGCCGTCCGTCGCTCGCGCCGCGTCGCTCGCGCCGCCGCGTCGCGGCTCCGCCAGCCGCCGCCGCCGCGCGTGGCGCGACCACCGCGTCCCGCCCGCGCACGCGAGCGACGAGCGAGGGGCGCTCGATTCACCCGAGTCACCGACGTTTGACTGGCTCCCCGACGTCGCGGCGACGCGTTTGTGCGAGCCCGAGCGCGCGCCTTTGCGTGTCGCCGTGCTCCTGAGCGGCGGCGTGGACAGCTCCGTCGCCCTCGCGTTGCTCCAAGCCGCCGGCCACTCGTGCGTGGCGTTTTATTTACAGATATGGTTTCAAGAGGATTTTCGAAACACATGGAACGAGTGTCCATGGGAGGAGGACCTGCGCGTTGCGGAATCGGTGTGCGAGAGAACGGGAACGACATTGGAGACGGTGGCGTTGACGGAGGAGTATTGGAATTTAGTAGTCAAGGACAGCGTGGAGGAGATAAGAAAAGGCCGCACGCCGAATCCAGACGTATTGTGTAACAGTAGAGTGAAATTCGGCGCGTTTCGGGAATGGCTCGCTAGGACGCACCCGGGGCGGTTCGATAGAGTCGCGAGCGGACACTACGCCGCGGTAGAGCGAGACGAAGGCTCGGGACGAGTGAAACTCGTCATGTCAGGTGATTCGTTCAAAGATCAGACGTACTTTTTAGCGGACTTGAGCCAAGAGCAGTTGAGGAGCGTAATGTTCCCCGTGGGTGGCATGCCAAAGAGGGAAATCAGAGCTCTCGCTAAGTCGGCGGCGCTGCCTAACGCCGACCGTAAAGACTCGCAAGGCATATGCTTCTTGGGCAAGGTGAAATTCAGTGAGTTCATCGCCGAGCACTTGGGGGAAATGCCGGGAAACATCATCGAGGTGGAGACGGGCACCGTGCTCGGGAGACATCGCGCGTATTGGTTTCACACGATTGGTCAGCGAAGCGGGTTGTTTCTTCACGGCGGTCCGTGGTACGTCGCCGGGAAAGATTGCGTGAATAATATCGTGTACGTCACGCGCGATTACTACAGTCTCGACAAAGCGCGTAATAAGTTTACCGTGGCTGGATTTAATTGGATTTCTGGCGTCGAGCCGCGTTTGGAGTCGATCGAAAACTTGCGAGTGAAGGTACGTCACGGCGAGAGCATTTATTCGTGCGCATTCTCATTTGCTGTCGTCGACGGTGAGCGCGTGGGAGAAGTCATCATCGACCAAGACGATCAAGGTTTGGCGCCCGGGCAGTATGCAGTGTTTTATGATGGCGAGGAGTGTTTGGGGTGCGGGAAAATCTTAGAGCCAAACGTCGGCTCCATAGGCTTGACGCGCGTGGAGACGAGGTAGCGCCCTCGGTTTGCCTTAGTCCGCGGTAGCGACCTAGACTAGTCTGTACTGGACTGTACTGTACTGTAAACCAACGCTGTTGGTACATCATAACATCGCTATACAATCCGGATCAACGTGAACGACGGTCGCTCGGCGAAACGCGGCGTCGAAAATTCCTCGGCGAACCGAGATCACAGCGCCCCAAACTTTTCCCACAACTCACACACAGCCGGTCCACCGCCGTTAATGACGTTCACGTATCCCAAGCTTTCGAGGGTCTCCTTCGCCTTTTGTCCGCGACCGCCGCCGCCGCAGTGCGTTACGATGGGCGTCGTCCAGTCCCCACCCGTCTTCGCTTCGAGCGCCGCGACGCCGCTCGGACTCAAACGCTTCGCCGAGCGGTCATAAGGAACGTTCACAGCGTTCGGCCGGCTCGGTGTGCCGCACTGCGAGATCGGTGCCGATCCCGCGTCGCTCCCGAACAGTTCATCATCCGGCTCGACGTTGAAATCTGGGTTTCTCGCGTCGACGACGACGACCCCGCGTCCTTTGGCGGCGGCTAAAAACGCGTCAAACTCCTCGTCCGACGCCACCCCAGGTTTTCGCGCGCCGTGCGACATCGCGCGCGAACGACTCAACGCGTTCGTCCGCGCTTCAAAGGCGTCGTACGAAATCCTCTCGCTTTCGTCCTCGGCGCGTCGCGTTGTCCCGTTCGCGTCCTTCGCCGCGCTCGCCTCGCGCTCGCCGAACGCGCGCTCTCAATCACACCGAAGCGCGCTCGCCCATCGTTCGCTTTAGAACGCACCATCGCGAATGCCTCCATCTCTCGCCTCGACGTACGCCTCGCGCTTACCGATCGCGGCGACGATGGTTTTAAACTTTCCTCGTAACGCGTCGCACCTCGCCAGCACGTCCGCATCCGTCGGGTCCGCGAGCGACGCTCGAGCGCACATCTCGTCCAACTGCGCGATCATTCTGAGCACTCGAGGAGTAAAAACGCTCGCATCGACGTTCATTCGCGCGCAATGCGCCATCGCGCGCGCGCACCCGGCGTAGTACCCGACCTCGCTCGCGAGCTCGAAACCTTTCTGATACCCGAGCTCGCGCCCGTGCGCGATGCCGTCCATGCGACCGCGCGCGAGGCCTTCGTCGAACCCAATGTTGAACGCGATGCGTTCGACATCGACGACGTCGTCCAAAGCGTTTGCGATCGCGTTCGACATGGGAATGACTCGATCGATTGGGATGAATCACCGGTCGAGGCGGCGGCGCGGCGACGGCTGAGGCATCACAATTCGACGCTCAGACGCTTCAGCGCGCGCGCGCGATGGAGGTTGAGTACTGCGAACAGTGTTCGTGTCCGCTGGAATACTGCGAGTACGCGTCGTGCGCGAGAGTGGCGGCGGCGAGGCTTGAACAAGTGAAGCTGAGCGCGAGCGCGAGCGCGAGCGCGAGCGTGGAAACGAGCGCGAGCGCGGTTGAAGGTCACGAAGACGACGTCAAAGCGGTGGACGATGGGTCGTCGACGGGGAAAGTTTCGAAGAAAAGCAAAGGAAAGTCGAAAGAGGTGGTGATCACGAGATTGAGTAGGAATCGAAAGAAGATGATAACCAACGTCGCGGGGTTGGACGCGTTCGACGTGGATTTGAAAGAGGCGAGTAAGATGTTCGGGAAGAAGTTCGCGTGCGGGTGTTCGATAACGAAAGGGCCGACGTTGAAGGACGAGCTCGATTTGCAAGGAGACTACAGCGAACAGCTCGGGGAGCTGATTTTGAGCAAGTACCCGAACGTGGAGGAGAGCGATATTCGTTACTCGGACAAGAGTAAATTTTAACACGAGATTCTAAACGAAAACTCAACGCTAGTGGTGTACAAAGGTCGAAACAACGAGGGACTTCACTCTCCGGTCGTCGTTGGGGTTCACGGGGTTAGTAACCGAGCGCCTTGTCGACGACGTGCGTCAAAGGTTTACCGGCGACGCGATTTTTCGCGTTTTGGATAAAGCAGTCAAACGCTAAATCAAAGTAATCCTCCGTCAAATCCGCGCAGTGAAAACTCATCAGCACGTTCTCCATGCCATAAAATGCGTGATCGCTAGGGAGTGGTTCCACGGCGAACACATCTAGCGCGGCGCCCGCGATTGTTTTCTCCCGTAACGCCTCGACGAGCGCGTCTTCATCCACGGTCGATCCGCGTCCAATGTTCACCAGCACCGCGCTTCTCTTCATCGCTTGCAAAACCTCGGCGTTGATCATTTTATTCGTCTCCGCCGTCGCTGGAAGCGCTAAGACGACGTAATCTGCCTCACTCACCGCATCTTTCAGTTCGCCGAACCCCCGGACGCGCTCCACGTTCGCATCCGCCGCCGACGTCTTCTCTGGCGACCGTCTGACCGCATGCACGCGCATCCCCATCGCCTTCGCCCTGCGCGCGACGTGCGCGCCTATATCCCCGTACCCAACCACGCACATCGTCTTTCCTTCGATCATTCCCACGTATTCGCGAATCCACCGCCGCTCCGCCTGCGCTCGACGCATCGCGTTCGTCTTCTTCGCAAAGTACAGGCACGCGAACACGCCAAACTCCCCGAGACTCGCGCTGAACGCGCCTTTACCATTCGAAATCGGCGCTTCGTGCGCTCGCCACACCGTTGACGCGAGCACGTTCTCCACCCCGGCGCTCCCGCAGTGTATCCAGCGCGCTCGCTTCGCCACGTCCCCGGCGCGCGCGAACGCGTCCACTAATCCTCTCTCCGCGAACCACGCCAGGACGTTCACGTCGTTTCGCTTCAAATCGCCATCGATGACGCGCGCGAAATCTTCAACCTTTGTCCCGAGAACGACCGCGAACTCTCGCGGGGTCTCCTCGCGCAGCCTCGTCGTCATCTGTTTCGATTTCACCAACCCTTCCGTCGTCAGCACGCACAGCGTCGATCGCGACGCGTTCGTCGACATCGTTCGTCGTAGATTCCTCCTCGCGCAGCGCGATGTCACGGCGTTGATCACCGCTCGATGCATCGATGTGTGTCGAGCCCATCGGACGCCATCGGGGTGGTCATTCATCGCTCGAACGATTCGATCGACATCATTTCGTGCCGCATCGAATCGCGAGGGCGATCGCGATGCCGCCGCGAACGGTGAAACCGCTGACGTCATCGCCCTCACCGTCGTCGAGCGCGAATGCGAGCGTGGAGACATCGAGTGAGGTGACGCAGGACATTAACCTGCGCGTGTTGCGACGCGACGACGACGCGATCGAGCGCATCGTGGCGCAGAGCAAACACGCGGTGCTGTACCGATTCGACACCGCAGCTCGGTGTTGGGCGCGGGAAAACGTCGAAGGCGCGTTGTTCGTGGTGCGACGAACGCGAGAACCGAGATATGGGTTCGTGGTGTTGAATCGGTGCGGGAGCGAGAATTTCGCGCAAGCGATCGGAATGGATGGATTCGAAGTAGAGCGCTCGACGCCGTATTTGATGTATAAGATCAAGGAGGACGTGCATGGGATATGGTTTCACGATGAAAATGAGTGCGAATCGATGTGTAAGGTGTTTGAGGAGTTGAACGCGGCGAGCGGGCGAGCGGAGGAACGGGGGACGACGAACGCTTCGCAGAAGAATGGATTAGAGGCGTTATTCGCTCGCGCATCGTCGATGACGAGCGAACAGGATCATTTAACATCGACGTTGCTCACGAATGCGGGCGCACAAGCGAGCGCGCCGCCGGCGATTCGCGTTTTACAAGCCCCTCGAAACATCGTCGGCACGGCGCCGATCAAATCGACCAAGGCGCCATCCGCCGTCGCGCCCGCGAAATCTCCTTCCACGACCGCTCTTTCGCAAGCCGCGATAAAAGCGGCGCTCATAGATCTCGCCAACGACGACGCGTTCACCGAGCGCATCGCCCGGGCGATCGCTAAACATACATAGTGCGTAGCGCGCGAGCGATGTAACTCTCGATCGCGATTGATCACACGACGCGTCGCGACGCCCGAGCGCGCGTCACACTTCGACGCCCGTCGTTTTCCCCGACCGTCATCGCGCGTTCGTTCGACGTCTTTGTCACGAGCGATTTGTGACGCATTCGTCGTCGCTCATCTTCGCACGCGCGCGTTCCGTCGTCGTCGTCCGTCGTCGACGCGTCGTCGCGCCGAGGGAAACTAGGCACCGCGAACGCGCGCGCGCGCGCCATGTCCACGACCGCGTCGCGCAAGCGCAAAGAGAAGGCACACGCGGAAGAAAACATGTGCGTGAGGAAACGAACGCGATCGATCGCGCGCGCGCGTCGACGCGACGCATTGGGTTAGGTTCGATCGCGCGCGTCTCGATCGCGCGCGCGAGCGATCGCGACTGACGAAGCGCGTCGCGACGACGCAACGCGCAGCGACGTCGAGGCGGACGTGGGTGATGGCGCGATCGCGAATGAGCTTCCCAGCACGCACATCCCGATCGACGCGTTGCAGCAGTACGGGGTGAGCGCGACGGATATCAAGAAAGTGCACGAGGCGGGATTTTCAACCGTGCGCAGTTTGCTGTTGTACACGCGCAAGGAGTTGGTGGCGGTGCGCGGGTTCAGCGACGCCAAGGTGGATAAATTACTGGAGAGCGCGGGGAAAGTGCTGAGCGATCGAGACGCCGGGGGATTCATCACCGGCGCAGAGTGGTGCGAGAAGCGCAAGGACACGTTGCATTTGACGACATCCGTGGCGGCGTTGGATGAGATCTTAAACGGCGGCATCGAAACGCGCGCGCTCACGGAGATCTTTGGTGAATGGCGCTGCGGGAAAACGCAGCTGTGCCACACGCTCGCTGTTACCACGCAACTTCCGGTGGAGAACGGCGGGGGAAGCGCCAAGGTTGCGTGGATCGACACTGAAGGAACTTTTCGCGGAGAGCGCATAGTGCAAATCGCCGATCGCTTTGGATTGGACAGCGCCGCCGTCTTGGAGAACATCATGGTCGCTCGTACTTTTACAAACGAACAGATGATGACGGCGCTTGTGCAAATCGGGGCAAAGATGGCGGAAGAACCTTATAAACTCCTGGTGATCGACTCTGTGATGGCGCCGTTCCGTGTTGACTACACTGGTCGCGGCGAATTGTCGGAACGACAGCAACGTCTTGGCCAGTTTCTTTCGCGAGTGACAAAGTTGGCTGACGAATACAATATCGCCGTGATTCTCACGAATCAAGTGCAAAGCGATCCCGGGGGAATGGCTTTCGCGGGCGTTGAGCCGAAGAAGCCCATCGGCGGACACGTGTTGGCGCACGCTTCGACGATTCGACTTCAAGTGCGTAAAGGACGCGCCGAAGCTCGCGTGCTGAAAGTTTTGCAGGGACCGGATTTGAAGGAAGCGGAGGCAGAATTTCAAATCACTGACGGCGGTATCGCGAGCATGGACGGTTGAGTCACGCTTGATGGCTTCAAACGTGTGTTTGCGCGCTTACGACTTAGTCTCTCGGCGCTGAGCGGTAACGCTCCTCTTGCTCCAGACAGTCAACTCACGCTCGGCGACGCTCGTTCAAGCGACGATGAATATTTGATGACGTATTCTACCTTCAATAACAATACACAAACTAATTCAATTAATGAGCTTCATCTCGATAGAGCTAGTAAGACTGGGCTATGAATTAGTTATAATCGGCTGCATGGGCTCCATCAGCCAGACATAGACACTCCTGAATGCGAAACGGATTCACCACCTGGCAGCATCTACTCAGTTTCGATTCTGACACACCCAAAACTCGTTGTCTATCACAGTACAGATCGCGACCTTCGGGTGAGATTTGTCCACAGCCAACAGGTTCTTGGGCACGTTGCGCCGTGCAAGCGCAAAGGTGCCTCAAGATGGTCTGGACCTTATCAAACGAAACATCCCCAGCAGCCTCCTTTGCATCCACGGGCATCGTTCTGCAACACATCGACGCTTGTCCGTCTTCGTCTTCAACACACCAAGCCGGTGTTCTCAAACACTGCTTGTTGAAATCGACTGTAATAGACGGGTCATCGCTCTTTTGCGCAACGGAATCCAACACCGTCTGCCGGACATCGCTTCGAACCGACAACGACGCCTTCTTCATCGACCAGAACCCACCCCATGCAAGTCGCGAGATTAGGAACGATTCGAACTTCAAGTAGTCTTCAAGAGGATACGGTCTCATGCCGACCGGGATATCACTCGCTCGAACAGTACAGGTTATCTCAGGTAGCTCAACGATGTAGAATTTTCCAGCGCATGACGCAAGCTTTGAACCCAGTTGTGCGACCTCCGCGCGGGCAGCTCTCATGTCAGATGCGCTAGGGGTAGTAGACGTCGTAGAAACCACGACTAAAAGAAGTCCAGCTACCGTACAGGCTGCAATCGCACTTCGGCGCATCCTGATTGAGTTAAATTTACCGACGTCGTTTCTCTCATCCTGCGCCGCAGCGAGCAGCGACGCGCGCTCTTCGCCAGAATCCACAACCTTCCAGGATCTACTGCTTACCGTAACGGCTGCAATAACGGCTAACATGATCGCTACAGGTGCCATGACATCACCGAAGCGTTCCGAATGCGATTGCTGCATCCCCAAGGCGGCGCGATACGCTCGGTCTTGTTTGCGATGCTGCCGAGGCTCACGAACGCCCCAATCTCCCAACTCAGCAGTGACCGACAGCGATGTGGCGTCTCCAGTCGTTCTCACCGATGCTAATTTGAGCTGGCGCGTACAAGAAGGGGGTGGTTTGTAGCATTCTGGATCGAGACCGGTGATCGTGGAGATGTCTTCGTCAGGATCCTTCAAATCCATAGTTGAACCAACCGAATTTTCAACGTTTTCCTCGATGAGACCAGTGGTATCATCAGTCGTAGGAACAACAACGCGACCGGTCTTGACACCATCGTCTGGATCAGAATTTTCAGGGAGCGTAACGTCGTCGGCACCAGGTTCTACGTATTCGAATTCGCCAGTAGTGTCTGTCTCCAATACCTCAGGAATCACCGGGGGAGGAGGGACTTGTTGAGCGCCGTCTTCGACAGTAGCGGGTGGAGGAACTTGTTGAGCGCCATCTTCGACGGTAACGGATGGAGGAACTTGTTGACCGTCGCTTTGGACAGTGGTTGAAGCTTTTGTGACCGTAATCTTTTGAGCGGGTTTCTTTCTCGCGTTTTGGTACTTTTTCGCGGGAGTTGTCGTTTGGGAGCTCGCTACCTGGTTGTCATCTCTCAGTGCAGTCGCGGGATTTTGGGAACCCGACGATGGGTACTCCGAATCCGACGATGGGTACTCCGAATCCGACGATGGGTACTCCGAATCCGACGATGGATAAGCTCTGTTCTCGGACGCCGGATGCGCGGAATCCGCCGGGTATCCGGATGCTGGGTACGCCGACGTTCGAACTCCGTCGACATCAGTCGCCGTTGGATTAACGTTCACAGTGTCCTCAGGATGATCAGCACCAATCGTTCGGTAATCAGAAGATAACGGTGAGAGATTACCGTGATCGAAAATTTTCTGAGCGTAGTCGGTATTCAAGTTCAGTGTGAATGTTTCACCACTCGCAGAGGACGTGAAGAGAATTTGCGCCTCCGTAGGCGACGAACGTTTGAACTCTGTCTGATCGAACTTGGCTGGTTTTGCATCGATAATCATGCGGGTAATCGCCTCGTGATCCACTTTCCAAACGCTCTCGCCGATGACTTGACCGTTGAACTGCTTAGCAATGTCCGCGAGTTTTTCCAACGTGGTGCGTCCTACCCCTGGCGCTTCTTCCACGCCGAGAATTGTTGAGATGCTCGGAACAACCGAAAAGTCCCCACCTGGGGCATCGGTGAATACGCGCGTGTAGTCACCAACGTTCTTGACCTTCATGTGCTCTTCGCTAGTAATTTTACCGCCACCCCCGATGACGTTGTTTGAAATCACATCGTCATTCATTTTGTCAGCGAGCGACGCAGCCACTTGTGCCGCAAACGCAGAGTCCTCGCTCGTGTAGATGACATTGTCCTTCAAAATAACGTTTGACACCGTAGACGCATCGCTGATGCCATTCGCCGGGTGCGCCGGGTCGGAATAGATTGTATTCTTGGACACCATCAAGTATGGGTTATACTTGAACATGACGTTGTTGTTGTTGTTGAACGCCATCAAGTTTTCGGTGATGCGATATCTTGAATTCGCATCCGTCACCGAATCGAACGAAATTGCGTACGCATCCCGAATCTTTGCCATCGAATCCGTCGCCGTGCGTTCGTACAAGTGAGACTCTACGTTGAAGATGGCGTTACCAGCGATGTCCAAACGGTACTCATTCGCCTCCTCAACCTCCGCGCTCGCCGGAACAAACGATCGTCGAATCGCCGCCGCCGGCGTCGTCGTCGAAGCGAACCAACCGATGCGATAAAAAACATTGTTCTTGATCGTCGTGTAAAATGCATCCAGGACGTTCACCGCGTAACCGGAAACGTCGTGGCAGGAGCAACGCAAAATCTTCACGTGTCGCGACTTGTCGCGCACGCGAACGCACGTCTCCCCTTGTCCAGTTACTTTTTTGTTCCCCCACCAAAAGTCTGCGATCGTCTTCGCGTCATCCAACTGTTTCGCTCCGCCGTCGATCTCGATATCTTCGAGCGACACGTACGCCGCCGCTCGAAAATCAAACGCGACGGCGCCGGTAAACTTAAACTTTGGCAACCCCACTCCTCGCGTATCAACCCCTTTAATCGCGATCGGCGCTGCCTCTGTTCCTTGTGCGATGATTTCCGCGCCTACGAACGTGGAAAACGTATACGTCCCACTCTCCACGCACAGCGTATCCCCCGGCTTCAACGCCAACTGCGCGCTCTCCAGCGATCCAAACGGGTTCGCCATCGATCCCGCATCGGCATCGCTCTTCACCGCCGTTCCTACCGCCGACATTACATAACTGCACTGTATGCTCGCTGAATCCCCCAAAGACGCTTGATTCACCCTCGCGCTTGACCCACCGACGAGATCGCTCGCGCTCGCGACCCTCGCGCTCGCCCCGACCAACGTCACCAACATCAGCGCGCACGCTCCCACTTTCACCATCGTCGTCGTCGTCCCCGTCGTCATCCTCATTCGCCTTTCGTTTTCCCCCTCTCGTCCAGTCGTTCGTTCTCACTCTCGTTCGTTCTCACTCTCGATCGTTCCCTCGGGCGCTCTCGCGCGCGAATGGTGTTGAAGAAACCTCGCTCGCGCGCTCTCGAGCGACTCGCTTTGGACGTCGTGCGCTATGAGCGCGCGCGTGGACGACGAGCGACAGAGGAATCGCGCGCGCTTTCGTCGCGAGCGCTCGATGTTCGTTCGACGCGAACGGAAGCGACTAAAGACGCGTCGTTCGATGAAGCGAGCGACGCGCGATCGACCGCGATCGATGGTGTTGGGTGGTCGCCATGACGGGACGTCGTCCGTTTTTGAGAATCACGGTCGTGACGAGTGAGGACTCAAGGAGATGACGAGCACGCGCGATGGACGAAGGGACGACGCGACGACGCGACGACGCGACGACGCGACGAAGCGACGAAGCGATGAGTTTACACGCGTCGCTCAAGTTTAGCTAATGATTTCGTGATGCGCGCGACGGCGTCGGTGAGGACGTGGAGGTCGCCGACGTAGGAGAGACGAAGATGGCCTTCTCCGTTGGCGCCGAAATCGGTGCCGGGAAGGAGGGCGACGCCGGCGTCTTCGAGGAGGTAATCGGCGAGATCTTGGGACTTTAACCCAAAAGCGGAGATGTCAGGGAAGACGTAAAACGCACCGGCGGGTTTGGGGCACTTCACCCCTGGGATGGCGTTGAGGGCGTCGACCAAGTAGTCGCGGCGCTCCTTGTAGGCGTCGCGCATCGCCCGAACGCTGTCTTGTTGCCCGTTCAACGCCTCGATGCCGGCGACTTGAGTGAAAGCGGCGACACAACCCACGGAGTGTACGGTGAGAAGTTTCACCCGTTCGGCGAGGGCTTTGGGGGCGACGATCCAGCCGAGACGCCAACCAGTCATGCAATACGTCTTGCTAAAGCCGTCGACGAGAATCGTTCGCTCCTTCATCCCGGGGAGGGAAATGATGGAAAACACCGTGTCATTCGCGCCGTTCGACGACGTCGATGCTTCGTTCACCGAGTCATCGTAAATCAACCGCGAATAAATTTCATCGCTCAGCACCCAGCAATTGTACTTTTTCGCCAACGCCGCGACGCGTTCGACATCCTCTCGCGGCATCACCCCTCCCGTGGGATTTCCCCCGGTTGGATTAATGATAATCATTTTCGTCTTCCTCCCCACCGCGCGCTCGAGGGCATCCATATCGAACGACGCCCCATCCTCGCGTAACGCCACCGGCTTTTTCACTCCGCCCGCCGCGTCCACCATCGCGGCGTACGTGGGAAACCCCGGATCGGGAAACACCACTTCATCCCCGGGATCGACGCACGCTAACGAAGATAAAAACAACCCCGGTTTCGCCCCTGGTCCGATGACGATCTCATCTTTCGCCACGTTAACGTTTCGCGTTCGCGCGACGTACGCCGCGCACGCCTCCCTCAACGTTTCCATCCCATCCGGCGCCGCGTACGTCGTCTCCCCGCGCTCGATCGCGTCGATCCCCGCTCGCGCGATGTTTCCCGGCGTCGCGAACCCAGGTTGACCGATCTCCAAGTGCACCACGTCGACACCTCGTCGTTCGAGCGCTCGCGCTTTGCTCAGCGTCGCGTACGCCCCTTCGTTCTTCAGCGTCTCCGCTCGCGCGCTCGCGCGCGGCATCCCGTCGTCGCGATCGAGCGAACATCGCGCGACGTCTCGTAAAGCACCGTTCGATTTTCGTTTCGTTCGCGTCGTGCGCGAATTCCATAGCCGAACGCGCGCGACCGATGTCATGCCCGAGTCGCGCGATGACGCGCTTCCGAGCTCAGATGAGCTCCGATGAGCTCGGATGAGCTCAGATGCATGAGTCGGCATCGAGCGACGCATCGAGTGAGTTTTATGCCCACGCGCGTCGTCGCCCA
>Ga0222712_10004534_pt1 | contig 14493 bp, 10 predicted proteins | sample C33_657DmetaG_FD_165043 | JGI IMG/M metagenome (GOLD analysis project Ga0222712, IMG submission 165043) | Estuarine water microbial communities from San Francisco Bay, California, United States - C33_657D | ecosystem: Environmental > Aquatic > Marine > Unclassified | place: USA: California... | reverse complement strand
ATGCGACGCTCGATTACTAAGCCAGCAAACTCATGGATGACGTCATCTATGACGTGAATAACCACCTGGCGGCGGCGCAGGTTCATTTCGACGGCAAATGTGAGCTCGGACGTTACGACGTCCACCCCCAGATCAAACCAGAGGAGAACGTCATCAAGGCGATCGTTGGCGAGATTCAGAAGGCTCCCGCCGACAAGCGGGATGAGGACGTCAACGTGCGTCTCGATGGGCTCATCAGGCATGCCATCCAGCGTTGTCCTTATCGGATGACTGTTCACCTTGAAGCCCTCCTCCCCAAGCTGGCGGATACTAAGTTCCACGAGAACGCGCAGAAGTTCGCCCTTAGGTTCAAGGAGTATCTGGTCAGGTATCGGTCCGGCGAGCAGATCTGAGCCTGCTAATGCCAGCCTTTCTGCGCTAAGCCTAGGCGTTGTGCTCTGGTAACTCCTTCGCCTCACGATCCCGCATCTTAGCGTACGCTGATTGGCCTTTGGGGGCGAGGAGTAGGGCCCCTGATAGATAGGCTCTGACCGCGGTCAGGGCTTTGGAGCGGACTTCATGGTTGCCTGGGCTGATGGCCAGGGCGCCCACGCCTGGGATCAGTTCTCGGTATTTAGCGAACGACTGGTTGAGTCCGCCTTCTGCTGGCCTGTCTCCGGGGAAAAGGATGACGGATGCTGCGGTCCCTCTGATTGCCTCGTTGTAAGTGTGCATTTTGTACACATCTTCCGCTTTGGCGTCATCGTCATGCGTAGGCGCGCCTGGCCCCTCGTAGTCGCCTGCACGTTTCAAGTCGAGGTTCGCGATTCGGAATTTAGCGTCAAAATGGATAAAGGTGATCTCGCCGAGTTTTTCAGCCGATGTGCGACAGTGTTCGAAGCTTGCACCATAAATAACTGGGAACGTCTCGACGGTGTAGTCCGGACGTAGCGTCAGCGAATAGCTCGTGTAGCCTGGTCCTGGGCTGAATGATCGATTGTAATAAAGGGCTACGTACCGAGCTGCATCTCCCTTTCCGAGTTTGAGGGTAAGTCGTGGTGAGTCGCTCTTAGCGAGGGTTATGGATGCGACGCCGTTGGGGTTGAGTTCTTTGACGTACTTTCTGTCCAATTCCTCCGCACCATCCATTTCTTCCAGTGCGTCGGCCATGAAGAAGAAGAGCCAATATTCATAAAGATCGGGCACTTGTCGATTCTCTGCCGTTGGCGATAAGGCGCCGTTTCCAGCGATATCCTTGATGGAAAGTGTCTTATTGGAGATGACCCAGGTCCGCAGGTAATGCCTGTACCCGTCACGCTTTTGTAATACTTGGTTTTCAAGGGGGATTCTACCCAGTCGGCCGGCGTACTTGATGACCTCTGTCTTCGACTGTTGTTCGAATTCGGCATGAAGCTCGGAAGCCAGGCTAGATAGTCTTTGCCCGAACTGCGTGGGGTCATCTTTGATGGTGCGGCATACGTCGAGGAATTGGGCGATGGTTTGCTTGACGAACCGGTTGGGCGTGGTGTCGGTAGTGTCTCGGCGCTTTCGTTCAAGGGCCTCCATTGGGACGGGTTTACCTGTGCTATTCATGCCCCAACGGATTCGGCCAATCGGGTCGCCCATGGCATGTGTGCCAGTAGCTAGGCTGGCCGGCATCCATCGGTCGTCCGATTCTAGTTGGGAGTGTGGGCGGGCTCTGATCATGCCCATCGCTGCCCTGAGTTCGTTCAGTGGCAGCGAAGCCTGCAAGAGCAGGAACTTCTCCAGGGGGGTCTTTTGCTCGCCGTCGGCTTCGATGAGTTTGCCTTGGGTCGGGGCTTCTGGGTCAAAAAGCAAGGCGAGCGATTTATTTGTCAGGTCGCTAAGTAAGGCGAGGTACTGTTCCTCGTAAGCCAATTTAGCTGAGATGACTTCGAAGCGCAATTGCGGTCCGTCCTTGATGCCCATCCAGCCAGAGCCTAGAAAGTTGCCGAACCTGAGGATGCCTTTGGCCTGTCGTTCATCGGCCTCCCATCTTACGCCAATCCGCTTGGCATTGCTTAAGGATGAATCGACTGCTGGCAGTTTGTCTTCCCGGATGAAGGACGGTCCGGACTTGGAGTGGGACAGTATTTCCCAATGGTAGTCGGTGTTTTCAAGCAGCCGAAGGCGGCTGAGGAAGTCGGCTTTGCTGGCGCCTGCGTAAAAGACCTTCCCGTTATCTGTCGATGGTCCGAAAAGCAATGGTTCTTCGGGGTATACGGAAAGGAGGGAGGGTCGAGGCTCTTTCTTCGCTTCGGCGAACAGGTTGTCTAATGCGTCCGTCTTGCCTGCCTGTTTGGTGCCGACATAGATCCAGAATTCCTGGCTGATTTGAGCCAGGACGTACTCGGACTTGATCGGCGTCTCGGTCACTGGATGAAACTCACAAACTGATCAGCCTTAAGCTGACGACTCATGGACTCGAGCTTCTCCTTGCAGAGGGTAAGGCCATGAGTGACACAAACCTTGATGAGTTCATCCAGGACCTTGCTCAGTGTGCCGGCAGCGCCGTTGAGTTTTGGCAGCGCCTTTTGAAGGATGGCGAGGTCGATGAGGCCCTTGGTGTCCGGAGGTGTGACGATGCCTGCCTTGGCTAAGGCCTGGGTGCTCGCGATGAAGTTCAGGCATTCTCGGGCGGTTCGGTGTGCGAATACAAAACGTGAACCCGCCAAAGCGTTGTGCAGGTCCTCCAGGACCTTTAACAACTTTTTCTGATCATCAGGGGGGAGGGACTTTTCCTTAATCAGGGCCACGCCCATGAATGCATCGATCTGTTCAGCGCTGAGTGCAGGTATGTCTGTGGGCGCTGCACCTGCGAGGCCGCCGGCGATTTCATCCCAGGAAACCTTGAACTCGATGACATGTGCCCGATCGAGGACCTTAGGGCTAAACATGTAGGTCGTTTCGTCGATGTTGACGGTACCGATGATAAAAAAGTTCTTCGGCCAGTCGACCTTGCCGCTTACCAGGATGCCATCCTCGGTGAAGAGTGCTTGCGCGGAATCGTGAAGTTTCAGCTTTTCCTTCGATTCCATCGAGCTCAGGAAGTCGGAGAAATAGCGTTCAACATGCGAAAGATTCATCTCATCTAGAATCAGGAAGTAGGGCTTTCCTGGATTTGCTAGGGCCTTGAGGATTATGCGTAGGGCGGGCGGTGCGACGTAGGTCTTGCCGCCTTCGGCCAGAAGATTGCGAAAACCCAGCAGTGCGCGGTTGTCGGTCCAGTCTGCTCCTACCGCGACAGTCTCGACATTGTCCATGCCGGCGATGGACGCCGCAGTCATCCTGGCGCTATTCGTTTTGCCGGTACCGGTTCCTCCCGCGAGGATGGTAAAGGGCTTAGCGCTGCAAGCGCATGTTAGTCTGTGGTTGATCTGCATAAAGGTGGAGTTTACTTTGATTTTAGGGACAATTTTGAAGCCAAGTTCCTCAAATCGTTTGAAGCACGGGGTGTTAAGCCCTCCTTCAAACATCGAGCCAGTTAAGACCTTCTCTGTGGCCAGCTTGAAAGCCATGCCCATTATCATTTTAGGTGGATATCTTGTGTCCCCATGTAGTAGGTCGTACGTTGTAGATTCGGAAAGTCCTTCCGGGCGCTTCCCTTTGTCGTACTCCAGCGTAGCTGCGACTACGTGATTTCTCAGAACAGCTGCAAAATCAGCAATCCATTCTTTGCGGTCTTTGTCAGAAAAACTGGCATAGATTTCAGCGGCTATTTCGCGATTCTTCCATTCGCTTAGGGCTAACTCAACAAAGGCATCAGGGTCAGCTTTAGCCTTTATCGAAACATCTACGTACTCGCCTCTCCATCCGGAAGGTGAGCTAGGGTCCTTTTTGATACATCCGCCGACATGTGGCTTGTTTACGTCCTTACCTGCGAGAAGCTCAGCTGCATGGGCATAATTTTGGATTTTTAGATTCCAGCTGTCTGAAGTGCGGGAGATCTCGCGCGAGGTTGACACATCCCTGCCATTTTTGGCGGTGAATTTGTTGCCAAGTTTTTGGCAGTAATGTTGTACGATTAAGAAAGCCAGCGCCCTGTCGCTGTCCGTCCATCTTACGGTTGCGCGCTTTTCTTCATCCATAAGCTTAGATTCTATTTATCTTATGTCATAGCAAGCAACTTAGGAAATTGCTTGTCGGAGATTTACAGGTCTCAAAAGAGTCAGGCTACCACCTAGTGGTCTGACCCTTTGCCTTCCTTGACCCAACTCTTGCCTGTCGGGGGTAGGGCAGTCATTGATGGGCCATGGCCCGCTGCATCCCCGCCGTCATCCCCGCCGCCCAGCATCACGAGGAGGAGGCCGCTTTGTTGTAGCGCCTCCGGACCGAGCTCCCCGATGAGTTTATTGTGATCCCATGACTGGAGGTCTTTCGTCTTTAGGCCTAAACCCATTATTTAGACGATTAAACCTTCTTGAGTCGTTCCCTCGTGGCCGAACCAGGGGACGGTAGGCCCCTCGGCCTTGACTGAGTTGGGAGGGCGTGGTGGGGTGGTGTCAGGGGCAGTTCATAGTGGATTCCGATCACGTCCGCGGCTGATTTTCATATTATTGTATAAAACAGTGCCTGCCGGGTTGATCTAGGCCTCTGGGTTGGCATAATTCGTATAACTTCACCCCATGAGCCTCCATTCCAACGATTACAAACTGCCGCAGGTCCTCCGGGAGAGCGGCGATCTTCTGGTCCCTTGGTTTCAACGTGACTACGAATGGAACGACGAGCACATCGAGAACCTGTTCCTCGATCTCTTTGAAGAGTTCGCTTGGGAAAAGCTCCGCACATCGAAGGGCCAGCTTAAGGGATTTCGAGATTACTTCATGGGCACGGTTGTTCTTTGCGGTGACGGCGAGACGCGACGTATGTTGCTCGATGGTCAGCAGCGTCTGACGACGTTGACGATGCTGCACGCAATCATCCTCCGCCGTATGAATGGCCTTCGTCAGCAGCATTCAGACCTTGCTGAATTGATTGTCCGCGGGGCCTCCGACCTGGTTAACGCTTCGGGAGAATGCCGACTGCGGCTGAAGCCGGAAGACTTGGCCGCCTATCAGGCGGTCTTAAACGTTCGCGATGGCAGGACCGACGTCGACCACCTCGACGGCAACGCAGTTTCGGAGGCATTGCGCGCCCGCGCTTTGCCGTCGGCCTACGTTTCCCTCCGGGTGAAACTTGAAGAAATTCTCGACGGCGCCGAGCAAGCCGGCTTCGATCTCGCTTCGGCCCTTCGTCTGCTATATCAGATCATGACCGAGAAACTCGTTTTCGTCTCGATTCGGACAGACGACGAGGATTACGCGATCAAGCTTTTCGAGACTTTGAACGCCCGTGGCGCGAAGCTGAACCCCGATGACCTGATCAAGAACGCACTTTTCCTCGAGGCGCGCGGCAGTGCCAGCGCCCAGGATAAGGTTACCCGAACATGGAATGCCTTCGCGAAGCGCATCGATGATTCCTCTGATCGGATTGATTTCCTACGTTACTATTGGAACGCTCAACGCGTCTTTATCGGTAAGTCCAAGGTCTACACTTATTACAAGGATTGGTTCCGTAAGGACCTGGCCGCACGTCTGCCTGCCGATCATCCTGAGGTCGGAATGTCACATCCGGACCGCATCAATGCCTTCTGTAACGACCTCGAGTTCGGTTTTGAGTCTTACAAGGATCTTTGTTCTGCCGAAGGAAACTATGGATTCCTGCGTGGGCTTCGCATCCTGAACGCCAAGATCTGTCGGCCTCTCCTGCTGGCTGCCTTCATCGCCAAGAAACTCGAGGATCCGGTCACTCGCCGTTCTTGCGTCCAGGACATCACCCGTATTTGCGAATCTGCCATGCATCGCTGCTCGGTGGGCGACCAGGTCACTAACGCGTTGGAGCATGGCTTCCAGCGGGCAGCTCTCAAACTTATGGAGCTTTGCAGTCAGGGATGCGAATGGGCCGAGGTGCTTTCCGTGATGCGCGGGATGATCTCGGATCCCGCTTATAAGGTCCCCGTGAATGAGCAGATCACGGCTACTCTCGGCGCCTTGACCCTTAGCCCCAAGGATCTTCAGAAGTATCGCTGGCGTGCGTTCTTCGCTACGATCGACCGCTATCAGGCTACACCGACTGGACCTATCGTCCCTAAGGTTAGTGAGATTCAGCTTTCTTACATCGTGCAAGGCAATACCCCTGGGCATCAGTCTATCGGCAATATCCAGGTCACTTATCGCGATGGGGCAAATAACCTACAACCGACTATCAATCCGCCGCTGACCGATCTTGCCATGGGACGCTGGACTCTTGAGAAAATGAGGATCCGAACGGCCAACCTAAGTGGTCTTGCCTGTCAGGCCTTTGCCATCGGCGGCGGACTAGTCTGACGTATTTTCCCCGTATTCCATGCGTAACGACGGTCGCCAGGACTAACTTGGCGACCGCCTTATTTGGTAGTTGGCTGATTGGGCCGAACACGGGGTCAGGCCGTTACTCGTCAGTCACTGATACTAAACGTATAAATACTGTGTGGATCTGGTATTAGGCAGGTTTAGTCATGGCCTGACCCAATGATTAACAAAATGCGATAGTAGCCTTCGCCGTAGATCTAAGTGCCCGCATCAGGAGGCGGGCCAGAAAATGCTGCGTGAGTGCACGTGCTTTTTGCCGTGAATGCAATGCCTCTTTACGCTTTATGGTTTCGTTGAATTTTGGTTTCAGGGCTCGAGTTCGCCGCTACTTATCGTTGGCCTGTCTGGATCCTTTTGATGGTAGCAACGATTGACGAATTCCGCGATGTCCGAGAAATCCCAAAGCTCTACAATTCCAAGTTGATCATAGTTATCCAAAGTAGGTTGTGTGAAGCCGCTGACAGAGACGAACCAACCTTTTGTTTCCGGATGCTTTTTCTGCTGAATTGATAGGGCGCCGATGAAATCCCTGACTTCGGGTGTCCCGATTTTATTGACGTGATTCTTACATTGAATGACCAAGCGCTCTCCGGGTCTTTGAGCGATGATGTCTATTCCGTCGTCCCCGCTGATTGGGGTGGCGTGAATCTCATAGCCATAATCCCTCATCAGGCGGCTGAATTTCTTCTCAAATTCAGCCCCTTTTTTGTTCGATTCTCCTGTGCTCCAGAAATCAGGACTTAATGCTAGTGTCGGAAAGTTTTCTTCTTCGAACTTGGATGCTTCTTCTTTGGATGATTTGCTCAATCTCTCCATCTCTTTGACCGTCATCAACCTTTCGATCCGTTGACGATGTCGTCTTGAAATCTCGGCTTCTCGTTCCGCGCATTGACTGCGATACAGTTCAGTTTGCGCGATTTCATCAGCTTTATGCGCTTTAATCTTTAAGCTTAGTTGGTGCATGGCCGCTTCGACTTCACGTAGGGTCTTCCCCATGAACAGCCGGGAACGATGATTTACGTCCGTAAGCTTGGCGAAGTCGCTCCTCGCCTCCGCAGCCTTGAAGGGATTGAAGAGGCTGTAGCCTAGTTCGAAAAACCAGGGCTTAGGACTGAATCGATCCCTTGAATATCGGGCGATCATAATCATTTCTACCGTAAGGCCAACTGAAGCCTCGGTAGGTGTCGGGATGGGTTCAGGTGCAATGACTTCTGGGACGTTATAGGCGAAGTTGCCAGGAATTACATCGGGATTTTGCAGCGCTTTTTCGTCCCAGTATTTCTTGATTTCAGCGGGACTATAGTAACGCCTTTTTTTCCATCGCCTTCTTCTGTATGCTGACATTTCAATTTGTTTCTATAAACGGACAGGTGCCTCGTCACGGTAATTTTAGGTTAAACGATTGATTCTCCGATCAACCAGTATGCAGATGCGTTATTCGGGGCTGAACGCCGGGTAGGTGCGGTGCCTTTACTAGTGTCCTGAGCCTTCAGACATTGAATTTGTGATGGGCTAGGGGCGCCACTCATGATGGGGTCTGACCCCATTAATATGGCCTGACCCCGTTGTCGTCCCGGCTGCCGTCGATTGCTACGATGGCTGGCCATGGACCAATTTGACCCCTAGTGTTCGTTGAATGTCATTTGCCATGGCCGCCTGATCCGTAGATAACGAGGTGTGGCTAAGATTTTTCCGGAAAACGCCGTGGCTAATAATGACCCGGAACAACGTATTCTTGAGCGACTGCGTGCTGAACTTAGCGACGAATGGACGGTGTTGCATTCCTTGCGGATCGCCCGGCATCGGAACAACCGCGTTGGCGAAGCTGATTTCGTGGCTTTTACCCATGATTGCTTCATCGTCATCGAGGTGAAGGGGGGCGAAATCGAGATCCGGCGCGGGGAATGGTTTCAGAACGGTGACAGACTTGATTCGCCGCTCGCTCAGGCATGGGGCAATTTCTTCTCCCTCGAGGCGTATCTCAAGCAACATGGTTGGAGCGGATTGCCAGGAGGCGCCCTCTGCATCTTCCCTGACGGACAGTTTGCGCCTTCGCATGCGGATATCTACACGCCTGAGTGGGAGGCTTTTCAGTGTGTCGGCGCACGGGACGTCAATATGCTCGGATTGGCGACATGCCTTGAGGAGGCCAGGAGCCGCTACATCGGCAGATGGAAGGCCCTCAGGGGCTCAACCCCTGACCTGAGCCCTGCTGAATTGGAGTATCTGCTCGAGCTTCTTCAGCCTACCTTGCTGGCCCTTTCGTTATTCGATGTTAAGATCGCCCGAGACCGTCAGAAGCTGATTCAACTAGACGAACAACAGTATGAATTCCTGACCGGCATCAATAGGCCGCGGATCCTGCTGAACGGTCCGGCGGGCTCCGGCAAGACGGTGCTCGGATACAAGGCCTGCAAAAACTGGCTTTCGCGTAATCCGGGGAAGACCGCCGCCATGGTCTGCAGTTCGACTTACCTGGCGAAAGACCTTTATCGGCGTGTCCTTCAGGACGGACTGCAAGATCGTCTGACTATCTACGGTGAGGAGTATCTGCGCGGCGCTTTCTGGGTGGATACGTTTAGACGAAAGAGGGACTTCCCCCTCATGCATGCAAATTGCATGCTTATCAACGAAGGTCAGGTTACGACGTATATTCTAGGCCGGGAGAACGCCGATACATACGGGTCTGCTGCCAATAATGAGTATAAAGAAATCTTTCAGTCATGCGTGAAGGACGGTCTGATTGAGATTGCCATACTTCCCGGGCTGGGAACCGATCTGAGCGAGACGCTCTATCCTGAATTAGATCTAAGCGCCGCGAAGGATTTCGTGGTCATCGACGAGGGGCAGGACTTCCGGAACGACCCGGTGACCTTGGCTTTCCTTAATCTCCGGGTCAAAGGAGGCCTGCACAAAGGGAATGTGATTTGGATGCAGGACCTCAACCAATCCATCCCTAGTCATTTCGACTATGGTATCATTCAGGATACGCCAGTCTTTGCTCCGGAATCTCAGGACTATCTCGTGATTGATTTGGACAAGGTGAACTATCGTAACCCTTATTCTGTCAGCGTGATGACCTCTAATCTCCTCGATCCCCTCGATCGTGTGACCTCGAAAGGTGCGGGTGACTTCAAGAAGCCGATCATGACCGTCGTCGTCAATGGCGACCTGCCGACCGCGATCCACTCCAGCCTGCGATACCTGGTCCAGGCCGGAGTCAGCCTCCGAGACGTCATGTTGGTCACTGTCACCGGGGAGACGGCAGGCCGGCTGCAGCACACTAAAGAAATCGGCGAATTCGGAATCATCTACGAGGAGGATGTATACACGGCCGATACTATCGATAAGTTGCCTGAAAGCACGGTCAGGTGGTCAAGATTGTATGACGTGAAGGGCAGGGAGTTCCCGGTGATCATCCTCATTGATTTGCCGGACATTACGACCGAGTCGGGCAGGGCACAGGCTTACGTCGCGGCAACAAGAGCAACCTCCTTGCTGTTTATCTTGGGACAGTCTGCTGAGTTGGCGCAGTGGAAGGCGCTACTGAAGAACCCCGCCTAAACTGATAATGGGGTCTGACCCCATTATCAGTAGCCCGCTCGTAACCATTCTGATACCGCTCCCCGAGCCTCGAGGAAGCATGCGAGCTCAAGTCGTGAAGTGCTGTGCCTTTGAATGAACACGCCTTCATTGATTTCGCTGCATGGATCCTTGCTGCGCAATGCTGTCGTCCATGGGCACCCCTAAGCTTACTTAAGTCTCGTGCTCCACTTTGAAGTCCAGAACCTGCCTTTTCCGATCAGGATGAAGTCGGCGTCGGTCCTAGTCTTGAAGTAGCCTGATACGTCGCTGTCGGCCAGTGAATCATCGATTTCCATGAGGGACTCGCGCATCAGTTCATCCGTGTCTTTTCCTTCGTTTGTGACGTTTTCGCAGATATCGAGACAGCAGTTTACCTCACGAACGGTTCGCGGGGCGCGGGATAAGTAGAGTTTCTTTTCTTTGCCGAAATCGCTGATGCGCAGGACAGCGTCGACCATGGTCGATATCTTGACATTGCCAGGGACGATTTCGAAGCGGTCTTCGTTCGTCTCGATCACGGTGTGGGTGATCTTCGCGAATTTGGCCTTGGTGCCTCTCGCCGGGTTCTTCTTGTTGAGGTTAAGCGCTGTGATTTTCCCGCGGATGGTCGCGTAGGCCTTGCTGGCCGGCGCTCCGGCCTTGAGCCTGCCCGGCTTGTAAAGACGGATGGCGTAGTCCCGGTTGGGTTGAAGCCTCGGCTGATCTTTGGTTCCCTCTGGCTTGAACTTGATGAACGTATCCTTCTTCAGAGAGCTGAGCAGGCCGTCGATATCGTCATGCTCCATTTCGATGACGAAGGTGACGGCGTCGGTTCCTGAAATCCGTTCTCTTAGTTCGTTCTTTGCCCTTATCTTGCAACCTTCGAGATGTTTCTCGACGTCCTTGAAGTAAGGATGGTCGCAGGGGCCCTCGACCAACGTGGCGGCCTCGATGTTCTTCCTGTGCAACGCACTTCCGGTCAGGTTATGACTTCCGCACCAGACCTTTGCCGTGACTCCGTCTGAGGCGAAGAAGAGCTTGGAGTGCATGATCCCGCGGGGGAACTGCGGTTCATACTCCCGCAGATACGTGCCGTAATGGACATAGATGTTCTGCGGGTATTTCTTGAAAAGTTTGGCCAATGATCGGGGCGAGGTCGGTTCCTCGAACGAGATGACCGCGAAGGAATCAGCCAACTCGAGGTTCCGGGTGTGCCTGATGATGGATGCCAGACCTGGTTCCGTCAGGAAGGCGCATGCGAAGGCAAGTTTCTTGGTTCCATGGTCGAGCACCTCGCAGAGCTTTCGGCGGGCGCTGTAGTAAGGTTCTGCGTCGACGAGGGTGATGTTTAGGTCGGTGCTCATGTTTCGGCCCTTTTATATTTAATGATTATAGGCATTTTATTTGCGAGAAAAAGCACTCAGCTCAGGCCGGAACCTGGGATCATGCCGCCCCTCATCAGGTGCACGTGCCAGAACGCCGCGTCAGGCGTTGATTCAGCACCAGGTAGCTTTCTTCACTGCGGCGCCATTAATAATGGGGTCAGACCCTATTAATGGGATCTGACCCCATTGTGCCGGCAACGGGAACGCCTGCTAGTTTCCAGGACATGATCGCCGGGGCTCAGAAAGCTTCGGTCCTGATTCTCGTTTACTAGGGGCCTGACCCTTTGCCGTCCTTACCCCAAAGCCTTGCCTGTCGGGGGGAGGCTAGCCATTGATGGGCCATGGCCCGCTGCATCCCCGAAGTCATCCCCGCCGCCCAGCATCTCGACAGTGAGCAGGCTTTGCTGCAGCGCTTACGGACAGAACTTCCTGATGAGTTCATCGTGATCCCTTGCCTGGAGGTCCCTTATCTCCAAGCCGGTCGCGATTCCGAGGCGGACTTCGTCATCCTGCATCCCCGCGGCCGGTTGGTGCTCGAGGCTAAGGGCGGTGAGATTCGCTGTCTCCGTGGCGATTGGGAGCGTAAGAAGTCTGGGAAATGGAGGCCGATGAATCCGCCATTCTTCCAGGCCCGCAATAACTCCTATGCGATCTATGAATATCTGAAGGATTCTCTCGGAAGGGACGTCCCTGAGGCAAGGATGCCCTTCAGCCATGCCGTGGTCTTCCTGAGCATAGACTTCAACGTCGATACGATCGAGATTCCTGACTCCCGCCTCATCGATCGAACGGAGCTGGCGAATTCTGATTTGTTGAAGCTCGTCAACCGGTTGCTGGATGACACGGAACAGCGCTACCTAGCCCGTTTCCCCGGATACGATCTTCCTCCGCCCCTTACCGATGCCCAGTTGCTGGCGGTGGCGAACAAGCTACGTCCGGAGGTCCGAATGACCTCCAATCTCACTCCTGACTCTTTGGAGCGTGAACTCATCCGACTCTCCTCGACCCAGCTGCGCGCCCTGGACGCCGCCGCCCAGAGTAAGCGCCTGCGCATCACGGGCGGCCCGGGTTCGGGCAAGACGCTGCTCGCCCTGGAGGTCTGTCGTCGTGAGCTTGCGGCGAATCCGGCCCTGAAGATCGGGCTGGTCTGCTTTAACCGTCACCTCGGCGCCTTCTTGGTCGATGTCGCTAAGGCCGATCGGCTGGAGGGTGTCACCCCAGGGTCTTTCTACCTGCATCTCGACCGTATCCTCGGAGACGTCGCCGACGCCAAGGCGACCGATCCTGCTTATTTCCAGCATCGCGTCCGGGCGGCCCTGGAAATCGCCCAGCGTACGCCGGAGACGGAGAAGTTCGACCTGCTGGTGGTCGACGAGGGTCAGGACTTCCGCGACGACGGTGATAAGCTCGCCCTGCTGGATGCCATGCTCAAAGGCGGCCTCGCCAAAGGCCGCTGGCGCTGGTTCGAGGACCTGGATCAGATTCTCAGCCCTGAGGCGACTACGCCGCCTTCCGCGGCCCATCAGGCCCTGCTGGACTGCCTGGATGCTTATGGTCAGGTCGAAGTAGCCTGCAATTGGCGAAACACTGAGCAGATCGCCCAGGCGGCCGCCAAGGTCATGGGTAGGCCGACGCCTCCCAGTTTCGGCGTCCAGGGCCCGAAGGTCACCCCCGTGGATTCTCGCCCAGGTCGTGACTTCGACCTCTTGGTTGCCGTGCTTGGGCATGAGAAGCTTCGCGCCTATCGCCCCGAGGACATCATCGTCCTCAGCATGAAGGGGGCAGGGAAGGAGTCCTTTGCCGGTAAGGCCGAGGCCGCCGGCTATCGCCTTGTTCCGTATGATGCCAACACTCCTTACGAGGAGGGCACCCTCCGGACCTCGACCGTCTTCAAGTTCAAGGGCATGGAAAGCCACGTCGTCATCCTGATGGACGTCGATGCGCTCGCCACCACCCGCGATCGGCGCAAGGCCTACGTGGGCATGACCCGTGCGAAGTATGACCTCTACGTCCTTGGCCAGCCCGAGGCGCTGGCACTGATCAGGGGATAAATTTTCTACCTGACGATTAAGTTCGAGGTCGAGCCTATGGCGTCCTTGGCGTTCCACAGGTTCACTTGGTATTGGACTCGCTTGGAGCGGGTGCGGTGCTCGAGTTCAGGGAGCGTCAGTAGCACCGCGAAAGGTTTTCCATAGGCGTTGGCTGAATTGAGCACGACGAAGGCGAAGCGGAACTTATCGCCGAGCTTGGCGGCGAGATCGTATTCACGTTGGGTCGCACCAAAGAAGAAGCCGGCGAGTGCCGCGTCTTTGATCGGCTTCTTGGTCGTCTTCATTTCGACGAGTACGATTTGCTCAAGGTGGCGGGGCAGGGTGGTCTGATCGATCAGCTCCGTCGCTTGCGGCAGCATGATCGCATCGAAGCTTTGCGGTCCGTAGAGTTTGGTGTCGCCGAGACCGAGAGCCTTGAGGAGTGCTTTCTTGGTTTCCGTCGACGGTGCCTGGAAACGAGGATCCTTCAGGAGCACATCCTGCAGGCCGGCCTTCTCGACGACACGGTTGCGCTTGCTCTTACCATGATCGCCGAGGTCTTCCACTCCGGCAGGATCTCCCCGCCGGGACTGAGATCAAGATCGCGCTCCCGATTTTATATTTACCGATATGAGAAGGGGGCTCCGATGGTCCCGCCGAAGCGATTCAGTGTCCTTCATGCCATTAAGCCTTGTTCTTCAATGCTTTAAGTATTGCCCTGTGTTTTGCTACCACTCGGCGCATCTTGAGTTCAGGATTTTCTTCTTAAAAGTGGATACGTTGATTTCGGCCAATGAAATCAATGGTTTGGTGCAGGTCGGAGAGAGTGGAAATCAGCCGAAAACGTCCCCGTCCCCGAACTCTAGGCTTGATTTTGGCAAAAAAGTCTCCATGTTAATGAACGTGATAGTAAGCAGCGCCCACGCCTCCTCCCTCCGGACTCAACCCCGGAAAAGTAGCTAAAAGCCGCCTTTAACTCGTTTTTCGCCAAGTTTGCCAGATCTCCCAGGTGGGGGATAGGGACCCCTTGTGCCTAAAAACAAACAAGTCCTCTTTCACTTCCCCTCTTATGCGTACCCCCATGCTTATGTCCGCCGTCTCCCCCCTCGTCACCGTCCCCGCCCG